>Ga0102953_1001517_pt1 | contig 14638 bp, 11 predicted proteins | sample SalPon2A_C_D2_MG_FD_78509 | JGI IMG/M metagenome (GOLD analysis project Ga0102953, IMG submission 78509) | Soil microbial communities from South San Francisco under conditions of wetland restoration - Salt Pond MetaG R2A_C_D2_MG | ecosystem: Environmental > Terrestrial > Soil > Wetlands | place... | reverse complement strand
GTCTTTATGGCAAGCTGCTTTTCATTAATGATTGAATAAACGCACGCTGCATTATAAAGCATAACAACATCGTTAGGACTTAAATCTAATGCGGTCGTGGTTTCCTTTTTCGCATCTTCAACATTTCCGTTTCTGACAAGTAGTTGTGAATAAAATATTCTTGCGCGGGAATCATCAGGATTCTTTTCGAGGTATCCAGGATAAAAGTTCAATGCTTTTTCTGTTATTGCATTACGCTCCTTTACATTATTTAATCTTTCACAGACCATTCTCAAATCGCCATATGCTGTGTAAAAATCAGGATTTAAATCAATTGCTTTTTTGAAAGGCTCTAGTGCCTCTTGATTTCTATCAGTTGTGAAAAAGATTCTACCTTTTATCCAATATGCAAAGAAATTTTCATGATCATGATCAAGAGCTTTATTAACTGCAGTAATTGCTTCATCAAAAGAATTTTTATAATAATATGAAAGTGCGAGTGATGAATAAGCTTCAGCCAGAGTTGAATCGTACATAATTGCTTTAAGACTCAATTCAAGTGCTTTATCAAGAAATTCAACCTTACGATCATAATATGCGTATTTCATAGCATTAGCTTCTGCTAAACCAGCGTAAGCCTCGGCGTATCTTGGATCAAGTGAAATTGCTTTTTCAAAAAATTGAATTGCGAACTGTATATTATTTTTGGAATATTTGTATAAATAATTTCTTGCTCTAAGGTTGTAATCAAATGCTTCAGCATTTAAAGTTGGACGTTTTGTCAATTCAACTTTTTCCGTTGGAGTTAATTTTACTAATAATGCATCAACAATTTGCTTGGATACTTTTTCCTGGATATCAAAAACATCTGACAGCTTACCTTTGTAAGTTTCTGCCCATAATTGAGCATCACTGTCAACTTCGATCAATTGAGCTGTTATTCTTATGTCTTCTCCAAATTTCCTGACATTGCCTTCAATTATATACCTGGCATCAAGTTCACGACCAATTGTTTTAATATCTTTTTGCGTACCTTTATATTGCATTGTAGTTGTACGGGAAACAACTTTCATATTTTTTAGCCTGGAAAGATTTGCAATCAATTCCCCGGTTAGTCCCTCTCCGAAATAATCATTTTCTTTGTCCGGGCTGATATTATCGAAAGGTAAAACAGCTATTGTTTTTTGAGTTACAGCTTCTCCACGTGATTTGCTTAATTCATCTTTAATCTCACTTAACGATTTTAATAATTCATTCACATCCTGGTAACGTTTATCAGGATTTTTAGTCAGCATTTTTTTTACAATTAAATCTACCTGTCTGGGAATTTTGAAATCCATTGAACTGGGAAGAGGGGGATCTTCATTTACAATAAGGTAAAGCAAAGCCGCTTCATGTTCAGCTTTGAATAGTGATTCACCAGTTAACATTTCATAGAATACAACACCTAATGACCAGATGTCAGATCTTTGATCAGCACTTAGGCCCTGGGCTTGTTCGGGCGCCATGTACGCAAGTGTTCCAAGAGATGTACCGGTTTTTGTCATTCCCGAACTGCCTTTTAATTTTGCTAACCCGAAATCCATAATCTTTAACTGCTCTCCGGGAGCCAGCATTATATTTTCACTTTTTATATCTCTGTGAATAATATTATTGTCGTGTGCAACTTTTAAGCCTTTTGAAATTATTATTAACCACTCTAAAGCTTTCAGAAATGGAATTCCTGATCCTGTTTTCAAATTAGATATGTAGGATTTCAATGTTTCCCCTTCAACATATTCCATAACCATAAAAACAGAATTGTCATGTTCATCAATTTCAAATATGCTCATTATGTTAGGATGATTAAGAGATGCCGCAGCCTTGGCTTCCATCATAAATCTTTTTTTATTTTCTTCTGATGAAGCCAGGTGTGAAGGAAGAAATTTTATCGCAACTGTTCTATCAAGTTTTATGTCTTTGGCTTTATAAACTACTCCCATCCCGCCCTGACCAATTTGGTCCTGTATTTCATAATGAGATATAGTTTTGCCTTTTAATTCATTCATTTAATTCCTCAACACTTTTATTTTTAATTTTGACAGGCTTGCGGCAGAATAAAAATTTCTTTGATTCTGCTTGTTATTAATTTATTACTGAATTCAAGGAACAATCCGCAAGCTGCAATAATATCAGTTTTGATTACACTGCTGCCCCAGGTGCAACCATTAATAGATACTCTCATTGGCGACATATTATTCCTGTCGAACCAGCCTCCGGATACCCAATATTTTCCCCCTCTGTCTACAATAATAGTATAAGTTGAATTATGTGTTTTCAAAATTATATGATCGCCAAATTTTAGTTGATCCTTTCTTACTACTGGTATTGAACTGCTTTGATCAACCATATAATTTAGTTCAAACCTTTTCATATTATTTCCCTTGAATTAATTTAAGGAAACCTTGCTCTTGACGGATATTTTTAAAATCAGGATCACGCTTAATCCATTCAAAATTCTGATAACCATTTTCAACTGCTTTAGTTAAAAGATCAACAGCAATTTCTTTCTCATCAAGATGAGAATATAAACAAGCGCTATAATACATCATAATCGGGTCATTCGGATTCAAATCCAGCGCTTTATCACCTTCAACTTTTGCTTCATCTTTTTTATCTATTTTAGCAAGTGAAACAGCATAAGCCATTCTTCTGTATGCATCTTCCGGGTGCTGCTTTAAATATTCAGGAACTACTTCACATACAGTTTTTAATGTATATTCATATTTTCCATGATTCCCCAGCCTTTCATAATACATTTCCAGGTCATCATAAGCCTGGAAAAAGTTAGGATTTATTGCAATAATCTTTTCAAGTGCTTCAACAGCTTCTTTATCTCTGTCTGTTGAATGATAAATCCGGGAAAGGATCCAGTAAGCATTGATATTATTTGGATCTAATTCAACAGCTTTTTTACTGGCGGTAAGAGATTCATCAAGAGAATTTTTGCCAAAATATGCTAACCCCAAAGAAGCATACGCTTCAGATAGGGAAGGATCGTACATTAATGCTTTAAGGCTAACATCCAGGGCTTTATCCAGCCAGCTTTCCTGCCTGTCAAAATCACGGTACATTGTTCCAAATGCTTCACCGAGTCCTGCATAAGCTCCCGCAAATCTTGAGTCTAGTTCTACAGCTTTTTGGAAGAGTAATATAGCAAAATCCAGATTACTTTTTGTCCTGTTTGAAAGAAAATTTCGCCCTCTTAAATAGCAATCAAATGCCTCTGCGTTTAAAGTTGGACGTTTAGACAATTCAACTTTTTCAACAGGGGAGAGCGTAAGCATTAAAGCCTCAACAATTTCCTTAGAAACTTTCTCCTGGATATCAAAAACATCAGCTAATTTACCCTTATAAGTTTCACCCCAAAGCTGGGTCCCTTTCGCCACATCTATAAATTGGACAGATATTCTTAAATCATCCTTGAATTTTCTTACGCTGCCTTCCATAATATACCGTACTGCAAGCTCTTTGCCGATTGTTCTAATGTCCTTTTTTGTACCTTTATACTGCATTGAAGTAGTCCTTGCAACCACACTCATTTCTTTTATTCTTGATAAATTAATTATCAATTCTTCGGCCAGCCCATCAGCAAAATAGTCCGTTTCTTTATCAGGACTAATATTCTCAAATGGCAAAACTGCAATTGTCTTTTCACTATCTGTTTTCGATTCAGTTTTTTTATTTTTGAATTCCTTTAAATCAGCCAAAAATGAATCCAAATCCTGATATCGTAGTTCTTTATCCTTTGATAACAATTTTTTTGTAATTTGCTCAATTTTTAAAGGAATCTCAGGTTTTATAGTAGAAACCGGCTCAGGTTCAAGGTTTAATATTGAATAAATAACAGCTTGTTCGAATTCACCTTTGTATGGCTGATTTCCTGTTAACAATTCATAAAAAATAACACCCATTGCCCAAATATCAGATCTATGATCAACCTTCTCTCCCTGGGCTTGTTCCGGGGACATATATGCAGCTGTTCCTATGGTGGTACCGACTTTTGTAATTTGTGATGACCCTTTAACTTTAGCCAGCCCGAAATCCATTATTTTTACCTGCCCAGTGTGAGTAAGCATTATATTACTGCTTTTAATATCCCGATGAATAATTCCTTTGTGATGTGCGGCAGTAAGACCATTAGCAATTTGTTCAATTATATTAAAGGCTTCTTCAATTGAAAGTGATCCTTCATCTATTTTTTGTCTTAGTTCCGGGCCATTGATATACTCCATTACAATAAATATCTGGTTATCAACTTCTTCAATAGCATATATGGTGGCTATATTAGGATGGTTAAGTGAAGCGGCAGACTGTGCTTCATTTTCAAATCTTATTTTTTCTTCGGCACTTTTTGCGATAAAGTTAGGTAATAATTTAATCGCAACTTCACGTTTAAGTTTTGTGTCATCTGCTTTATAGACTACACCCATTCCACCTTCACCCAATTTGTCAGTTACATTGTAATGCAGAATCGTTTTACCAATCATTTAAAATCCTTTTAATTCAATAGTTTAGAAATTATTTACCTTTCATTAATACTATATATCCAGGTTCATTTCGAATATTATCAAAATCAGAATCGCGTTTTATCCATTCGTAGTTTGAATAACCGGTAGATATTGCTTTTTTAAGATATTCGATTGACGAATCTTTATCATTTAGGCGCGAATACAAACAGGCTACATTGTATAGCATTAAAGAATCATTTGGGCTTAATTCGAATGCTTTTTTACCTTCAAGTTTTGCATTTTCTAAATCTCCAACCTGTGCTAAGTCATTGGCAAAAATAATATGTGCACGTGCATCATCAGGATGTTCAGATAAATATCGGGGGAAAAACTCGACTGCTGTCTTTAATATTTTATTATACTCTTCTTTATTGCCTAATCTTTCGTAACAAGTACGTAAATCCATATAAGCAGAATAAAAATCCGGATTTAGTGAGATTACTTTTTTGTATAGTTCAATTGCTTCCTCATCCCGATCTGTACTGTGAAAAATTCTACCCAATATCCAATAAGCAGTATAATTATTATTATCAAGTTCTATAGCTTTCTGGCCTGAAGTAAAAGCTTCATCCTGCATATTTTTATTAAAATATGCTAATGCTAATGCTGCATATGCTTCAGAAAGGGAGGGATCATACATCAAAGCTTTTAATCCAGCTTCGATAGATTTTTCCAATAAATCATTACTTCTTTCAAAAAAGAGGTATGAATTTGCATATCCTTCACTTAGTCCTGCATAAGCAGCAGCATAACGTTTATCAATTTCAATTGCTTTAGTAAATAATTGAATGGCAAATTGAAGGTTATTTTTTGAAATCCGATATAAAAAATCGCGTGCACGCAAATAATAATCAAAAGCTTCAGTATTTTCTGTAGCCCGCTTGGTTAAACCGATCTTTTCAATTGGCGAAAGCTTTACCATAAGCATATCAGCTATCTGTTTTGAAACTTGTTCTTGAATATCAAAAACTTCAGCAAGTTTTCCTTTGTATGTTTCACCCCAAAGCTGTTTTTCCTGTGCAACATCCATTAATTGAACCGAGATTCTTAAATCATCATTGTATTTCCTTACACTTCCTTGCATGATATAACGAGCGCCCAATTCTTGACCTAATGATTTAATATCTTTATCAGTACCTTTATATTTCATAGTATTTGTTCGCGCTGTAAGTTTAATTTCTTTTATCCTAGATAAATTGGTTATTAGTTCTTCTGCTAATCCATCTGCAAAATAATCAGCTTCCTTATCAGGGCTAATATTAGCAAATGGTAGTACAGCTATGGTTTTTTCCGTTTGATCCATTTTATCTGATTTTTTATTTTGTGTCTTTTTTAAGTCGGATAAAAATGAACTAATATCCTGGTAGCGAAGATCTTGATTTTTTGAAAGCATTTTTTTTGAAATATTTTCAATGGCTAAAGGTATATCCGATTTCACTTTAGTAATGGGATCAGGTTCAACATTTAATATTGAATATATTACTGCTTGTTCAAACTCGCCCTTAAATGGCTGTTGCCCAGTTAACATTTCATAAAAAATTACTCCCATTGCCCAAATATCTGTTCGGTGATCTGCTTTGTCTCCTTGAGCCTGTTCGGGTGACATGTAAGCCGCAGTTCCAATAGTAGTTCCTATTTTTGTTATTTGTGAAGAGCCCCCGATTTTTGCAAGGCCGAAATCCATTATTTTAACAAGTCCTGACGACTGTGTTATCATTATATTGGAAGTTTTTATATCTCTGTGCGTAATTCCTTTTTTATGCGCAATATCCAATCCACTTGCGATTTGTTCCATAATTTTGAGAGAATCGTTTAGGCTTAATGGTTCTTTTTTTATCTTTTCTTTCAGCTCAATTCCATTTATGAATTCCATAACAATAAAGATTTCATCACCAGAATTTTCAATTGAGTATATTGTTGTTATGTTTGGATGATTTAGAGCTGCTGCTGCCTGGGCTTCTATTTCAAATCTCTGTCTTTCTTCTGTATCAGCAGATATCTGTCGTGGTAAAAATTTTATTGCGACTTCTCTCTTAAGTTTAGTATCCTCGGCTTTGTATACTATGCCCATCCCACCTTCGCCTAATTTGTCTACAATTTTATAATGCAGTACAGTTTGCCCGATCAGATTATTCACTTAAACCTCAATAGATTAAAATTTACATGTTTTTTACATAACAGGAGAAGGCTGCAATGGGTACAACTAAATAATTGTTTTAGAAGTAGTTATGAATATTAATAGAAATTTAGGCAATTTATGTTCACGAAAAAATAGAAATCAAATTATTAATTTGAAAAATTATTTTACTGATGGTGTTGAAAATTTAGGCAATTCCACATATTTTTAGTTTTTTTCAAGCATATATATTTGCCACAGGTCCCTGGTGGATTGATGCAAAATTGGAGAAATAGCAAGTTTACCGGTTGGACCAATGCTTTTCTCAAGAAATTTGATTTCTTTTAATTTCTCTTTTGTTTCCTCGTCCAACACAATGGGTATTCCTGCTTGTTTCATCAAGAGCACACCTTTAGCCTGTATTGCTAATTCTATATGATTTTTTACATAGCATAGCATGTCGGCAATTACCGGGCCGGAAAAAGTTTTTTCGAGCGATGTCAGATATTCTCCAACATGTGTATTGGAAACTGTTCCTTCATTTATTTGTTCAAGAAGTTCTACGTCAGTATCCATTCCTGTTTCCATCCATTCCTTCAATACATTTTCACTACGGTAAAAAACCAGGGCAATGATTAAGGGTAGTGCAATTAATTGTAACAGAGTTAAGAGAATCGGAGACAGTAAAAAATGATTATAGAATGAATGAATTCCGTAAGCAAAAACAAGTCCCGGGAAAAGATTATAAAGTATTACAAATAAAAATCCGGGAATTATCTGGTATAATTTAAATTCATTTTTACGATCCATTATATTTTTGGTTATTATTGCAAAAATGGCAATAGTACCTCCATGCATTACAGCAGTTCCAAATCCCCTAATGAACCAAATGATTAAATTTGGCTCGTTGAGGGCACCTAAATAATAAATATTTTCAATCAAAGCGAATCCTGTGCCTATTGCGAAACCATAAATTGCTGCATCTATCATAAATCCCACCTTCCCTTTGGCAAGTAAATATATTATGAATGATGCCTTTAAGGATTCTTCAACAACCGGCGAGAAGTACATTTTATAGGTATTAGCCTGTATAGGGTAGTTATTCAAAAGGTAGCTGTTAATAAAATAACTGACAATTGCAGCAACTATTCCAGCAATAATTGTCTCAGCCACCTGAGAAATTTTTACCAGTTTAAAACTGTCCATATATATAAGAAGTGCCAGAAATACAACTACTGGTAAAATGCTTATAGCAATTCTAGTCATTAAAAATCATAATATTTTGAGTGAAAACATAACCTCATCTGTCATTCTCTGATTTCTTTCAATTGCCGCAGCATATCCCACAGAAAATGTCAACTTTAAATTATAAAGCATTTTAATTCTGAAATCAAGCTGAGCACCTAGATTTAATACTGATCTTCTGAGCGATTTTGAATCTACATTAGTTACTAAGCCTGTAGAGAAAAGTGAAGCACGGATGTAATTAACAAAGAAAGAAGGGATTCCAAAATTAGTGAATCTGAGGGGAGGAAGATTCCATTCAACAAGTATCTTTCCAAAGTTTGTCCCTCCGATTTCGTTTAATTCAACTCCCGGGAAACTATAATATTCTCTGTATCTTTTCTCAGCCTTATCATCAATATAGTTATTTCCAAAACCTCCGAAATAAAAATTTGCAAAAGGATCATATCTGTCTCCATAAGAATAACCTATTGAACTCCTGAACCAGATTGATGAATGATTTATTGGTAAAGCCAGTCCTAAATCAAAATCATTATGAATATGAGGATATACACTTGACCTTTTAACATTAGTATTAAGATTAATATCCCAGTTATATCCTTTTTCGTAATCAACTGCACCGAGGGATGCTTCTTCATGTTTATAGTTGTATGAAGCTCCAAAATTAATAAGTTTATCATAAGAAGCAGAAACATTCTGGTAGGATGGCAGTGTTTGCAGGTTTCCATAATAATTTGCGTAAAGCGAATATTCCATAATTCTTGGAGTATCATAAATTAAATTTTTGTGATAAGTCAATCCAAGTGAATATCCTTTTCGGCTTGATTTAGTCGGACCAAATAAATCATAAAAATCCGCTCTGTTTAATGTTGATCGAAATTTCCAATTTAAATAGGAGTAACCAAAATCAAGGTGCAATCTTTCGTTTTCCGGTAATTGCTTATATGGGCTGTACGAAGCCGTAAAATCAACACTCTGAAAACCAATTGGATCGGATAAATTAAATCTTAATCCATAGGAAAAATAATCTTTATAGCCCTGAACAACCGGGTAAAAAGACATAATTCCAAAATGATTGAATACGCTGTATTCACCTTCTCCTGTTGTTAGCGTATCGGTATTTATAACAGAGGGTGGGGGAGCGATCCATTTTTTTACAATCGGATGATTCTCTACCACCTGCTGTCCCATAAGATTAATTGCATTTACATTTGTAACAAGTTTATTTTCAAGCATAATAGGTAGAAAACCATCTGTTGTGTATTTAAATGCGAGAAGAGAATCTGTTGATACCGGCATAGGCCTGAAAAATCCCGTTTCAGTATTACTCATAATTTCCATATTATTTTTTGCGAAATCGTATTGATAGATATTCGATACTCCTGAATAATAAGATGTTCCATATAAATATCTGTCATCGTCGGAAAAAATAAAATTTGCGGGGACAGTATTTTCGAAATTAAATAATGTATCGAAAGAAAAATTTTGTACCATCAGGCTATCAACATTCATTTTAATTAGCAATTGTTGCCCATTAATTTCTGCAAGGGCTCCTGTAATAGTTTTGCCATCGTGCGATAAATCTATATTATACATATCCTGTCCATAAGGCCATGTATATATTTGATTCCATTCTGAATAGGGGTACGGCATTCTTACAATGGTTGACTTTCCGCTATAATGCCTGATACCCCACAATGATTTATCAGTCTGGTTGAATGCCAGGTCACCGATTCTCTGTTCATCAAGAAGTTGTTTTGAATCTCCAGTTTTTAAATCGTATGAATAGAGACTTCTAAAGTCATTATTATCGGTTGTGTAAAATAATGTACCTGAATTAGGGTCATATGATAAAGAAGTAACGTAGTACAATGCTGCACCCTTAATATCTCGTAATCTTTCAATTTCACCCGTCCAGGTATCAATTTTTGCCAATTGTGCAACCTGCCCCGGAAAATCAATAGCAGCATATAATATATGATTTTCAGAATCATAAAATGCCCTGGACACTCCACCGAGCGGTCTTGAAGCAAGAGCTCGATATTGTGTTATGGGATTTTCTCTTAATCTTGCCAGATTTTTGTATTGAAAATATTTTTCGAATTCAATCCACTGGTCCCAGGCGTCAGATAGTGAAAGTCCGTAAACATCATTAAAATCTGAAGCGAAATAGGCGCTGCTGCCCTCGTGGCGAGATGTCCACCTAATCAATTTTTCAGGTGAATACTTTAGGGCAAGATAATTCATAAATCTAGTTCCATATAGGTAGGAATTTGCTCCTACCTGGAAATCAGTTTCCGTTCCTTCAGATTCAAATCCAAGCAGATCGTAGATAGGCTTGTTTTCCTGTACCATTGTTCTAAAAACCATTTCATCATATCCGCCTTGGGCTCTTCCAATTCCACCAGCCATCCAGGTCTCTAAGAATACGGCTATCCCTTCTTTCCACCACCTCGGAGTACTTCTCCTTGGATCAGTTAAATAGGCATAAATTATGGTAAGTGGATTATCAGAAGATTCGCCTACTTTTCCGCCAAAGATAGTCCGGAAAAACCTGTCGCCTGCTGTTGACTGGTCCAAAGTAACAAGATGTACCAGTTCATGATTAAAGGTTGTATTGATTCTTTCATTAGCGGGAGCTGTTTCATATTCATAACTCAGAGGTGCGATGGATAAAACTACGTGGTTTCTTGGAACAGTTCCTGTACCGGCATTTCCAAAATCATTTATATCATACATCAGTAAGGTAGTTTTTTCATCGGTGTCGTAATTATATAATTTCTTATTAACGAATAATGCATTTTCAAAACATTGCATTACATAATTTACCAGATATTTGCTTACTACTCCGTTATAAATAAATCTCATATTTTTTGCATCTATTTCATTTAATTGAGCAGAGATTTTTGCCGGGAAAAGAATTGAGGTGATAAATATTATGAATATTGTTAAGGTAAGGTTGTTTTTAATGAGCCTGGTTTTATAAGCCATAATTCATCATCGATTTAAATATATTAAAAGGAGAGACTATATTTAATATAATCTCTCCTTGTTAAGGAAGTATTTTATTAGATTATTACTGCTTCATTGTATTTCTGTAAGCATCACTCTCAACTGCGTTTCTGAATGCTTCTGAGCCAAGTGCATTCCTAAAAGCATCATTAGAAATAGCATTTCTGAAACCATCACTTGAAATAGCGTTTCTGAATGCTTCATTAGAAAGAGCATTTCTAAATCCATCATTGGAAATTGCATTTCTAAATGCATCATTTGAAAGAGCGTTTCTAAAAGCATCGTTTGATAAAGCATTTCTGAAAGCATCATTTGAAAGAGCGTTTCTGAATGCTTCACTTCCTATTGCATTCCTGAATGCATCGCTGCTCAATGCATTTCTAAAAGCATCATTTGAAAGAGCATTTCTAAAGGCATCGCTGCCAAGTGCATTCCTAAATGCTTCGTTACCAAGTGCATTTCTCATTGCATCACTTGATAAAGCATTTCTAAAAGCATCATTTGAAAGAGCATTTCTAAAAGCATCGCTGGTCAATATATTTCTGAAAGCATCACTTGACACTGCATTTCTAAAGGCATCACTTGACATTAAATTTCTGAACGCGTCGTTTGTTAATGCAGTTCTGTAGTTAGGACCAGCCAAAGCATTTCTTAAAGCATCATTTGAAAGAGCATTTCTTAAGGCGTCACTGGATATTGCATTTCTAAATGCATCTGAAGCAACAACATTTCTAAAACCATCATTTGAAAGAGCATTTCTCAAAGCGTCATTTGAAAGAGCATTTCTGAATGCATCACTTGATAAAGCATTTCTCAAAGCATCATTTGAAAGGGCGTTTCTAAAAGCATCTTTTGAAATTGCATTTCTGAATCCATCACTGGAAATCGCATTCTTAAATGCATCACTGCTAAGAGCATTTCTGAATCCATCACTTGATAAAGCATTTCTTAAAGCATCATTTGAAAGAGCGTTTCTAAAAGCATCATTTGCTATTATATTTCTAAAAGCGTCACTGCTTATTGCGTTTCTAAATGCTTCGCTTGCCAGGGCGTTTCTAAATGCTTCATTTTTCATGGCAAGTCTGAAATTAGGATCATTTACCAGTTTCTGTATTTTGTCATTCTGCATCATCTTTTCGATCTCATCTGATGAAAGAACTACATCATTCGCCGAGATCTGTTCTTGCTGGTATTTATTTACTTTTTCTACTCCACCAATGGTACCCGATAAATCACTATTGCCGCCAGGCCAGGGATAGAATATTACAAAGTACAAAGCAAGTAATACAACAACTGTTGAACTCCCTATCAAAACCTTTGTTCTTTTATTGAACCCTTTTTTTGATTCCGTCATAGCTTCCTCCTAAGAAATTAGTTATTAAAATTTGTAATAATTTTGGCATCTAAATCAAATACAACTGAAATTGATAAATGTTGGTGAAATCTTAATTATTTTTAAAAGCTTCACTAAAAATGGGACAAATCATTATAAAAAAGCTTTTTTAGTGCGTATTTATTTCTTTAACACTAGATTTTTTTCGAACAAAATGCTTCCGGATTGAAAAACTTGCATTTTTACTTTTGCAGTTTCACTGGTTTCTGTCAAAAATAAAAGGCTGTATTTCTGATGTCCTGCATTTGTTGTTTTAATAAAGTCAGGGCCTTTGGAGATCTTAATATCTTTTGCTAATCCAAGCCTGATATTTGAAAACTTTACCTGTTCCGGGAAGGAAATTTTAATATCGAACTGCTGTGTTGAATTGAGATCCAGGTTAAACCAGAAATTATTATCGTATTTTTTAAGCTCAATTTTGCCGGAAATATCGGAATAATTCAATGGAAATTCGTTAATTGTATTGGCATTGCTAGTTGTTCCAATTGTGCCGTATATGTCGTCAATATTTATATTATTGGAATTGTTAACAAGGATAGCATAACAAATAATCCCCACAAGTAATCCGACTGCAAAAGTATAAGCCAATTTGAATTTGGGAGCAAATAGTGTAGAAAAGAAACCCTGTTTGTGAGCTTTTGGAGAATATTTGCTGAAATCTATTGAATTTATTATTTGCTTTTTGAGGTTTTCAGATGGGGCAGGAACAGGCAATTTATCGAGATAATCCTCAGTCAATCTTAATTCTTCATAATATTCTTTGGCAAATTTATTTTCAGATAAATATTTATCTAGTTTGATTTTTTCATCCGGAGAAATGATATGATCAATCTCTTTGTTAATGAGTTCAATGTATTGTTTATCTAATGTTTCCATTTTGTAAATCTCTTCTGTTAATAAGTATATCTTTTAGTAATTGCCTTCCCGTATATAATCTTGATTTTACAGTTTTTTCGGGTATATCTAGTATATAGCTCAAATCGCTGTATGAATAGTCAAAAAAATGTTTCAGAACAACCGGCAATCTGTAGAGCAACTCAAGCTGCAGTATTGCCTCTTTTATTGAATTATTAAACTCGGATTTCTCAAAAATCTTTTCAGGATTTGTTTCATCATTGGTATATCTTTCATCAATTTGTTCCATTTTGCTACTCTTTTTAGAAAGATTTAAAGATTCATTTACCGCAATCCTGTAAATCCAGCTAAAAAATTTGTACTTGAAATTAAAAGAACTCAAATTTTCATACGCTTTAACAAAAGTAGATTGCGTAATTTCTTCTGCATCATCGTGATTTCTTGTGATCCTGAACGAAAGCCTGAATATTGTTTTATAATATCTTTCAACAATTTCTTCGAAGGCTTTTTTATTACCTTCTAAACATTCCTTAACCAGATCGTTATCACTGCTATTCATATCTAATTACAACCCAGATGGGAAAAAGTTGGTAATTATTTATTGAATTTTTCATTCTATTGTAAAAATTTGGTTCAGCCTTGAATATTTAAATACCTCGGATATGTGTTTATTGAGGTTTTTTAGCTTAATCGTATGCCCACCACTTCTTAATCTTGAATGCGTTTTCAGCAGAGATCCAAGTCCGGCACTTGAGATATATTCAAGTTCCTGAAAGTTTACCGAGCAATCTCCCTGCATTTTGTCTAAAACTGCATCCACCTTTTCTATCTGGGCAGCATCTAGTCTGCCGGAAAGATTAATTTCGTTTCCATTTTCAAGAGTTATATTGAACATTTTAATCCTTTTGTAATATTAATAACTGATTTTGGAAAGAACTTTACTTAATAGACTTTTTCATCTGAATTTAAATTAAGCCGCCACATTTTAAAACGATTATAAGAACTATTTGTCCTAAGCAGAATGGAGATTGAAAGGAGGTTTAGACAAATATCACTAACATCGAAATCTTAGTTGACAGCTCAATAATAATTTTTAATAAAAAACTGAACAACAATTTATTTTCAAGTCTTTAAGCCAATAGTCTTATTTCTTCAGTATAGTATAAGAGAGAAAAGACAAACCTGGATGATTAATTATTCTCTCTATTGGGTTGATTCGAGTGTGAATATTGAAACTTACATCACTTTTTTCCTAAAGTCAATTAGGAATGTGAGCTAACAAAATACCCATAAATCTTTCATAAATGTACAATTTGCAAGTTAATGCGCACAAATATTTTCCAAAAAATTCGTGTCTTCGGCAAGGTATACAACACCCATCCCGCCTTCGCCAAGCTTGTCGATTATTTTATAGTGGGAGATTGTTTTGCCTATCATATATTTTCCTGAAAAAAAAGAGTTTAACTCTGAAAAAATCTATTGTAATTG
>Ga0102953_1001515_pt1 | contig 14660 bp, 11 predicted proteins | sample SalPon2A_C_D2_MG_FD_78509 | JGI IMG/M metagenome (GOLD analysis project Ga0102953, IMG submission 78509) | Soil microbial communities from South San Francisco under conditions of wetland restoration - Salt Pond MetaG R2A_C_D2_MG | ecosystem: Environmental > Terrestrial > Soil > Wetlands | place... | reverse complement strand
GGCATGATGATCTTTGCCCCGCTGGCCGCGCTGCTGGTTCAGATGGCGATTTCCCGTTCCCGCGAATACCAGGCCGATGCCCGGGGCGCGCAGTTGTGCGGTCATCCGCACAGCCTGGCCAGCGCGCTGCAAAAACTCGAAGCGGCCAATCGGCAGCGACCGATGCGCCAGGTCAACCAGGCAACCGCGCATATGTTCATTGTCAGCCCGCTGAACGGGCAGGGACTGGCCGGACTCTTTTCGACCCATCCACCGATGGCCGAGCGGATTCGCCGCCTCGAGGCGATTCAGGCAGGCTAATCGATCCGGGGCGTGGTGAGCACGCCCCTTTTTATTGCGGAAGGAACGAGCTTGAAGAGAGCCAATCCACGTCAAATTGCCTACCAGGTGCTTGGCAAAGTGGCCGAAGGGGGCTATTCCGACCTGGCCCTGGATGCCGAATTGGGCCGGCATCCGGGACTCGACCCGCGCGACCGGGGACTGGTGACCGAACTGGTCTACGGGGTGCTGCGTCAGCAGGGGCGGGTCGACTATGCGTTGGGACGTTTCTGCAACCAGCCGTTGCCGAAACTCGAAGCGCGGGTTCGGCGCCTGCTGCGCATCGGCGCCTACCAGCTCCTCTGCCTCGACCGGATACCTCCTTCAGCTGCGGTCAATACGACCGTAGAACTGGCCCGCCAGCAACAGCTCGAACGGGCGACCGGTTTTATCAACGGGGTTTTGCGCGGACTGATCCGCGGTCTCGACCAGCTGACCTGGCCAGACCGGGTGCAGGATCCACAGGGCTATCTGGTCCATGTCGGTTCGCTGCCGGACTGGCTGGCGAAGCGCTGGCTGCAGGCGTTCGGGGCCAATGAGGCCTGCCTGCTGGCGGACGCGATGGCGCAGCCGGCGCCTCTGACGATCCGGGTCAATACCCTGTGTGCCGAACCGGCCGCGGTGCTGGCCAGGTTACAGGAGTTTGACCCGGATGCCCGGCCCTGTGACTATGCTCCCGAAGGGATCCGCCTGTCACACGCTGCGGTTCTGGCCGAACTCGAACCGGAGTCCTTTCAGGTCCAGGACCAGGCCAGCATGCTGATTCCGCATCTGCTCGGTGCCAAGCCGGGCGAACAGCTTCTCGACGCCTGCGCGGCGCCCGGCGGTAAAACCACCCAGCTGGCGGCCTTGGCGCAGAACCGGGCCGAAATCGTCGCCATTGATTTGCATCCACACCGGGTCAAGCTGCTGCAGAATGGTGTCAAGCGGCTGCAGTGCCAGGGGGTCTCGGCGCGGGCCTGGGATTTGACCAGCCCCCCACGCTTTATCCCATCGGCCAGTTGTGACCGGATCCTGCTCGATGCGCCCTGCTCCGGCCTTGGTGTGCTACGGCGCAATCCCGAGACCCGCTGGAACCGCAAGGAGACCGACATCAGCTCGCTGGTGCAGCTGCAGTTGCGGCTGTTCGACATTGTTGCGCCGCTGCTTAAACCGGGCGGCAGCCTGGTTTATTCGCTCTGTACGACCACTCCGGAGGAGACGACCGGGGTGCTCGACACCTTTCTCGAACGGCACCCCGAGTTCCGGCTTGCCGATCTGTCCGCCCAACTGCCAAGCGCCTGGCATGAGCTGCTCGATACGCAGGGCTTCTTACGCACCGCCCCCCACCGCCATGATGATATGGATGCCTTCTTTGCCGTTAAATTGGCAAAAAAATCCTGAAACCGGCTGGTCGGCGGTTGTGTGCGACCGGATTGATTAAGTTGCGCAAAAATAGTAAGCTGCCTCAACCGTTTAGCCGTGCCGCTGGCCGGCTTTCTGACCGGCGCGTTTATCAAGTGTGGCATAGCGGTCCGGGTATGCATACCAGTCAAAAGGAGTTCCGCATGGTCAAGATTTCACCATCCATTCTGTCCGCCGATTTTGCCCGTCTGGGCGAGGAAATACAGGCCATCGAGCGTGGCGGAGCCGACTATGTCCATGTCGATGTCATGGATGGGCATTTCGTACCCAACATCACCATCGGTCCTCTGGTGGTCGACGCCGTGCGCAAGATCACCGATCTGCCGCTGGATGTTCATTTGATGATTGAAAACCCGGACCTGTATATCGCGGATTTTGCCCAGGCCGGCGCGGATATCATCACCGTTCACCAGGAGGCGGTGTCGCATCTGCACCGAACAGTGCAGCTGATCAAGAGTTTTGGGAAAAAAGCCGGCGTCTCCATCAATCCGGCCACCCCAGCCTCAAGCCTCGACATGATCCTGGCCGACCTCGACCTGGTGCTGGTGATGACGGTTAACCCGGGCTTTGGTGGCCAGAGTTTTATCGACTCCTGCCTGCCGAAAATCCGGCAACTGCGCGAGCAGATCACCGAACGCGGGTTGGCGGTGGAACTGGAAGTCGACGGCGGGGTCAAAATCGATAATATCGGCGAGATCGCTGCGTCCGGTGCGGACGTGTTTGTGGCGGGGAGCGCGGTCTTCGGGGCGGCCAATTACGCAGCGACCATCGCGGCGCTGCGCCAGAACGCCATCACGGTCAAGGTGTGACCATCGATCGAGACCGGCTGCGCCAGCGCCTGGCCGAAGCCGGACACCGGAAACTGCCCCTGCAGGAGCTGCGCCCGGCAGCGGTGCTGGTCCCCCTGTTTCATTCTGACAATGAAGACCGGTTGCTGCTGACCCGGCGCACCGACGAATTGGAGCATCATGGCGGCGAGATTTCATTTCCGGGGGGCGGTTGGCACGCAGAAGATCCCGATCTGTTGACCACAGCGTTACGCGAGACCGAAGAAGAAATGGGCATCAGTCCTGACGATGTCACCGTCTATGGCCGCCTGGACGATTTTATCTCGATCTATAACTTTCGGGTGACCCCCTATGTCGGCGAGTTTCCTTACCCTTATCGCTACCGAGCCAATCCGTCCGAAATCGCCGAGGTGATCGAATTGCCGCTGCGTCTGTTCTTGCAAAAAGGGGTGTGGCACCAGGAAAACTGGACCCACCAGGGACGGGCGCACCCGGTTGATTTCTACCAGATTGACAACTACCTGGTCTGGGGGATGACTGCTGCCATCTTGAGACATTTTTTTCAACGCTATGGACTGGTTGAGAGTTAGCAAGGGAACATTGCATTGACCGGGCAATTCGTTACACTGGTTGCCAATAGTCATTCCGGGGGCTGCCAATGATGAACTTTTTCCGTAACCTCAGTCTGTTGAGTAAAATGACCCTGATCGTGGTGGTGATTCTGGTCGGGTTTTTTGCCATTTCGTCGTGGCTGAATTTTCGGCAGCAGCAAGAATCCGTCATGACCGAAGCGGTTGAAAAAGCGCGGATTGTTGCCTTCGAAGCGATTCGCACCAGAGAATATCTTTCGCAGCAGTTACAAAACGGCCAAGTCCCTTTGTCACTGGAGCGCTATGGGTTGATCCCGGTGGTTGCTTCCCAACGTATCGGGGCAGATGTGGCCAAGGATGTCGATTACCGGATTCGCCAGACTTCGCGCCGCTATCGCAACCTGAAGAACGCGCCGGATGCCTTCGAAAGCCAGGCCCTGGAGCAATTTGTCGCCGACCCGCAGCTGGACGAAAAGTACGCGATCACCGAACTCCAGGGGGAAAAGGTTTTCCGTTACCTGCGCCCGTTTGTCGTCGATCAGAGCTGCCTGCAATGCCATGGTGACCCGGCGACGGCACCGGATTTCATCAAGCGTCTCTATCCGCCGGAGCAGGACCAAGCTTACAATTACCGGGTGGGAGAGGTGATCGGTGCCGCTTCGGTCACGATCCCGATGGCCAACCTGGACCGCCAGCTGATGGCCAATCTGCGCAACACCCTGGTTGGGCTCGGAGTGATTTTCCTCGCCCTGGTGGCCTGTCTTGGCTTGTTGATCCGCTTTGCCGTTACCGCGCCGCTGGAACATTTCGGCAGGGCGATCGACAGTGTTATCCGCACCGGCCGGTTCGAGAAACAGCTTCCGGACCGGGGCAGCGATGAAATCGGCCGGCTGATCCGTGGCTTCAACAGCATGATGGAAGATCTGCAGGAAAAAACCGCCAACCTGGAAGAGTCCGACCGGCGCTTCCGGGCCTTGACGGAAACGGCCCGTGACAGCATCGTTTCGTTCCTGGCCAACGGTCAGATCATTCTTTTCAATCGCCAGGCGGAAAAACTGTTCGGTTACAGCAAGGCCGAGGTGCTCGGTTTGTCGATCAGCGATCTGGTTCACGAAAAATGCCGGGAATTTCACGCCGTTGGGGTTGAGGCCTATCTGGCCGCCGAAGCGGCCAGGTTGATCACTGAAACCCGCCGGGTTGCCTGTCGGCGTCGCGATGGTGAGATGGTGTATCTCGAGCTGAGCCTGTCCGAAGCCGAGTCTGATGGCCACCGTTTCTACACGGCGATCTTGCGTGAAGCGGCCAGCTAGGACAGGGCGGAGAAGATCGTTGGGTTGGAAGAGCGGCTGAGTGGATGGCCCAGGAGGGAACGGTCAGGCAATGCAGAATGCGTCAGACCAGCAGTGGGTCGAGAGCGCCTTGTTCGTCGAGGCTGAACAGCTCGTCGCAGCCGCCGATCAGTTGGTCGTTGATGAAAATTTCCGGGACGGTACTGCGGCCGGAGCGCTGAATCATTTCTGCTTCTTTCTCCGGGCTTCGGTTGACGTCGTACTCGATAAAATCGACCCCTTTGATTTTCAATAGTTCCTTGGCCCGGTGACAGTAAGGACAGTAGTTCTTGGTGTAGATTTCAATTTTCCCCATGGAAGTAACTCCTGATTTTCAGCTGCAGGGAATTGATTTTATCTCAGCGCCGAAAAGATGCAAGCGGTTGCGGAAGGATAGCTATGATACGCAGGCAAAAAATGTGGATCCGGGTTGTGCTGATGCTGTTGTTCTGCCTGGTCGGCTGTTCGCTCCCATCCAAAGTGGTGCAGCCGGAAAGTCAGTTTGTCAGGGCACAAGATGACTTTATGCAGCGACTGCGTTGGAAGGATTACCAGGGCGCGGCGAAGCACTTTACCGAACCGCTTCAGGATGGATTCTTACAGCAGTTTCGTAACGCCGATCAGCTGAATGTGACCGATGTCAGTTTGCAGCATGCCAAGTATCTCGCCGAAACGGAGCAGATGGAATCCGAAGTTGCAGTCGAATATTTCCTCCTGCCGTCAGCGACTGTCAAGACGTTTTGTTTTGAACAGCAGTGGACCTATTTTCGGAGTGGCGAAAAACTGACCGGCGAGTGGCGAATTACCAGTCTTTTTCCTCAGTTCCCAGGTCTCGAAAGCCCTTGAAAAGGTTAATTTTTGCTTGATTTCAGCTTCTTCCCTGTGGTAGATATCTGCATACTGTATACAGAATAGGGGGAGGACGGCAGGAGTGTATTTGACGTTCTTTCCCTTTTTTCGGGCGGTTCTGCGTCTTATCTTCGTAAGAGGCCGGACATAGAGGAGGTTCATCTTGTCACAAGTCGTGTTTTCCAGTTGGGGACGAAATATTGTTGATAACCGGCAGGGTGGTGAGGCTGATCTTGCTTCATTGAAGTTGAAGCTGCCGGATTCCTACCTTGATGAAGGCAAGGTCGGTGCGTTCATGGGATGGGACGGAATTGTCGTACTCGACCCGGCCACCGACGTGGTCGCCATGGCCGCCGAATACATGCAGCGGGTACAGGAAAAGCATTGCTGCGCCAAATGCAGCCCCGGTAAAAAAGGGACACGGGTCCTGCAGGATACCCTCAAGCGCATCGTCACCGGCCACGGTGAAGAGAGTGACCTCGAGGTCATCGAAGGGCTCTCTGACCTGCTCGACAACTGCAAGTGCACTCTCTGCATGACGTCGGCAATCCCGGTGATCGACAGCGTCAAATATTTCCGCGATGACTACCTGGCCTATATCCGCGGCGACAAGAAGGCCTCCCTGGCCAAGGCCTACTATGACAAGCTGACCGCGCCCTGCACCGATCGTTGTCCGGCTCATATCGACATTCCCGCTTACGTCGAGGAGATCAAGGAATACCGCTTCGACGAGTCGCTTTCGAGTATCCGTCGCAACATGCCGATTCCGGCGGTCTGCGGACGGGTCTGTCCGCACCCCTGCGAGTCGGCCTGTCGGCGCGGGTTGGTCGACGATCCGATCAGCATCATGGTGCTGAAGCGGGTCCCCTCCGACCATGAGTGGATGCACCACAAGCAGCCGCCGATGCAGCCCAAGGCGTCCACCGGCAAGAAGGTTATCGTTGTCGGTGCCGGCCCGGCCGGACTGACCTGCGCTTATTACCTGGCCCTCGAAGGGCACCAGGTTAAGATCATCGACATGCTCAGCGAGCCGGGTGGCACGGTCGCCGTCGGGATCCCTGATTACCGGATGCCGCGCCAGCTGCTGCAGCGCGAAGCTGATATCATCGCTGCCCTGGGTGTCGAAATCGAATACGGGGTCAAACTCGGCCGCGACGTTTCCTTGCGCGAACTGAAAGAACAGTACGATGCCGTTTTCCTCGGCACCGGCGCCTTCAAGTCCAAGCCGATGGGCGTCGAAGGCGAAGACCAGGGCTACGAGGGTTTCTCCGAGGGAGGGATCAACTACCTGCGTGCGGTTGCCCTGGACCAGGGGATGGTGACCCCCAAGCGGGTCATCGTGGTCGGCGGCGGCAACACCGCCATCGACTGTGTCCGGGTCGCCCTGCGCGAAGGGGCCGAGGAATCGATCCTGGTTTACCGCCGGACTCGCAAGGAGATGCCGGCCGAGTACTATGAGGTCGATGACGCTGAAGAAGAAAACGTCAAGTTTGAGTTTCTGCGCAATCCGACCCGGTTGGTCACTGAGAACAACAAAATCGTCGGGGTCGAGGTTGTCGTCATGGAACTGGGCGAACCGGATGAGTCCGGTCGCCGGCGTCCCGCCCCGGTCCCCGGCAGCGAATATGTTATTCCCTGCGACATGGTCATCCCGGCCATCGGCCAGGATCCCGACCTCTCGTATCTGGAGGATGGCGACTACGGGATTCAGCAGACCCGCTGGAGCAGTATCGTAACCCACGGCGGGACCATGATGACGGATAACGAAGGGATTTTCGCCGGTGGCGACTGCGAATATGGCGCCATGACCGTCGTCCTGGCCGTCGGACATGGCCGTCGCGCCGCCCGCGTCATGCACCGCTACCTGACCGAAGGGAAGGCCTACCTCGACCCCGAGGATGCGATGGAAGATATCGTCAATAACCTGCGGGTCTTTGATGACCAGGAAAATGTCGGGATCTGCGGTGGCCTGCACCGCGAGCACCAGCCGAAGGTCAATGGTGCCGAGCGGGCTACCAATTACGAGGAAATCGAACTGGCGATGCCCGAAAGCCAGGCGGTGCGAGAAGCCGAACGCTGCCTGCGGTGCTACCGGGTCGGTATGATTGCCGTCGCGTAAACGTCTTTACACTACCTGGCCCCATGGGCCCTCATGGCTTGGCATGACGCCACCACGAGCACTTTCATAGGTGATAAGAGTCAATGGTTAATCTTCAGATCGATGGAAAAGCCGTTCAGATCGAAAAGGGCGCGACCCTGCTTACCGCAGCGGAGAAGGTTGGCATCAAGATTCCGACCCTCTGTTTCCTGAAAAAGGTCTCCCCGACCGGCGCCTGCCGTATCTGCGTTGTCGATATCGAGGGGGTTGACAAGCCGATGGCCGCTTGTCACACCGTTGCGATAGAGGGGATGGTGGTCACGACCCAGACTCCCAAACTGAACCAGATTCGCAAGCAGATCGTCGAACTGCTGCTGGTCAATCATCCTCTCGACTGCCCGGTCTGTGATGCCGCCGGGGAATGCGAGCTGCAAAATATCTGTTACGATTTCGACGTCGACAAGCAGCCGTTCGAGGCAGAAGATGTCAACCCGGAGACCATCGACCGCTGGCCATTGATCCAGCAGGTCCCGTCCCGTTGCGTGATGTGCGAAAAATGTGTCAAGGTCTGCCACGAGACCGTCGGTTCGAGTGCCCTGTTCGTCAACGACAAGGGCGACATGGCCTTCATCGACAAGCATCTCGAACTGTGCGAGTTCTGTGGCAACTGCGTGCAGGTCTGTCCGACCGGGACAATGATCTCCAAGACCTTCAAGTTCAAGGCTCGGCCCTGGGAACTGACCCGCACCGAAAGCGTTTGCACCACCTGCAGCTGTCACTGCGAAATCGACATCCACACCAAGAAGAACCAGATCTACCGGGTGACTTCCAAGGACGAGAAAACCGTCAATGACGGAAATCTCTGTGGCGGCGGGTTCTTCGGCCACGACTATGTCAACGTCCCCGCGCGCTTGACCGCTCCGCTGACCGGACGGGGGTCTGATCAGCAGGAGATCTCCTGGAGCGAGGCCCTCGAGCAGTTGACGGCCAAGGCCAAAGACTTTGGCGGTGCTGCCTGCGCCGGCCTGACCGGCGGACGGCTGACCAACGAAGAGAATTACCTGTTCCAGAAGCTGTTCCGGGCCGGGTTTGGCAGTAACAACATCGATTCTGAAGCCAGCTTCGGTTACCTGCGCGCGGTCTCGACTCTCAAGCAGAGCCTGGGGCTGACCGGTGCGAGCAACCACCTCGATCGGATCGGCCGTTCGCAGGCGGTGCTGGTCTTTGGCGCTGACCCGACTGTCGAGGCACCGGCCGTCGACTGGCAGATCGAACGCAGCCTGCGCCGGGTTGACGGCAAACTGGTCGTGGCCAACCTGCGCAAAGTCAAGCTGAGCCGCCATGCCCATACGCCGCTGCAATATCGTCCGGGGAGCGAAGTCGCCCTGGCCAATGCCCTGACCCGCTTGGTCTTTGAGCAGGGGCTGGCAGACAGCGCCTACTTGAATCGATACCTGGCGAACAACGATGAACTCGGTGGCCTGCTGCAGCAGGTTGACCTGGACCAGGCCGTCAGTATGACCGGGCTGTCACTGGATCTGCTCAAGGAGGCCGCCCAGCACCTGGGCGAAGCGGACTCGGTCGCGATCGTGTTCGGCGCCGATGTAACCCAGGGCGCCAATGCCGAAGCGGCGACCCGGGCCCTGGCGAATCTGGCCGTGGTCTGCGGCGTCCTGCATGGTGATATCGGCGGCCTCTTCCCGCTCGATGAAAAGGGCAATATTCAGGGTACGGTCGATATGGGGGTCGCTCCGAGCCTGCTGCCCGGACTGGTCGATTATGCAGCGGGCCAGGCAGCTGCCGCAAAACTCTGGGGGTCTGAACTGCCCGCGAGCGGCCTTGGGGTCGAGGAAATTTTGGCCGGCATCGAAGCAGGAGCGATCAAACTGCTCTACCTGGCCGGGACCAATCCGCTTATTTCTTACCCAGAAAGTGGCCGCTGGCGCCTGGCGCTGGAAAAAGTTGCCTACCTGGTTGTGCAGGATATCCAGTCAAGCGAGTTGACCGCCATGGCCGACCTGGTCCTGCCGGCAGCGACTTTTGCCGAAAAATCAGGCAGTGTCACCGGAGTCGATGGTCGGGTCAGCTATCTTGCTCCGGCACTGAAACCGGTTGGCGGCAGTCGGCCTGACTTGGCCATTTTCAGTGACCTGCTCGCCCAATGTGGCGGTACCGCGACGGACCTGGTGGCCTTGCAGGATGAAATCAAGCAGCTTGCCGGGATCTACGAGGATATCTGCTTCACCGCAAGTGGCCGTAAGGTCTGCTACAAGCAGACCTGGGCGCCGGCCGAGAAGCAGCTCTCCATCGACATTCCTGCAGTCGCTGAGGTTGCCAGTGGGCTGACCCTGCTGAGTGGCAAGATTCTGTACCGCTTCGGGACGACGACAAATTCCTCTGCCGGCCTGGCTCAAGTTGCCGCAGCGGGTTATGTCGAGATGAACCCGGCCGATGCCGAGAGCCATAGCCTCAAGGATGGCAGTATGATTTCGCTGGCCAGCGAACTGGGGCAGACCAGCGGCCCACTCTTGGTGACGGATGCGGTTCCGCCGGGGGTCGTATTTGCTCCCTATCACTTCGCCGATGTCAATATCCGCAAGCTAATTCCAAGCAGACAAAATTCTGTCGTCGTCAAGGTCGGCAAGGCTTGACGCAAAAGGCCAGACTGTTAGAATCAAGGCGCCGGGATTTTCCCGGCGCCTTTTTCTTTGGGCGCCTGGGGGCCGCAGGCAGAACACTGGGACTATCGGGATAAAATTGCCTATAATCAAGACGAGGACAACCAGGTGCGGCTGGCTGAGAACCGACCTTCTCAGGCAACCACCTGGTGCCAGTTGCCCGGTCAACTCCTTCACCCGCAGGTGCCTGCATGGAATCGTCTCTGGGTGGTGCAGGAGCGGGAAGGGTTTTTTGCTACCTGACAAGAGCTAGACATTGCCCGGGGGGCGACTTCGCTGAACGAGTCGGCGCAAGTCAAGGAGTAACAACAACGGGCCGGAGGGTTCGGTTTTCCCGAGCGTCCCGGCCGGCTAGGACTGAACGGATTCAGCATGCTCGAGCATTCGAAATTGCAGCTGTCGAAACGGGCCCATGCGGTGACGCCGTTTTTGGCCATGGAAGTCATGGAGCGGGCCAAAGAGCTCGAAGCCGCCGGCCGCGAAGTTATTTACCTCTGTCTCGGCGAACCGGACTTCAAGACTCCGGACCCGGTTGTGCAAGCGGTTGTCGAAGCGGTTCAGGCTGGCGAGACCTCCTATACTCACTCGCTCGGCCGGCTCGACCTGCGTGAAGAGGTGGTCGCCCACTACCGATCCCGCTATGGTGTTGCTCTGCAACCGGAACAGGTGCTGGTTTCGGCCGGGACCAGCCCGCTGATGCTACTGTTGTTCTCGGCCCTGCTCGAGCCTGGCGACGAGGTGATCCTGCCTGATCCGAGCTACGCCTGCTATCCGAATTTTATCCGCTTTTTCGATGGCGTGGTCCGCTACCTGCCGACCCGCTCAGAGGATGCGTTCCAGCCTTCACCGCAGTCGGTCAGGCAGATGCTCGGCCCGAAAACCCGGGCCCTGATGGTCAACTCCCCTTCCAACCCGGCCGGGTCGGTCCTCTCGGCAGACTGGCTGCAGCAGCTGGCCGAACTGCCAATCACCCTGGTCTCTGATGAAATTTATCACGGCTTGACCTACCTGGGGGAAGAGCGGAGTGCGCTGGAATTTTCCAGTGAGGTGTTCGTCCTCGGCGGGTTTTCCAAGACCTATGCCATGACCGGCTGGCGACTCGGCTACATGATCATCCCGGTGGAATGTGTCCGCACCTTCCAGAGCCTCCACCAGAATTTTCTGATCAGTGCTAACAACTTCGTGCAGGTCGCCGGCGTTGCTGCGTTACGCTACGGACAACCTTACGTGGAGACAATGCGTCTGGAATATGATCGGCGGCGCAGATTTTTGCTGGACGGATTAAAAAAAATCGGCTTGCGGGTGGAGCGTGATCCGGTGGCGGCCTTTTACATTCTGGCCGATGCCCGGCATATCTCCAGCGATTCCAAGCTGCTGGCCAGAGAGATTCTCGAGGCAACCGGTGTTGCTGTGACACCGGGAGTTGATTTCGGCCCGGCCGCGGAAGGTTTCCTGCGTTTTTCCTACGCCAATTCCCTGGAAAACATCGAAAGGGCCTTGCAGTTATTGGCAGGGTTCCTGGAGAGCCGTCAAGCTTAGGCCGTGCGTTCGCGGTTAATGCTCATGGTAGCCAAGGACGACCAGCAGGCAGCTGCCGTCCGCGATCACGTTCAGGCCATACTGTTCAGCTTTGGCGATAGCTTGCGGGTTTTCTGCCCCAGGCTGCATCCAGAGATTCTCAATTCCCTTTTCAATTGCCAGATCAACGACTGTCGTTGTGACTTCGGGCGGAGTAATGATCGAAATGCTTTTGACTTCCGGGGGCAGGTCAGTGACTGAAGTGACGCATTTGGTCCCTTCAATCTCGGTTTCCAATGGATTGACGCCAATGACGGTCTTTCCGTTTTGCTGATAACAACGTAAAACCTTGTTGCCATATTTATGTCGCTTGGTCGAAGCCCCGACAACTCCGAATGCTGACGCGGTTAAAAACTTTGCAATCTTCTCCTCGATATTCATGAGTAGTCTCCGATCATGCGATAACTATCAGCCTTCTAGATTCTAGCCGCACGGCAGTCTCCCAGCAAGGCATCCCGCGTAATGACCCGAAACTGATGCGGTGAGCGATGTTCTTCAACAGCTCAGATCACGCTGCTGGGCACGCTGATAAGCCGGTCTGGCGAGATGTCGTTTCGCGTATGTCTCAAGCCGTTGATCGTCAAGCGAGACCTTGAAGGCCTGCGCCCAGCCGAGGGTATGGGCCGCAAGCAGATCGGCAGCAGAAAAGCTGTCGCCAATCAAGTGGCCAGATTCATTGACCCCCTCTGCAAGTATCGCCGCCGCTCGCCCAAACTCGTACAGCGCAGTGGGCGCGATTTCCGGGATTCGGTAGTCTTTCGGCAGGGCAAATTTGTGCTTGGCCAGGGTCCAGAGCGGTTGTTCCAGCTCAGTCAGGACAAAGAACGCCCATTGCAGGTAGCGGGCGAAATCGAGGCTGCCGGGAGGCGGGGTCAGGCCGGCTTCGGGGTGGCGGTCGCCGAGATAAGTGAGGATCGCCGCCGATTCGGTGAGGCAGAAGTCATCGTCGCACAGGGTCGGAACCTTGCCGGATGGATTGAGGGCACGATAGTCTGCCGACTGACCTGCGCCGGACCCAAGATCAACCTTGCTGTACTGGTACTCGGCACCGAGTTCTTCGAGCATCCAGAGAACCCTGACCGAGCGGGATTTAGGAAATCCATAGACTTTCAGCATACAGTGCTCCTTTCGGGATTAGCTATCTTGACTATAGCAGAGCTGAATCCCTTGGCCAGGCTGCAGCTCACCCGGTCGCCTTACCCCGGATCTGCAACGGTCATCCAGGGTGGTACCGGGCAATCGAGTGCCGCGGCCAGGGCGCGGAACAGCTCGAGTTCGGCCGGCTTGATTTTGCCATCGGCAACCAGGCATTCGAGGAAGGCGGCCAGCAGCTTTCGCTTCAGCTGCGGACTGATCTGTTGCAGTTTGACCAGGGCCTGGTCGAGTTGCAGCCGGGAGCAGTCTTTCATATCCAGCAGCTTGATCTGTAACCCGGGTTCGTTCAGCACCCTGGCGCCCTGTTGGAAACTCGACAGCACAGATTCGGGGTCGGCGTGTCCGAGATGGGCCAGTAGCGACAGGACCAGCGTGGCTTCCTGCTCGACGCCGCGCAAGGCGTAAATCTGCACGATGCTGCGTATTTTACCAATCCGGAACTGGCGGTCCAGGGTACGGATCACCAACTGCCGGACGAAATATTCGAACAGGCTGATTTTCCGGTCGGCGTCACTGAGCAACCTGACCTGCCTGCGGAGCTGCCGGTACTGGCGTGGCGACAGGGACCGGAGGGCTGGAAGCAGCAGGTCGATTAACAACAGTCGGATTTCCGGGGGCAAATCGCTGAGCTGTCGCTGCAGGCTGGACACGTTGTCGAGCAACACCGCATCACTTTCCTGCTGCAGTTGCTGCAACTGGCGCTCAAGAACATCTTGCCGGGGATCGAGCAGTAAGGCGCATAACAGTGCTGCCGCCTCGAGCGGATTTTCGCTGGCGGTTTTCAAGGACGGAGGAAGCGACCGCAGCAGCTGCTGCGCTTTGGCAACCTGGGCCTCTTCGAGTGTCCCGACCCGTTCCAGCAGCCCCATGACCGCGGCCCCGTTCAAGGCTGATCCGGCCGCACCGGTTTTTGGGCGCTGCACATAACCCTGCTGCGCTTCCGGGGCCGGGAGTGGCGTAACCTTCGGAAAACAGCCATCAAAGGCGGGGTCGAGCAGGCGGATCCGTTCTTCCAGCGGCGGATGGGTGGCGAAGACGCTCAGCCAGGACTCCTTCAGGCCGTTGCCGAAGTACATGTGGCTGGCCAGTGCCGCCTGCGGATGCCGCAACCGGGAGCCCTGGTCGAGTCCGCCGATCTTTTTCAGCGCCCCGGCCAGTCCAAGCGGATTGCGGGTGTACTGGACCGCCGAGGCATCGGCCAGCTGTTCGCGTTGCCGGGAGATGGCACTTTTGATCAGCTGCCCGAACAGGTAGCCGAGGTAGCCGAGCAGCCAGAGCGCCAGACCGGAGGCGAGGAACGGGCCGTTGCCTTTGCTGCGCCGACCATGGCTCAGCCCGCGCAGCAGGCTGCCGCCGACCTGGTTGAGCAGCAGAATGCCGTGCAGCCAGCCGATCAGGCGCAGGTTAATCAGGGTGTCGCCGTTGAGCAGGTGACTGAATTCGTGGGCGATGACCCCCTGCAGTTCTGCGCGATTGAGCAGTTCCAGCGTACCGCGGGTGACGCAGACGATGCCGTCGTTGATGTTGAAGCCCGAGGCGAAGGCATTGATCCCTCGCTCGCGATCCAGGATATAGACCTCCGGGACCGGCATGCCGGCAGCGATCGCCATCTCTTCGACGACGTTCAATAACTGTCGTTCATGCAAGTCGGTGCTGCCGAAAGCAATTCGGCGGGCGTCGAGAATCTCGGCGATTCGCCGTCCGCCCTGGCGTAGCTGGCTGATCTGGTAGCAGGTGCCGGCGAGGATGATGGCCGCCGTGGAGCCGGCGATCCAGAGAAACCATTCCAGGTCCCACCAGCCGACCCGGGTCCCGGGGCGGAGATAGTCCGTCGAGGTATAGAGCAACAGCCCGCGGGCGGCCAGGTAGACGGC
>Ga0102953_1001514_pt1 | contig 14660 bp, 16 predicted proteins | sample SalPon2A_C_D2_MG_FD_78509 | JGI IMG/M metagenome (GOLD analysis project Ga0102953, IMG submission 78509) | Soil microbial communities from South San Francisco under conditions of wetland restoration - Salt Pond MetaG R2A_C_D2_MG | ecosystem: Environmental > Terrestrial > Soil > Wetlands | place... | reverse complement strand
CGCGCTCATCCTGTCCGCTTTGCCGGCTATGGTGAATGGTCGCGCTTGCCGAACAAATCTTGTTTGATCTCTTACAAAATTTACGCCAAAGTTTTCCGGTTAACTTTCTTTAGGGTTTTCGAGTTCGTCGATTCGTTTTTGCAGCAACTCAAGGCAGGTTCCGCAACGTTCTATTCCTTTGGAATTTCCTTTTTGTTCGTAATACATCAGATCAAGCTCGATTCCCTCCAGGGCTTTCTTGAGTTTGCTAAGCTGGGCGGCCGGAGTCTGGTCACGCCATTTCTCTATAGTTTCCTTGGCTTCTGTTTCATTTTGTAAATGCATATGGCGTTACCTCCGGCGCTGGATTAAAACTTAGCCTCTTGCTGCTATGTGGTAATAGTCAATTACTGTTTAAGGTTGCAAAACCTTTACCGCTTTTTCCTCCCAATTCGGAAAGTTTTTCAGATATCTTTTCATTTCGGTTGAAAAAATGCGCGAGAAATAGAATTTCGAAGGACAATCCTCCAGCTGGATCCTGACCGCCCAGGCGTGCAGGGTATGATTGTGGGCCCCAAGTGTCTGGTAGTCTTCCTCCGTAAGTTCTCCGGCTTCTCTTTTCAGATAAAATTTTCCTTCATGGTCGTAAATTTTGTCGCCGATCAGCGGATGGCCGATATGGGCAAGATGGGCACGGATCTGATGTTTTCTTCCAGTGATCAACTCGGCTAGGAGAAGCGATTGGTTCTCGGTTGTCCCAATCTTATAAAAGATGGTGCGACTCGGTTGCCCGTGTTCAACGCACCACATTCTACACCGGATCGGACTGCCCTCTCTGACAGCCAGGGGCTGGTCTATTTCAATCACCGACCGTTTGACTACCCCCCTGACTACAGCCAGATAATATTTGCCGGGCATGATCCTTTTCAGGTTCTTTTGATGAATGCGGCAGGCTGTTTTGTCTCTGGCACAGAGTACCAGACCGCTGGTTTCACGGTCCAGCCGGTGGAGCAGATGGATGTCCTGCTGATAGTGGCGACGCAGAATGTTTACCAGGGTGTTTTGGATAATAAGTCCGGTGCGGCTGGCGGGGGTCCCGGCCGGTTTGCCGATCAGCAAAAACTCAGGAGTTTCAAACACTACTTCAATCTCGGTTGAAACCGGCGGTTCACGGTGGTTAACGGCACGATAGGTAAGCTGGTCCCCTGAAGTGAGAGTTTGCCCATGATCAGCCTTACGGCCGTTTATTAATACCAGTCCGGAGTTGATTTCCCTGAGCCATGATTTGCCGTCATGGTAGGTGAAGCGTTGAGTGAGCAGATTGATGAGTGAAAGACCGGCTTCCCGGTCTCTTATTTTGCAATGCAGGGTTAATTGGTGCGTCATGCCGGAGATGTTAATCACGGTAAGATAAGTTGCCAACAAAAAAAGGGCCATGGTTTCCCATTGGTCCTTTTTGTTCTTCCCTGCTCGGGAAGATCAGCAAATCAATCTGAGTAATTACGTAATTATTTGGAATACTAATTTCCCCAGACGAGTTCTTTGAAAATCCAGCCTTTTACCCCTGTTTCATGCTCAACTTCCAACCAGTCCCCTTTTTCGGCAAGTACTTTAAAGCAAACTCCTTCGAAGGCCTTGAAAATAATCTGGCTGTTTTCGTCCGGACCCTTGCGGAGATTAACTCTGCCGGCGGCGTTGACTATTACAGATCTTGTGTTATTAACGCTGTCTTTTTGAATCCAGCCGCTGTTTCCCAAATAGTCGGTAACTTTATAGAATCCATCGCGGTTATCTTGAGTTGAAAGTGGGTAATAGAGAGGGACCTGAATAAGTATGGTGGAGACGACAAGTGAAGGGGAACTTCTTATGTCGGCGAGGTTTTTGGAAACAGCCACCATTTCGGCATGGACATTTCCGGCTCCCATTAGAAAAATCATTGCGATCCCAAAGATGAATCTCATCGCTACACCTCTTTTTATATGATTAGCATGGTTAGTGATGTCATTGCGGAAAATTATTTTCGAACAATCATCATTAAATGTTTTTGATAGGGTCATTGTTTAAGTCCGCCCGGAAAAACGATTTGTCATTGATCCAACTCCTGGTCCTGTTCAGTCTCAAGAAGTGTGAGATTTTCCTTAGCACGAATATAATAACGGGGGTTGAGCTGTATGGCCTTATCGAATGAAGACCGCGCTGTGGCGTCCTTGCCCATGATCATATAAATGTAGCCTAGGTCATTGTATGCTGTTGCCTCGTTCCCGGTTTTGCGGAAAAGGTTAAATGCTTTTTGGGGTTGAGAATCCAAGGCGTATGCGGCAGCCAGATTATTCATAATGCGGTGGGAGTCTGGCTCGATTTTCAATGCCTGTCGAAAACTCTCTATGGCTTCCGGATAATTTTTACGTAATAAATAGTTGAAGCCCAAATTGTTATATGCCGAGGCATCTTGGGGTTTAAGTTTAACAACCTTGGTCAGTAGTGGTGCGGCCAGCTCCTCTTTATCTATGCGGCCGTAGGTTATGGCAAGTTCAGTAAGGGTCTCCGGGTCGTCTGGGTAGATTTGTATGGCCCGGGTAAATGAAATTTCCGCCTGTTCGTAATTTCTTTCCTCGCGGTATAATTTGCCGGTTGAGAGCAGGGCTTGCCGGTTCCGGTTGTCAATCAGTAAAGCTTTGTCGAGAAAGGCATGAGCAGACTGATTGTCGCCGTTCAGGGCCAGGGATTCGCCAAGCCCGGCATAAGCTTCCGCTGAATCGGCGTGTCTTCTCAGGGCCATCTGAAAGTGCAGCGAGGCCAGTTTGGGATCGCCCTGCGCCAGGTGCCGGTTGCCCCGATAGATTAATTCTTCATAGGTCAGTTTTTCCAGGGAACCCTCTTTATCCTCTTTGGCTTCCATTTTGGCTACGTTTCTGGCAGTCGGGCTGTGTTGCTGCATCGAATTGGTGGTGGTGGCGCAACCGGAAGAAATTAGGCTCACCAGCAAAAGCATGGGAAATATCAAGTTTAGCATGATCTTGCCTTGATCGGCATTTGATAACAATTGTAATCTCATAGTTTCCTTTGATTTAGCGATAACCATTAGGTTGCCCGTTTGATCGGTTTAAAAAACCGTAAAGTAGCAATCGCAACCAGGTTAAAAGTTTTCCGGTTTCAACCGCCGCCAAAGACGGGGAACAGTTGAGTCATTACGCGGATAGCAGCCGGTCCGGCCAGAACGATCAAAATGGACGGGAATATGAAAAGTATCAGAGGGAAAATAAGTTTGACCCCGGATTTTGCCGCTATTTCCTCAGCTATTTGACGCCGTTTGATGCGCATTGCATCTGCATGGATGCGTAAAGCGTTGGCCACACTGGTACCCAGACGGCTGGTCTGCGACAGGATATTCATCAGATTGTGGATGTCCGGCATTCCTGTCCGGTCCGCCATATTCTTGAAACTTTCACTCCTTGATTTACCGGCCCGTACCTCAAGATTGGTTAGATAAAATTCGTCGCTCAAATCCTGATTCAAAGGACGCAATTCGTCTCCGACCCTCTTGAAGGTCATGTCGAGGCCCAGACCAGCTTCTACGCAGACCACCATCAGATCTAATGCGTCGGGCAACGATTTCGACATAACCTGTTGCCTTTTCTGGGTGAGGTGCAAGATGACCAGATTGGGCGCAAAGAAACCAGCCAGGGCCAGAAGTACGGCAATTGTAATAGCGGTAAGCGTTAAAGCGTAATAGGCGCTGAATGATAGATAGATCAGCGGCAGGAGAACGGCAAGGATTACCTTGAAGGCCAGATAGGTGTTATATGCACTTTTTGAGCGCAGCCCGGCTTGTACCAGTCGTAAACGGATTTTTTTCTGGGACGAGAAGTTGGAAGGGGCGATTACCTTATGGATTGGATCTATTATCCTGGCGGTCAACCCATCCGGTTTTTCCTCATCGAATAATTTTGCGTTTTTCAGCTTGGCCGCTTTCTTGGCGGGAAGCAATTTCTCCATCCGTTCCGTAAAAATGTTCCGGCGCTGAAACAAAAGGAAGATGCTCCCAGCCAATAAACCGGCCGCCAGAAAAATCAGAATCTGCAAAAATACAAAATCGCGGTTCTCAAGCAAACGGTATAAAAAATTTATGACGTTCATATCTCACCTTTAGCACGTCGTTCTTGTCAGCGGTTTGGGCTTCAAAGTCGTTCCGCGGGTTAATTTATCTGCGTCGCAAACCATAATAGTCTGTAAATTAGGTTACATTTCGATATTTACAATATTGCGAATAAAAATCGCGCCGATTATCTGCAAAATAATCCCGCCGATCAACATATAGATCCCTATCTTTTCAGTCCACAACAAGGAAACATAATCATAATTGACAAGATATATGTAAATGAACATGACAATAGGCAACCCTATAAGTATGCGGGCGGACAGTCGACCCTCGGCTGTCAGGGTTTTTACCTGGCGCCTGAACTGGAGACGCTCCCGGATGAGACGCCCGATTTTATCGAGTATCTCGGCAACGTTGCCACCTGTTTCCCTTTGAATTAGTATGGCGATGGTAAAAAACCTGAGGTCGGTGCTGGGCACTCTCTCGCACATATTGGCAAAGGCATCTTTGACCGAGAGTCCCATATTTATTTCATCGACCGTGGCCCGGAACTCCAATTTGATCGGGGGGGACATTTCTCCGGCGATCATTTCCAGCCCGGAAGTAAGAGCGTGTCCGGAGCGCATAGCCCGGGCCAGCAGATCAAGAGCCTCGGGCAGCTGATCTTGAAATTTCTCGAGGATCGAGCTTTCATACATTTTAAGGATAAAATAGGGAATGAAAAGAAAAATGAAGCCTATGATAAAAGGGGTTAATCTCCCTGGCAGAAACTGATAAGCCAGCAACGCCCCTAATAAAGCGGCAATAATGCTTATGATAAAGAAGACCGATGCCGGAATGGCCAGTCCTGTTTTGATAAGCATCCGGTCTATGGTACTTATTCTGGGAAGTTTGAAGGCGATGAGTTCGAAGAATCCGGCGTCTTTCAAAACCCTGTTTTTATAAAGCTCCAGTTTTTCCTTGCCGTGCTTGCCACCTGCGGAAATGTAGAGAAGGCGTTTTTTCATGATACGCTTCTCTGTAAATTTTGTTTCTTCCCACAAAAAGTAGACAAACAAAATTACAGCGGAGGCAAACAGAAAAACCACCGCCAGGAAAAATAAATTATATTGGTCCATCATTTCTCCTTTATTCGTAGACCTTTTCCGGAGAGAAGAGGTCGTCTGGTATTTTGATGCCGGCCAATTCGAGCCTGTCAGCGCAATTCGGTCTGATACCGGTGGCCTTGAAGCGTCCGATAACTTTGCCTTCTTTGTTTATACCCCGTTTCTCGAAAACAAAAATGTCCTGTAGGGTAATGACATTGCTTTCCATCCCCACAACTTCAGAGATTGAAACAATCTTACGGCTGCCGTCTATCAGGCGTTCGGCCTGAACAATAAGATCAAGGGCGGATGATATCATAAAGCGCATGGCCTGTTCGGGAAGATTTATCCCTGTTTGCAAGATCATAGATTCCAGCCGGGTCAGGGAGTCACGCGGAGCATTGGCATGGATAGTGGTAAGAGAGCCTTCATGGCCGGTGTTCATGGCCTGCAACATGTCAAATGATTCCGGACCGCGAACCTCGCCGATGATAATCCGGTCCGGCCGCATCCGAAGACTGTTTCGCACCAGGTCCCGCTGGGTAATCTCCCCGGAACCTTCAATGCTGGGCGGACGGACCTCAAGGCGGACGACATGCGCCTGCTGAAGCTTGAGTTCCGCCGAGTCTTCGATGGTGACGATCCTTTCATTACCGGGGATAAACCCGGAGAGAACGTTGAGCAAGGTGGTTTTTCCGGAACCGGTACCGCCGGAGATCATAATGTTGAGTTTGGCCTGAACGCAGTCCGCCATAAACTCGGCAATCTCAGGTGTGATGGTCTTGTAATTAACCAGATCTTCCATCTTTAAGGGTATGGTACCGAAACGGCGGATTGAGAGTAACGGCCCATCGATCGCTGCCGGCGGAATTATGGCATTGACCCTCGATCCGTCGGGAAGCCTGGCGTCCACCATCGGGGAGGATTCGTCGACACGCCGGCCCACCCTGGAGATAATCCGGTCGATGATATTGAGAAGATGGGCATTATCTGAAAAACGACAGTCGGCTTTTTCAAGAATGCCCCTCCGCTCTATATAAACGTCCTTGTATGTGTTGCAAAGAATATCTGAAATGGTGTCGTCTCTGAGCAGCGGCTCGATGGGGCCCAGGCCCATCAGTTCGTCAAGTATCTCTTCTACCAGTGCTCGACGTTCACTGACGTTTAACAAAACCTTCTCATCTTCCAGAAAGCGTTCGACTATACGGCTTACTTCAGGTTTTACTTCTTCGGGATCCATTTCATCAAGGACCGCCAGGTTTATTTCTTCGACGATGCGCCCATGAATTCGATGCTTTATGTCGTAAAAAAGATCGTTCTTGCCGCTGGTTGGGCCACCGGCCAAAGTTTGGTCCGGACCATTTGTTTCCGGATTTACCATATATTCTTTCAAAGCCACGGTCCCCTCCTATATTGGTTTACCAAAAGCCGTTCTTGCCCCTCGGAATTCCTTGTGGCTAAGCTTGTTTCTCAGCTTCTGGGTAAAGCTCATTATATTTTTCGAGATTAAAGAGCGTGGGTTTAACTGGACCACCGGCTCACCTTCATTGATGGACGACATGATGTCACTGAAATCATTTGGAAAAAGCCAGAAAATCCGTTTCCCAAGATTTTTTTCAGCATCCTCAATCGATAAAGTTGCCCCTTTTTCGTAACGGTTGAGAATAAATTCAATCTTCTCATCGCCGATACCGAGTTTTCTGATCATCTGGGTGATACGCACCGCATTCCTGATGGCCGGCAGGGACAGATCTATGACGATGAAAATCTTGCCTGAGGCCCTGAATGCCCCAATTGTAGAGTCGTTAATCGACATGGAAGGGCAGTCGATGATTATTCGGTCGTAAAGCTTAGTGAGCAGATTAATTATTTTTTCGGTGTGGCCATCCTCTATGACTCCGCAATCTTCGGGGTTAACCGGCGCGGCCAGTAGTTCCAGGCCGCTCTTGTGTTTAACCATAGCACCTTTCAGAAGTGAAACATCGAGCCGGTGGAAATTTTTGCATATATCGGCAATCGTGGTTCCGGGCAGAATATCAAGAAGCACGGAGGTGTCGCCCGATTGAAAACTGATATCGCAAAGGGCCACGGAATTGCCGTTAACGCTGGTGCGAGCTAAGGTTATGGCGGTGTTGACGGACAGTATGGTCGAGCCGAGACCGCCTTTGCTGCTCATAAAGCTGTAAACAGTGCCTTTGGCGATATGACCGATTTCGGTCAGTTTGGCTCGGACCTCCTCTATGGCATTGGTCAGGATTTTTTCGCCCAATGGCGTCACCAGATATTCGGTTGCGCCCGCCTTCATCAATTCGACAATGTGCTTAGGGTCTTTTTCATTCGAAATGACGAAAATTGCGGCTTGGGGGAAAACATGGCGCATCTTGGGTAATCTCCGAAAAATTTCCTCTGTTTCCGGATCGTCGTCCATGATGATTATATTCGGGCTGCTCTTGACGGAAAGTTCCCCCTTTTCGCCCATGGATCCGTACCATTTATGGACCTTGACATCGTTTAGTGATTCAAGAATTTTTGTAATGGAACCAGCCAATTCATGATCACTGATTTCGATGGATATATTCATGGTTTGTGGCATATGATTTTCCTTGAAATTGTGGGTAACACTCCTATAATTAACTAGCTCACTCCACTAAGAAAACACTCAAAATACTACCCTGGTCTTCTTCCCCGTCCGGCGTAGGGACTGTGGACAAGCCCTCTAACCCTCTATAGTCGGCAGAGACCGTAATTCCATCTACACTGAAATAAATACCATCCAGTGGCGGATCGAATATTGTGTCGGGGCATCCTCCACCCGGCACCCTTACGACTTCGTCAACTTCGCCGCAGTCGTAGCTTCCCTCGGTTCCGCTTCTAATCCATGCTCTTGTCAGTAAAAACTTGGATAGGCCGACATAGGTTAAGCTATGGCCCACAGGGTTCCCACTGATAGCCTTCCAGTCTTCGCAGGCGCCGGCAAAAATAACCGGGGCATTAATCCTTAAGGTCTTCTGACCGGCAGGAAGAGGTGTGTTGTCTGAACATATTAGGTCGGTTCCATCGCTGACATTCCTGTTTGCAATAAAAGCGTCAAGAACTGTCTGGGTTTTGCCGTTTATTACTCCGACCTTGGGATAGCCTGCCTGCCGGAAAACCTCTTTGTAATTTGGCCAATATTCCGGGATAAATCCGAGGGAATCCAGGAGATTTTGCGCTGGTTGTCCTGTGGGGTGTGTGATGAAATCATATTCATCTTTATCATAATGAAACCTTGTGTCTTTATATGGGCTACAGGTTGAAGTCGGGTCTGTAGGGTTGGAACATTCGGCATAGGTTTTGAGGCGGGCAACAAAATCAGGTGCGGATTCACCGGCTCCCGGCACCAGGATACCATCTTGGCTCCAGACGCGGGTGAAATGGTCGTCGCTGTCGAAATTTTCGTCTGCGGTGTTGATGTTATACCATCTGGGCAATGCGCCATTTGTGCCATAATCAATTAGCGGGTCAAATCCAGAGGCTGGCACCCCCGGAGTTCCGCTCAAGGCTGATATGTTACCCGGTATGGGAAATGCTCCAGGCGGGGCGATATCCTCGCCGCCAATTTGACCTAAACCGCACGGGATGTCAAAATCATGGGGGTAACAGCCGCTAAGACTATAGTCGACGGACTCGTTTTCTATACCATCGGTGTTCGCGAGACCTCTGCCAAAGATGACTTTATTGAATTTGTCTACTCCCACTACATCATTCATATAGTCACTGATGTCATTTGCATTGGCGCCGAAGGTTAATGATGTCCATGCCATGGTGTCATCCTGATCGGAAGCGAGGTCGTAACTTGCAATATCGCAAGCCGTTAAACCAGGAAGGGAACCGGGATTTTCCAGCATTTTATCTGCAGGAACGCAGGTAATAATGGCCAGGGGCAGAACAGGTGATTTGGGAGCTGCAACCGCAATGGCGTCCGCAGTAACAGTGCTAGTGCCGGAAAATATATAGAAAAAGTTGTCTGCCTGAAAAGTTGCCGTTACTTTAATGGCATTGCCTGTATCGGTAGCAACCGGGGTCGAGAACCGATCGGTAGCCGTGATGTCAAGATCCCAAGTACCAAGTTCGATAACCAAACTGGTACTGTTAACCCAGCTGCCATCGGTTATGTTGTCGACACGGTTGATCGCTGCCGTTGCTTTGGCGACATTTGTGGCATTATCGTCCTGGCCGGGAACGCCGCTAAGTTGCTGAGCCCCGGCGAGAGCCGCCGCATCAACGGCCCGCTGCAAGTGCACCTTGACGTTATGGAGGTGCCCCAAGTCGACAACCAAGGCAACGCATAAGATGAAAACCACCATGAGGATTGCCACCAAGGGGGCAACCGCGCCATGTTCTCTATCTCTGATTATAGTTTTCATCTTATGTCGCCTCTGTGCTTTGTTTGTCGCTCTCGATCAGACCAGAGACTCTGCCTCTTGAACGAGGCCGAGCCTTCGGTCGGCCTTGCGTTAAATTGCTCCAGTCAGGATACCAACCTGGCTCGACAGAACCGGAGTTGATTAAACCCGAACAGGATTTTCCCTGATACTACTGTTGGATCCCCAATTGAAAAACATCAACTGTTTCGGGCGTTTTACTGAAATCATCCGTATAAACCTCCATAACCTCTTCGGCAACCACACCGGACAGTCCTTCTGGGGTTTTTGCGGCATGGGGATAATCTGGATTGGCTATTTGCATTTCAAATGACTCCCGACTGGCCATGCCGAATTCTTTGTCCAAATTGGGGGCGCCGCTGCAACCGGCCAATAGGAGGAGCGCCGCCGGAATCAATAGCATTCTTTTCATAATCATTCTCCCTTCTTATACCCACAGGGCATAAGTTTCGTATGAGCAGACGAGCTGCTCAATTCAGCTTTAGTCGGCTTTTACAGGCTGATAACCGAAATCTCCTTCCATGCCGCCCATCTTTGCAGACTCGGCCGGCATTTCAGAAAAACTATGGCGTTTGATGGCTGATTCGTCGTCGTCATGGCGTCGTCCTTCGAGTCGTCCCTCCAGATAGAACTCATATCGATTGGGGACCCGCACATTTTCGCCCGGGAACTTGATCGATCCTTCCTGGCCAGGTTTGACCAGATGGGGAGTTACCGCGATCAACAGGTCTGTTTTATCCTGGATATAACTGGTACTTCGAAATAGAGCTCCTAAGATCGGGATATCGCCAAGATAAGGGATCTTGGATAATATTTCCTGCATGTTGTCCTGAAGAAGTCCCGCTAAGGCAAGGGTCTGGCCATCATGAAGTTGGACCGTAGTATCCAGTTTACGGGTGGTCAGGATAGGCACAATACCAGCGGATGTTGCGGCCGTATCGGTGATAGTGCTGACCGAAGGGCTTACGTGAAGGCTGATCTTACCGTCACTCATAACCACAGGAGTAAAGGAAAGGCCCACACCAAATTCTTTGAATTCGATGGTGACAACGCCGTTGTTATCCACTCCGCCGGCCTGTACGACTGGGATAGGATATTCGCCGCCGGCAAGGAAACTGGCTTCTTGTCCTGACTGGGTGACCAGACGAGGTTCGGCCAGGGTACGGGCCAGTCCCTCCGACTCCAGGAATTGGAGGGCGGCTGTAAAATGGTCGATTTCCACGAATATGTTTGCAGGATTATTAATAAAATTAAAAAGCAACGATCCCGTGGCTTGTAGGGTATTTGTACTAGTAACTATGTCTTTTGCATACGGGATGCCGTTAGTGGTTATGTCAAAGGGGCTCACGCCGGCTCCCCCCCTCGAGAAATCGTTGCCCAAGTCGTCGCCCATATTGTTCAGGCCCATGCCGACCTGAAGGTCGCGTCCTGAGTCACGGGAAACCTCTGCGAAGGTCACTTCCAGCATAACCTGTTGAAGACTGCCGACTTTCAGAAGGTTGGTGATCCCTGCCCCGGAATGACCACTGCCTCCTGCATCGCCACTAGCTTCTGCTTTGACCGGCAGGAATGTTCTGGTCAAACGCAATACCTGTTCAACCACTTCCGGTCCCGATACCGTACCGCTCAAGACCACGCCTGTTTCGGAAGCGTAAACCTCTACCTTCTCGTTGGGGTATAGCTCATATAGCTTCTCTTTTAAAGCGGTGATGTCGAGGGAAATTACGACATCCAATACCGTCTTCTCCTGCCCGGCTTCCCAGAGGATCATGCTGGTGAACCCGACTTCTTTCCCGTAGACATAGATTTCGCTCGGGGAAAGTACGACCACATCAGCAATGTCCGGGTTGGCAATGCTGACCCGCTTAAATGGGGCGAGTGTCTTTATGATGTCCGACCCTCCCAATTTAAGCTGCAGGGTATGCCTGTTTAACTCCTTGGCTGTCGCCCCGGAACCGAATAGCAATCCGAAAACGGCCAGCAGGATTAGCACTTTGCAAAACAGTGTCGCTCGCTGATTTTTCATAATGCACTCCTGTTGTTATTTGATGATATCCTCTGATTCTATGTTTTTGAAGCGGACATCTTCTCTTTCCGCGCCACCCTTTTTGCCTCTGATGATTTCAACCGTGTGAGGTGTGGGGCGAGGAGAGCTGACTCTTGATTTAAGAACCGGGATAGGTTTGGGCTTAGGTCTCGGTTTCGCTTTCGGTTTAGGTGCAGCGGCGACTTCTTCCTTTTTATCTTCAAGGGGGTTGCGCAGCAGCAGATGAATGCTGCCCTTTCTTGTTTTTAAAGCCAGGGTGGTCGCTTCCTCCGGTTTAAGCTGCAGGGTGACGGTCCGTACGATCTTGGCTTTCCCTCCTTCCTCGTCTGTATAGGTTTCCTGGGCTATAGCCAGGACTTTTACCCTCTCAAGAATAATGGATGATTGGTTCTTTTTTTCATCCGGGTCGACATGGACTATATCTACATAGGTATTCGGCAGGATAAAACCTGCTACGCCGATTACTTCGTCAACCCGGATCGTCATTGCCCTGGTTCCCTTTGGGATCAGGGCCACCAATCCAGCGCCGGAACCGCTCTCGGCCAGTTCTGCTTTAAGCAATGGTTCGCCGGCGCTCAGCTGGGTAACGGCCACTCTGCCTTCCAGTTCCTTGGTATCATGGAAAGCCCCTTTGGGAATATTGGCTTTTGGCCATTCTGCCAGGGCCAGTACCTGTTCGTTCAGCATGGTGCCGATGGGGATATCCTTGGAAGCGATAACGATTTTTGTTGTCGGCAGTTGTTCCTTGACCACCGTTGTGACTTCAGGCTGTTGGCTTGTCATCCACTTGTTAGCCAAGTATACGGCCAACACCCCGAAGATGATGGCGACGCCGAGTGCAATTAGAGCGCCATATTTTTTCATACCAGTTCTCCTTTTTGGGGCTTACTTTTTATGTTATTCGGCCGTCAACGCAAAATATGTTTGCATTATGAACAACGAACCGAGCCATAAGTCATTTAAATGTTAACTAACCTTTTGCCGGATGTCCCCCGGAAGATAATATGTCTGACATGGTCTTTATTTTTCGTAGTCATATTCTCCAGGGTCTTCGTACTCGCCGGTAATGCTGTAGGACAAAGTTGTTGGACTCGCAAAGCCTGGAATAAGACCAGACAACAGTTGCGGGAAGAAATTATCAACCGTTGCCGTCACCTTAAGAGATTTTGTCGCATCAACTCGTTCTACTACCGGCGTATGGATAGCCCCAGGTTTGTAAAGATTTGACAGATAGTCGATGACCTTTTGCTCGACCTTGGTTTTGCGATCAACAGTGCATTTCCCGGCCGACTTTCCGCCAAAGCAGTCGAAGTTGTTGGCCCGGATTCCGAACCGCATTCCTTCCCGGGCCGCATTCTCGATATAATGTTTCTGGTAGAAGATGAAGGCGAATTCAAGAATGCCAAAGAAAATAACAAGCAGCAGGACAACAATGACGGCAAATTCCACAACCGTGGCGCCATTCTCGTTGCTTCTCTCTTTAAAATTTGCAATTCCCAATCTTATCATTTTCATAAACTCTAATGGCGATTATGTACTACTCTTACTACGGTTCTACGGCAAACACTGCGGATTCGGAAATCTGTGAAAGATCAACTGACCCTGATGAACCTGGTAGCAGATTTAGAAGGTCCCAGAGGATGGGATCCCATACCTCAGCCGTTTGGACCGTTACTGTTACCCTGACCGCCGGAAGATCGGGCAATCCCGTGACTTTTATTACATCTCCTGAAATGACCACTTCAATAAAGTCCGTATTACTGCAACAGCCTCCGCCGGGAGGGGGGTATGGCCCTGTACCTTCTACCCGGTCCTCGCTGTAAAGCCCTTTGAGATAGTCCTTGATGGCGGTTTCTACTTGAGTGTCATCATGACCCTTTGCCGCCACCCTGGCTCCCTCCCTCGCTGCATTGGCGATATAGTGGGATTGCAGCCATATGAAGCCGAATTCGATAATGCCAAAGACTATGATTACTAAGAGAAGGAAAAGTATCGCAAATTCGACAACAGCGGCTCCCCTGTTTCCGCGAATTCCTTTCAAACCAAGCCTCCCCAATGCATGAAAGCAAAAAAACCGAAGGCGATGGCCGATCCGTAAGGGTATTTATCCCCTAGTGTTTTCTTGTCGGCTGCCTTCTCGGGAAGGCGACGGCTGACGACCAGCAGCTGGGCCGTTGACAGCCATGTGTGCAGTTTTTCCTTCAAATCATTGCTCAATGCCAAGTGGATTATGGCCATGCCGCCTCCGATCAGGCCGGTGAGTAAAAAAATCTGAAAGATATCGGATGGACCCATTAAGGCTCCCAATGCGGCAAGGCTCTTGACATCGCCGGCCCCCATGCCCCCCATCAGATAGAAGGGGAGCAGCAAGGCAAGACCCGCCAACATGCCGGTCAGGGCTGTTGCCCCTCCCGGCATGCCGCCGGTAAGCAGATGGTAACCGAAGCCGACCAGTACAAGACTAAAGGTGGCCAGGTTAGGTATCCTTGACTGCAATGTGTCGGTTGTGGTGATGACCAACAAGAACAGCGAGGCAAAAAAAATAACCGGATCATGAAAGTGAGCCAGCAGAAAATATCCAGCCAAACCAAACGCACTGATGCCGAAGGTATAGCGAGGTATTTTCTGCCAACGGTCTCTGGTCATAATTTTTGTTATCTTGTTGTCGTTAAAACTCTTATGAGTTAACAATGGCCTGTACAACACCATCGAAGGCATTGTTAATTTGAGACCCAAGGATTCCTATAACGACAATACAAGCGGCAATAATCAGGGCAATCAAAACACCATATTCAACAGCGGTAGCCCCTTCCTCGTCTTTAATAAAGTTTTTAATTAAATTTAGCAGTTGGTACATGGTGATCCTCCTTTTGGTTTGTTGATGCGTATGTCGGCCTGATTTGGCCCGGCGCTATTGCGCCCCCTTATTTAAGAGTATCGAATGATTCTGATTTTTTAGTCAAGAATATTTTATCGGCAACTTGACAACAAATGCTAGTGCCCGGTAATCACGATATTTTTTTGTG
>Ga0102953_1001513_pt1 | contig 14667 bp, 16 predicted proteins | sample SalPon2A_C_D2_MG_FD_78509 | JGI IMG/M metagenome (GOLD analysis project Ga0102953, IMG submission 78509) | Soil microbial communities from South San Francisco under conditions of wetland restoration - Salt Pond MetaG R2A_C_D2_MG | ecosystem: Environmental > Terrestrial > Soil > Wetlands | place... | reverse complement strand
TTCACCGGTCTCGGAGCGGCTCTCGACAATGCACGACTGGAGAGCAGAAGCCGAACCTTGACCTCGGCCATCCGAGAACGCCGAACCGAGTTGAGCTGATCAGCTGCAAGCTTCTTTCACCTGGGGCTCAGCTGCTGTTTCGGCCGTCCGTTGAAGCCATTTAATCCTGACGCCGCTGCATAACAACTCCAAGGCAAGGTTCGCAGGCATCGGCGTGCCTGTTTCCACTCTCGCAAAATAAATTCACGAATAAAGGCCGCAACGACGTTCGTGTCACTGCGGCCTGCAGACCCTGGCGCAAAGACGATGCTCTGAGCCGAAGCATCGTCCGTTGCTTCGAGTGGTGCGAAAAATCGCTACTGCCTAGTCAATTGACGATATTTGATCCGGTGCGGGCGATCGGCCTCGGCCCCGAGCCGCTGGCGCCGATCAGCCTCGTATTCGGAATAATTCCCCTCGAACCAGACCACCCGGCTCTCCCCTTCGAAGGCCAGGATATGAGTGGCGATCCGGTCGAGGAACCAGCGATCATGGCTGATCACCACCGCGCAGCCGCCAAAGTTCTCCAGCGCCTCCTCGAGGGCTCGCATGGTATTGACATCCAGGTCGTTGGTCGGTTCATCGAGCAGGATGACATTGGCGCCTTCCTTGAGCATCTTGGCCAGATGCACCCGGTTGCGTTGCCCGCCGGAGAGAAACCCGACCTTTTTTTGCTGATCCGAACCGGAGAAATTGAACCGGCCCACGTAGGCGCGCGAGTTGACCATCTGCTTGCCGAGTTCGATCTGCTCCTGGCCGCCGGTGATCTCCTCCCAGATCGTCTTATCCGGGTTCAGCTCACGCGCCTGGTCGATGTAGGCCAGCTTGACCGTCTCGCCGATACGCAGGCTGCCGGCATCAGGCTGCTCCTGACCGGTGATCATCCGGAACAGGGTGGTTTTGCCGGCCCCGTTCGGACCGATCACCCCGACGATGCCGCCCGGCGGCAGCCGGAAGTCCATATTCTCGACCAGCAGCTTGTCACCGAACGCCTTGTTAACCTGCTCGGCTTCGATCACCACATTGCCGAGCCGCGGACCGGGCGGGATATACAGTTCGAGGTCCCTCTCCTGCTTCTCCCCGGCCTGGCCGAGCAGTTTTTCATAGGCGGTGATGCGGGCCTGGCTCTTGGCATGACGCCCCTTGGGGGACATACGAATCCACTCCAGCTCGCGTTCCAGGGTCTTTTGCCGGGCACCTTCGGCCTTTTCTTCTCGGCGCAAGCGATCCTGCTTCTGCTCAAGCCAGCTCGAATAATTCCCTTTCCAGGGGATTCCTTCCCCCCGGTCTAGCTCGAGAATCCAGCCGGCGACGTTGTCGAGGAAATAGCGGTCATGGGTGACGGCGATAATGGTACCGGGGTACTGTTGCAGGTGATGCTCGAGCCAGGCCACGCTCTCGGCGTCGAGGTGGTTGGTCGGTTCGTCGAGCAGCAGGATATCCGGTTTCTGCAGCAGCAGGCGACAGAGCGCGACCCGACGTTTCTCACCGCCGGAGAGCACCTGGACCCGGGCGTCTCCCGGCGGGCAACGCAGCGCATCCATCGCCATTTCCAGGCGTGAATCGAGATCCCAGGCATCGAGGGCGTCGAGCTTATCCTGCACCTCGGCCTGACGCTCGCAGAGCTTCTCCATGTCGGCGTCGGGATCAGCGAACGCAGCATTGATCTCCTCGAACTCCTGCAGCAGGTCGACGGTCTCCTGCACCCCTTCCTCGACCACCTCGCGAACGGACTTGTCGCAATCGACCAGCGGCTCCTGCTCGAGATAGCCGACCGTGTAACCCGGCGACAACACCGCTTCGCCGTTAAATTCCTTGTCGACCCCGGCCAGAATGCGCAGCAAGGAGCTCTTCCCGGCGCCGTTCAGGCCCAGTACGCCGATCTTGGCGCCGTAGAAATACGACAGCGAGATATCCTTGAGGACCGGTTTCTTGTCGTAGAGCTTACTGACCCGCATCATCGTATAGATGATCTTGTTGGCATCCGCACTCATCGTGTCTATTCCTTCTCCGCCTGCAGCCGTTCCAGATAGGCGTCCCATTCGATCGGCAGCAGGTCTTTTTTGAGGTTATTACAGCGTTTACAGGCCGGCACGCAATTTCCCTTGGAACTGCGTCCCCCCCGGGCCAGAGGGACAAGATGATCGAGAGTCAGCTCCTTGGGCATAAAGTGCTGTTGACAGTAATGACAGGCCCCCTGACCGATCCGGTTGCGCCACCACTGGGTTTTTCTCAGGGCGCGGGCCTTCTCCCGCTCCTGGCGCAGCTGTTCATCAGAAACCGGCATGGGAAAATCGACCATTGCAGCCACCATCTCTCTGCTATGCCCGGTTGATTCGGCTGGTACTCAACCGGGGGCTGGTTCTGCACCCGCACGAGATGTTCAGTAGCCCGTACCGTCAGGTCGCCCGGTTCACAACCAACCTCAGCCATAGCTCGTTGAAGCGAGTGATTGTACCGAAAGTTCGCACCCGGCACAACCGTTTCCTGCCGCGCCCTGACTTGCACATTTTTGCTAATTGTGCCATTAAGGAGGAGTTTTTCCGCTTAATCAATCAGCCTGGCACATCCGGGAAGGATGTTATGAAAATACTGATTATCGGCGCCGGACAGGTCGGCTTTTTCCTCTGCGAGCGGCTTTCGTCAGAAGGTCACGAAGTCACCCTGGTCGATCGGCAAACGGAACAGCTCAAGCGTGCGTCGGACCGGCTGAATGTGCTCGGCATCGAGGGCAACGGCGCCAGCGCCGAGGTGCTCGAGCAGGCCGACGTCAAAAACACCGATATCTTCATCGCCGTCACCGATCTCGACGAAGTCAACATCCTGGCCTGCCTGTTGGCTCGCGAGTATGGCGTCACAACCAAGGTCGCCCGGGTCAAGAACATCGAATTCGCCAACCGACGAGCCATTCTCTCCAAGGAGAAGCTCGGCATCGACCTGTTGATCAACCCGGACGATGCGGTTGCCGAGGAAATCGTCAAGATTACCGGACGTAGCGGCGCTTTCGACGTCGCCGAATTCGTCGAGGGGAAAATCCAGTTTCTCGGCTACCGGATCTCGACCTCAAGCCCGATCTGCGATCTGACTCTCAAGGAACTCGGCGAGTTGCGCGGCATGTACCGCTTCGTCGTGACCGCCATCACCCGGGCTGGCCGAACCATCATTCCCCGCGGTGATGATATTATCCAGGCCGGCGACAGCATCTTTATCTTCGCCCACCAGAACGACCTGCCGGCGATTCAGTATCTGCTCAAACAGGATGAGGAAGGCAAGTCCTCCTCTTCGCCCCGGGCCTTTATCCTCGGCGGCGGCACCATCGGACTGCACATTGCCATCGACCTGGAAAAAATGGGTTACGATGTTCGCCTGGTCGACCGGGATGAAACGCGTTGCGAGAAGCTCTCGGCCAAGCTGCGTAAAACCTTGGTCATCAATGCCGAAGGGACCGAGATCAAGACCCTGATTGACGAGGGGGTCGAGGGGGCCGATTTCTTCATCGCCGTCACCGAAAACGACGAATCGAACATCCTCTGCTCGCTGCTGGCCAGGCATCATGGCGCCAAGCGGACCATGGCCCTGGTCAACAAGCCGGAACTGCTCAACCTGGCTCCGTCGCTCGGTATCGATGCCTGTATCTCGCCGCGGATCGCCGCCGCCAGCGCCATTCTCAAATATGTCCGCCGCGGCAGCGTCATCTCGCTGGCAGCGATCGAAGGAAGCAACGCCGAGGTGCTCGAAATTCAGGTCACTGCGGACAGCAGCATCATCCACCGCCAGCTCAAAGACCTGCATTTTCCGGCGGATGCCATCATCGGTGCCATTGTCCGTGGCGCCGAATATGAAATCCCCACCGGGGAGAGCCAGATCGAGGCCAACGACCGGGTCGTCATCTTCGCCCTGCCGGGAGCCTTCGCCAAGGTTGAGAGGTTTTTCGATTGAATATTATTCTCAGCCTGCGGATCCTGGGGGTCATGCTGCTGTTTCTCGCCGCAGCGCTACTGATCCCGATCCCCTTCTCACTCTACTTTGCTGACGGCTCGGCCCTGCCCCTGCTGCTCTCGGCCGTGGTCACCTTCGCCACCGGGCTCATGCTGTTTCTCAGTTGCAAGTCCAACCGTGAGCTCTCGGTCCGCGAAGGCTTTGCCATCGTCACCTTCGGTTGGCTGTTTTATGCCGTGTTCGGCGCCCTGCCGTTTCTGTTCAGCGGCGCCATCCCCAGCGTGGTCGATGCGCTGTTCGAGACCATGAGCGGGTTTACCACCACCGGGGCGACCATCCTGCAGAATATCGAGGCCATGCCGCAAGGCCTGCTGCTCTGGCGAGCCCTGACCCATTGGCTGGGCGGCATGGGAATTATCGTCCTTTCGCTGGCAATCCTGCCGATGCTCGGGGTCGGCGGCATGCAGCTGTTCAAGGCCGAAGTCCCCGGGCCGACGGCCGATCGTCTCAAACCGCGCATCCAGGATACCGCCAAACTCCTGTGGGTCGTCTATGTCATTCTCACCGTAGCCGAAACCCTGCTGCTGATGCTCGGTGGGATGAGCTTCTTCGAAGCGATCTGCCATTCTTTTGCCACCTTGGCAACCGGGGGTTTCTCGACCCGCAACGCCTCGGTCGGCGCCTACCAGAGCGCCTATATCGACTGGGTGGTGATTCTCTTCATGTTCCTGGCCGGGGCCAACTTCTCCCTGCATTACCATGCCCTGCGCGGACGAATACGCGAATACTGGCGCAGCGAAGAGTTCCGCATTTATCTCGGCATCGTCTTTGCCTCCATCGTGCTGCTGATCATCTTTAACCAGGGAACGACCTACGACTCCTGGCTGGAGAACCTGCGGCACAGCTCCTTCCAGACGGTATCGATCATGACCACCACCGGCTTCGGCACCGCCGATTACGAACAGTGGCCGGTGCTGACCCAGTATTTGCTGATCTCGCTGATGTTTATCGGTGGCTGTGCCGGCTCGACCGGCGGTGGCATCAAGGTCGCCCGCATCCTGCTGCTGTTCAAGCATGCCCATGTCCAGCTCTTCAAGCTCATCCATCCCCGCGCGGTACGGATCGTCAAACTCGGCGAAACCCCGGTCGACCGGGATGTCATGCAATCGATTCTCGGCTTTTTCGCCCTGTTCATGGGAGTCTTTGTCGGAGCATCCTTCCTGATGGCGGCCAGCGGCATGGATCTGGTCTCGGCCGGCGCCGCAGTCATCGCCACCCTGAGCAATATCGGCCCGGGACTCGGCAGCGTCGGCCCGGTCGACAACTACAGCCATATTGCCCCGTTTGGCAAACTGGTTCTGTTCACCTGTATGCTGCTCGGCAGGCTGGAGTTGTTTACCGTCCTGGTGTTGATCTTCCCGACATTCTGGAAAAAATAATCTGGCGGATGACAGCTGGACCTACCCCGGCAGTTCTACCTGATTCAGCGTCAGGTCCGACAACATAGCTCACGACCGGAGAAGATTCTGGGGGTGGAAGAAAAAAGACGAGGCGGCAAAAAGCCGCCTGTTTGACCTCCTGCCGCCCCCATAAACAAGGAAATGGATAAGATGAGTGCACCATAGCGCCGGGATCTTACAAATTTCTTACATTTTCCCCGCTGACCGGCAAAATCACGAAAAAATGTAAATCTAAATAACAAAACCCCCACCTTTCTGCAAAGGTGGGGGCCCCCCTCCGGTTCTAAAATCCCTTCACACCAGCGACCCTCCTTTCACTGGCGAATACAGGCGACCCTGAAGCCGCCCGCTGAACCTTGGCTCACCCGGGATTTTGACTCCGGAAATCTACATCAGCAATTTGAACTCCCCGGGGACGTTTCTCCCATTGGGCATCATTTCGTCACTGAAATGAACGGTTTCTGACATATACAGGTGATTCCGCTCACAGTGCTGAACCAGGCCACCTCGACAATAAGTGTCGAAAAGCCCCCGCCAGGCGGCACTATTTTTACTTCCGAACTTTTTATAAAAACCGCACAGATTAATAAATGGACAACGATTTTGCATAGCCCCCCACCTTCCACCGGCCCTTCCGGTGCGCTTAGTTTTCCTATTTATACCTACGTCATCTCACAAATTTCTCACATTTCGCCCCACCAACAAAAAAAACCGCTCGGATGAGCGGTTTTTTTTGTTCAACATGTCGTTTTTTCAGCCCAGCATAACAAATCCCAACTGGCGCCCGGTTTGACCCTTGTCGCGCCGATAGGAATAAAACAGCTCCTTGTGGCAACAGGTACATTCTGCGACGTTATCGATCTGCCGCCCCTCAAGCCCAGCTGCCAGCAGTTGCAGTTGACAGGCCTGCCCGAGGTCAAGATGCCATTTGCCTAGGCCGACCTCCTTGCTGCACTCATCCCAGAACCCGGCGCCCTTGCGAAACGCCTCGCGTACCGGACGGTCGACTTCGTACCGATGACCGCCAATTCCGGGGCCTACGGCAGCCCGGACGTTATGCAGCATGACGTTAAAATTCTCCCGCATGGCCGCCAAGGTCCGGCCGAGGATGCCGCCCGCCGCGCCACGCCAGCCGACATGCACGGCGGCCGCGACCTGTTGCACCGGGTCGAACAGAAGGACCGGGTAACAGTCGGCGACCAGGATACCGATCATGATCTGCGGCTGGTTGGTGACGATCGCATCACACTCGATCCCGAGGAAATGTGACAGGTCTGGATTCGCCTCGTCTATGATCAGCAGGTCGGTGCCATGGACCTGCTTGACGGTCAGCAGCTGATGTGGCGGAATGCTGAAGGCGCGCGACAGTGTCGAGCGGTTCCCCTCGACACTCGACTTGTGATCTTCGGTGTTAAATCCGAGGTTGAGCGAATTGAACGGTGCGCGACTGACACCGCCGTTGCGGGTGGTAAAGCCGGCCGCGACCTTGAATTGCTGCGACCAGTCGGGCTGCAGGTAGCTGATTTTATCCTGACGCACTAGTTTCATCATTATCTCCGCATCCCGTTCACTCCGGGATGAGCTGTTCGACATTATATTTGTTTTGCAGGTAACTGACAATCGCCTGCAGGTCATTCGGCAGCGGACTGGAAAATTCCAGATACTGGCCGGTTGTCGGATGTTCGAAACCGAGCAGCCGGGCATGCAACGCCTGCCGCCCCAAGGCTTGCAGCAGCTGTTTCAGCCCGGCATCCTTGACCGACTGCAGACGGTTCTTCTGGCCGTAGGTCGGATCGCCGACCAGTGGGTGCCCCAGTTCCGCACAATGGACCCGGATCTGGTGGGTCCGACCGGTTTCCAGGACCAGTTCAAGCAGGCTCAAGCGATCCTGATCGAAGCGTCCCAGGGTTCGCCAGTGGGTGACGGCATGCCGACCCTGACGGCTTTGTCCGCTCATCTTCTTGCGCTGGGTCGGATGCCGGCCGATCGGCTGATCGATGATGCCGGTCGCGGTTTTCATCAACCCATGAACCAGCGCCAGGTAACTTCGCCGGATCGAATGCTTCTTGAACTGCGCAGCCAGGCCCTGGTGGCTGGCATCGTTCTTGGTCGCCACCATGACTCCGGAGGTATCCTTGTCGAGGCGGTGGACAATCCCCGGTCGCAACTCACCGCCGATTCCGGACAAATCCTGACAGTGAAACAGCAGTGCGTTGACCAGGGTCCCGCCGGCATGTCCGGGCGCCGGGTGGACAACCAGCCCGGCCGGCTTGTCGATCACGATCAGATCGCTGTCTTCGTAGAAGATGTGAAGTGGAATATCCTGCGGAGGGGTCTCAACCGGCTCGGGCTCCGGCACCTGCACCGAAACCGACTCGCCGCCTTTCAGTTTCAATCCGGCCTTGGCTGCCTTGCCATCGACCAGAACCTGTTGCTCATCAATCAGCCGCTTCAGTTGCGCGCGGCTGATCTCCGGCAAAACGCCGGCCAGGAACTGATCCAGCCTGACCGGCAGCTGGCCGCGATCAAACTGCAATAGCTGGGGATGCCCCATTTACCAGATTGAACTCTCGATTTTCCCGGCCTGCTTGATCATGACATCGACCATGGCGCGATCATAGAGGTGATCACGGTTGGCCAGCTCAGGGGAAATCCGGCTGTGGAAATGTTCCCGTCCTTCTGCCAACTCTTCTTCGAGCAGCTCGAAGATGCAGTCGTTTTTGATCCCTTCCTTGACCTTGTCCTGATTGTACAGGGCAATATCGGAAATAATCGCCCTAGCCAAGCGGAATGCCAGATCAGGATTGTCTACCAGCCGGGCCATATGAATCCTCCAGTCCGAATTTGAAATCGCCGCCAATCTAACATAAAAACCGCACGCAGGAAAGACCGGGTACGGGTCAACTCTGCAAACGTGTTGAGAAGTAACATATTTTGCTTTGTTTCAGCAAGCGCCGGCTCGGCACAATAACTGCGGTGATCAGCGCAGGTTGTTCAAAAATGTCAGCAGCTCGGCATGAACGCCGCGAAAGTCCGGCTCAAAGCTGGCGGTGCCACGATCGATCAGCCAGGTTTCTACCAGGTAAGTCGGGATGCCGGCCCGGATTGCCGCCAGATCGTGGTGATTGTCGTTGCCGACCATCAGGCACTGTTCCGGCGCCAGTTCAACCTTCTCAAGCACCTCCTGGAAATATTCCGGGTTCGGCTTGCAATGCCGGCTGTTCTCATAACAGGTCACCAGGCTGTAGGGGTACCGGTCAAGTCCGGCCCAGCGCAACCGGGCCTCGATCAGTCGCCGGGGGAAGACCGGGTTGGTCGCGATCACCACCTTGGCGCCCCGGGCAAAGGCGGCCTCGACGAGCTGCGTCGCCAATGGGTGACGGGTGACCAGCGGCTGCAGCGACTCGACCTCAGCCTCCAGCCACTGGTCACAAACCCGTCGATAGCGCTCCGGGACGATCCCGAGCTGGCGCTCGAGCGTCCGCAAAAACAGCTCTTCATTGGTCTGCTCACCATCACGGGCTTGCAGCAGAGCGAAGATCGCCGCGCGAAGCGTGACCTGAAACCGGACCGGCTCAACCTCCGGGGCAAACCGGACCGAGAGCTGCTGCAGGTAACGCGGAATAAACTCCTGCATTTCGACCTGCAGCAGGGTTCCGTCGAGATCGAACAGGATTGCTTCGATGGACTGTTGTGGCAATTTCATCGGTTGCTTTCAGACCGCACGGATACTTCGGGACCTGTTATACTTGGTGACAAGGCGGTTCGGCGTTCCGGCATGTCAGCCGGCACCCGGCCCCAGACCAAACAATCGTTCGGGTGCCGAGCCGTTTGCTCTTCCTGACTATACTGATTACCACCCCGCAGGGCAACCTCCGGTTGCATCGATTCAGCTGCTTCCATATGCAAACGGGCACTGGCCGCCGCTATTGCCGCTGCCACCGGTTCCGGATCGTGCTGCCGGCAATCCCCTTGACTTCCCGGAGCCAGCACGGTAAATACATAAAAACAGTGTGAGGTCAGGTAGTTATGGAAAACATTCGGGACGAGGTTAAAGAACTGCAAATAGGCAAGAAAGTTCGTCATTTGCGCCATCAACGCCGCATGACCCTGCAGGACCTGGCTGATGCCACCGGGCTGTCGAAACCGCTCCTGTCACAGATCGAAAACGACCAGGTCATCCCGCCTCTGGCGACCCTGCTACGCATCTCCAAGGCCTTCAAGGTCAGCATCGAAAATTTCTTTCAGGAAGAGGACAGTGCCGAAAAATGTATCCTGGTCCGGGCCGGCGAAAGCAGCCGGATGATCCAGCGTGGACTCAGCCGCGGCGGGTCCCCTCCTTACATTTATCATTCGCTCGCCTACGGCAAGCGGGACCGCAACATGGAACCGTTTCTGATGGAATTCGAAGCCCGCAGCTGGAGCGAAGACTTGCTGGTCAGTCATGAAGGGCAGGAGTTTCTCTATCTGCTCGAAGGGGAAGTCGAGTTCCATTTCGGCGACGAGGTGATGCGCATCCAGCCCGGCGATTCGGTTTTTTACGATTCCCGGGAACCACACGCCTTTGTCGCCGTCAGCGACAGCGCGCCGCGTGGCGTGGCGGTTCTCTCCTCGAAAGAGCCATGACAGCTTTAATTCCGGTCGACCGAGAGTGAAGCTGTCGAAAAATCAATACAGGCAGGTCCGAAAATGAAAGGAGCAGCTATGGCAAAGATAGGCGTGGTACTTTCCGGTTGCGGGGTTTACGACGGCAGCGAGATCCACGAAGCGGTCATCACCCTGCTGGCTATCGACCGTCTCGGTGCCGAAGCAGTCTGCATGGCCCCCGATATTGAACAGATGCACGTGGTCAACCATCTCAAGGGTGAACCGGTCGCAGGTGAAACCCGCAACGTGCTGGTCGAATCGGCGCGCATTGCCCGCGGCAATATCAAGGATATCGCCGAGGTCTCGGCCGCCGATGTCGATGCCCTGATCTTTCCCGGCGGCTTCGGCGCGGCCAAGAACCTCTGCAATTTCGCCGTCAAGGGCGCCGACTGTGAAGTCAACCCCGAGGTCGCCAGACTGGTCCAGGAAATCGTCGCCGCACAAAAACCGCTGGCGGCGGTCTGCATCGCCCCAACGTTGATTTCCAGGGTGCTCGGGGACGAAAAACTGGCCCACCAATTGACCATCGGCAACGACAGCGACACCGCTGCCGCCCTGACCACGATGGGGAGCCGGCACATCGACTGCCCGGTGCGTGAATTTGTCATCGACAAGCCGAACAAGCTGATCACCTCACCGGCCTACATGCTGGCCGGGCGGATTAGTGAAGCGGCCGATGGAATCGAAAAAACCGTCAAGGCGCTGATCGACCTGATTTGAGACAAAATCAATGCTTGCATTCATTCGGTATTTGCTTAAACTAAACGGACATTTTTGCCAAAAGGAGAAGGCCAATGGACAAGTATCGCTGTGTTATCTGTGACTATATCTACGACCCTGCCGTCGGCGACCCCGGTAGCGGCATCGCGCCCGGGACCAGCTTTGAAGACATTCCCGATGACTGGGTCTGCCCGCTCTGCGGCGCTGATAAGTCGAATTTCGAGAAAGTCTAGCGGAACGAAGCGGGCGCTGTCATTGAGAGGGCGCCCGCTTTTTATTTCGCTCACCCTGCACGTCACTCCGAATAAAGCACTCTAAGTTCGCCGGTCCCGGCAGGCAACCGGGTGGCAGCATCTGTCCGGACTCTGTTTTGCGGCGAGGCGTTGATTTCCCATCCCGGGCAGGCGCCTACTTGCTGACCATCAACCTTGCGAGGCAAACCGTTCAACCCGCGGCAGCGCCTGTTTCTTGCCTTGCCGGTCCACCCCGACAAAGGTCACCTCAGTGGAAAACACACAATTCTCGCCGACCGAACCCGGCGCATCGGCGTAAACATCAACACCGTAGCGGACCGAGGTGGTGCCGAGCTGGCGCGGCAGGATATGGAAGCGCAGGATCGAACCATTGAGAACCCGATGGTGGAATTGGATGTCGTTCATCGCCACCGTGACCAGGGTACAGCCGGGGAAATCACGCGAGGCGACCAGCCAGCTGAACTCGTCGATCCACCGCAGCATGGTGCCGCCGAACAGGTAGCCGTGGTGGTTGAGATGCTCAGGGCGAACGATGGTGAAGTTATCCACGGGCGCCCCGATCCTAACCCAATTCTTCCAGATAGCGCTCAACCTGCAGGGCTGCCATGCAGCCACTGCCGGCGGCGGTGATCGCCTGACGGAACACCGAGTCCTGCACATCCCCGGCGGCGAACACTCCCGGCAAGCTGGTTTCAGTGGCGTTGCGGGTCAGGATATAGCCGCTTTCATCCATGTCGATCTGTCCGGAGAACAACCGGGTATTGGGAAGATGACCGATCGCAACAAACACTCCATCGCAGGGGATTTCCGAAACAGCGTCATTCTTGAGGTTGGTCACCTTGACGCCCCGGACTTCACGCTTATCGGTTTCAAGGATTTCACTGACGGCACTGTCCCAGATGAAATGGATCTTCGGATTACTTTTGGCACGCTCCTGCAGCGGAGGTGCGGCTCGCAGGGTGTCGCGCCGGTGAATAATCGTGACCTTGTTGGCAAAACGGGTCAGAAAAGTCGCCTCTTCGACCGCCGTATCGCCGCCGCCGACCACGACAATCTCCCGGTCCCGGTAGAAAAAACCGTCGCAGGTGGCGCAGACCGAGACACCGCGACCATAAAGATCTTTTTCATTCGGCAGGCCGAGTGTTTTTGCCTTGGCGCCGGAGGCAATGATGATAGTACGGGCCCGGTAGGTTTCCTCATCGAGTTTGACTGCGTAGGGAACTGAATTCAGATCGACCTCGGTGACTTCCCCCTGCACAAAGGTTGTGCCGAAGCGGGTCGCCTGGGCCTCCATCTGCTGCATCAGCAGGCCGCCGTCAATACCTTCCGGAAATCCGGGGAAATTCTCGACCTCACTGGTGGTGGTCAGTTGTCCGCCAGGTTGATTTCCATGTATCAGCAATGGCGCTAAACTGGCCCGCGCAGTATAAATGGCGGCCGTCAACCCGGCCGGACCAGAGCCGATGATGATGGTATGGTGAATCTTAGTTGGTGATGTCATCACCCGCCTCCTTGGATTGTTCTTCGGCATGATAGGAAGAGCGGACCAGGGGTCCGGCCTCAACTTGGACAAAACCGAGTTCGAGCCCGAACTGTTTCAGGGCGGCGAATTCCTCGGGTGGTGCATAGCGGATCACCGGCTGGTGTTCGCGGGTCGGCTGCAGGTACTGGCCGATGGTCAGGCGCCGGCAGTCGACCGCGAGCAGGTCGCGCATGACCGCTTCGATTTCGCTGCGCGCTTCGCCGAGCCCGAGCATCAGGCCGGACTTGGTCGGAAGCTTCGGCGCGACCCGGGCCGCCTGCCGCAACAGCTCCAGAGAGCGCTGATAACTTGCGCCCTGACGAACCTGGTCGTAGAGGCGCGGCACGGTCTCGAGATTGTGACCGAGGATGTCCGGGCCGGAAGCGAGGATCACGCCAAGGGCGCTCCAGTCCCCCTGCAGGTCGGGAATCAGCAGTTCGATGCGACAGCGCGGAGCCTGCGCCCGAATCGCCCGGGTCACCGCGGCGAAATGGGCGGCCCCGCCATCAAGCAGATCGTCGCGGGTCACCGAAGTGATCACCGCGTGGCGCAGACCGAGTTCGGCAACCGCTGCGGCGACCTTGACCGGCTCTTCCGGGTCGGGCGGCTGGGGGACCTGGTGCTGAACATTGCAGAAACGACAGCCGCGGGTACATTCGGCCCCGAGAATCATGAAGGTCGCCGTGCCACGACTCCAGCATTCGCCCTGGTTGGGACAGGCGGCGCTACGGCAGACCGAGTGCAGCCCCTTGTCGCGGTGGTACCGATCGATCTGCGCATAGCGCGGACCGGCAGGGAAACGGACCTTGAGCCAATCCGGTTTACGGGGTGGTTGAGTACTCATAATCTCCCAGGCGGTCCGCCGAAAACACCCTGGCGAACTGTTCAATAATGACGGCTTCCACTTCAGACAGAGTCACGGGCCGGTCGAGACAGGCCTCCAGCGAGGTCATGGCAACCCCCGACAGGCCGCACGGAACAATCGTATCAAATCCTTCCAATCGGTGCTCGACATTCAGGGCAAAGCCGTGCCAGGTCGTCCAGCGGCGGACACCGACACCGATCGAGGCAAGCTTCTTTTCGTTGACCCAGAGGCCGGTTTTACCCGGCCGTGAGGTGGCTTCGACACCGAACTCCGCAGCGCTCTGCTGCAGCAACTGTTCGAGCTTGCGCAGGTAACGGTGGAGGTCGCGCTGCCTTGGGTCGAGATAGATGATCGGGTAGCCGACCAGCTGACCGGGTCCATGGTAGGTGATGTCGCCACCACGGCTGACCTGGCGCAGTTCAATTCCCCGGGTTGCCAGTTGTTCGGCGGATACGAGCAGGTGATCCCGTGAGTCGCCGCGCCCCAGGGTGATCACCGGCTGATGTTCGAGCAAAAGCAGAAAATCCGTGCCGTTCTCGGCACGACGCTGCAACAGCTCCTGCTGCAGGCGCAGCCCGGCATCGTAGCTCAGACGCCCTGGACGCACAGTGTAGAAGCCGGTCCGGATCACATTTTCTGTTGCGCGGAAGCTCATCACGTGCGGTCCTTGATGGGTCACGATAGGGGTCGATTCAGGTCATTATAGCGGATGACACAACCAGGTCGACAGAATATGAGCGCTTTCTTAAGGAAAATCGACCCTGGGGTTCGGGGACTCAGCTCCGTCCCAGCTCATTTAACACATAACACAATCCATCAGCCGCCTGCCAAGAAAAACCCGGCGGATGAATCAGCGCATCCGGCCACTGCCGCCGTTCGCAAGGCGGGTCCTGTCTTGGTGCTGTTCAGGCAGAACTCACTCCGCTCACATATCCTCTTATTAACGCTTAGCATACACTTTGACGCTGAAAAGACCGAGGAAGAAAACCGGGACCAATGGCCTGCTAATGTGGTAACATACTGACATCCTATGGAGAGGGGTTGCTGCCATGATTATCCGGGTTATCTATTCAAACGGCCAAGCTGGTACGGTGCTGCCAGACGACCTTGACAGGCTGATTGCCAAGGGTGAAATTCACAGTTTCAAACGCAGTAACGGGTGGGTCGAGGTTAGCAAAGGGCCGTTGCGCAGCAGTTCGGCCCGTCGTATGGACCGGCCGG
>Ga0102953_1001511_pt1 | contig 14671 bp, 11 predicted proteins | sample SalPon2A_C_D2_MG_FD_78509 | JGI IMG/M metagenome (GOLD analysis project Ga0102953, IMG submission 78509) | Soil microbial communities from South San Francisco under conditions of wetland restoration - Salt Pond MetaG R2A_C_D2_MG | ecosystem: Environmental > Terrestrial > Soil > Wetlands | place... | reverse complement strand
TGCTCGTCTGCCTGCCGCCCGCCTACGCGATCTCGCTCCTGTTCCTCGGCCCGGGCAACAACCTCGCCCTGCTGTTCCCGATCACCGCGCTGCTGTTCATCGCGGGCGGCTACCTGGTATGGCGTGACCTGCGGGAACAGCGCGTGACCCTGCCCGTGAAGGGCATGCCGCTGCTGATGGCGCTGTACCTCGTCTGGCTGCTGGCGAGCCCGTGGTGGAGCACCTGGTTCCAGGTGAGCTGGTACAACGCGCTCACGCTGGCGAGCCTGCCGATCGTGTTCCTGGTCTGGGTCTACCAGCCCGACCCCGAGGGCCTGTGGCGCCGCCTGTGGCCGCTGCTGCTGCTCACCACGGCCCTGGTCGGCATATGGGGCCTCGGCCAGTACGCCTTCACCCAGCATCGCAGCAACGGCCCGTTCCTGGACTACAACTCCTTCGGCGCGGTGTTCGTGCTGTTCCTGCTGCCCGCGCTGTTCCGCTACCTGACCCTGAGCCAGGCGCCGCGCGGGCGATTCTGGCAGCTCAGGGCGCTGGAAGCCTTCATCGTCATCGCCGCCGGCGCCCTGTTCGCGACCTACTCCCGCGGCGCGGTCGGCACGTTCCTGATCGTGCTCGTGCCGGCCGTGCTGCTGGCGCGCCGCCATTACCGGCGCTTCGCGGTCCCGCTGCTGATATTCGTGGTGCTGGTCGGCGCGACCTTCGCGGCCGTCAAGACCTACCCGTCCAAGCCCATCGACCGCAACCTCGACCTGGAGAAGGATCCCTCGTTCCAGTCCCGCCTGATGATGTGGCGCTCCGCCTGGAACATCTACAAGACCCACCCGCTGCTCGGGACCGGGCTCGGCACCTTCAAGCTCTACTACCACTCCTATCGTAACCCGCATGAGACCGAGTCCTCGGGCGATCTCGCGCACGACGACTACATCGAGTTCCTGCAGGAGGGCGGCCCGATCCAGCTCGGCTTCCTGCTGGCCACCGGGCTGTGCGTGCTGCTGGTCGGCTGGCGGCTCTACCGGCGGATCCCCACGCGCCACGACCCGCGCGCGCCGCCGGGCGGGAACGACCACCATCCCGCCGAGGCCTTCGGCCTGCTGCTGGGCCTGGTCGCGATCTTCGGCCAGACGGTGGTGAACTTCATCTTCTACATCATGCCGCTGTCGATCATCGCCGGCCTGTGGCTGGCCCGGGCCTACCGGCTCACCCGGGAACCGCCGTTGGAGACGTTCGCGATCCCCGTGCGCCCCCCGGTCTCCGGCCTGGCGCTCTGGGTGATCCTGGGACTGCCGCTGGTGGGCCTGGGGCTGGACGGCGCCTCGGCCATGGTCCTGTCGGGCCAGAGCGGGCTGAACGTGGTCCGGCACATCGACCGGAACGGGCTCTCCCAGTACAAGTTCGCGGTCGCCATCTCCGCCCTGCGCCCGGACAGCATCATCCCCTGGACCAGCCTGGCGGAGATGGACCAGGCGATGGCCGCCAAGGCGAAGCGGCCGGCGCAACGCCGCAAGCTCGTCCGTCAGGCCAAGGACGACTACCTGCATCTGCTGCGCATCGTGCGCGTCAACCCGTTCGCGCTGCACGGACTGGCGACGCTCATCGAGCGGTACCCCGCGGCCCGAAAGGGCCTGCCGAAGCGTTACCACAGGCCGCCCGAGCGCCTCCTGGTGGAGGCGATCAAGCAGGACCCGCAATATGTCAAAGCGTACATGAGCCTTGCCCGTGAGCTGGAGAAGAAGGGCGATGAAAACGACGCGCTCGCGGTTCTCGCGGGCTATTTCAATACCTGGCTGTACGTCCCCGGCTCGACGCGTGCCGCCAATCTCCGGCTGCTCCACCAGGCGCTGGCGCTGGCGCAGAGGCTGCATCGCGACCAGGCGGTCGACGCGATCGCCTCGACCATCCTGAGCAACCAACCCGGCAACCGGGCCGCCCTCGACGCGCTGGCAAGGGTCGGCGGTCATGCGCGCAACAGCGGGGCCGCATCCGCAAGCGCTGCCGGCAGACACTGACCCGGTCAGGGCTGCCGCAGGCCATGGATGGCCTGCCGCGTATCAAACACTCGGGTGCCCGATACGGCGGAGCCAAGTCCGGACATGCACCGGACTTCACGAGTCTGAAAAATGCAGGACGTATGCTTCAGGCCTTAACCTAAGTTGTTTTCCAGCAAAGGAATACACTAGTATCGTGCTGGGGCATTCGACAAAGGAAGAAACGCCATTTCCATGGCCACCTCGTCGACCGTCAGATCCAGCCTGAACGGGCTCGCGCGGCGCCTGGTCGCCGACGGGCTGCTGAGCGAGGCTGACGCCATCAAGGCCCAGCGGGCCGCGGTACGCGGCAAGCGGATGCTGGTCAGCCAGCTGGTCGAGGACAAGCTGGTCGAACCGCGGGCGATGGCCACGGTGGCGTCCGAGGAGTTCGGCGTCCCCTACTTCGACCTCGACGCCATGGACATGGCGTTCGCCGCGGTCAAGGAGGTCGACGGCAAGCTGATCCAGCGCCTGCACGCCCTGCCGCTGTACCGCCGCGGCAAGCGCCTGTTCGTCGCGGTCTCCGACCCGACCCACCTGCAGGCTCTGGACGAGATGAAGTTCCACACCGGGATCAATACCGAGCCGGTCCTGGTGGAGGAGGACAAGCTTGCCCGCGCCCTCGAGGTCGCGGGCGAGAGCCTCGACGACGCCATGACCGGCCTGGTCGACGAGGATCTCGAGAACATCGACATCGGCGGCGGCGAGGAGGAGCGGCAGACCGACATCACCGCCGCCGACGTCGACGACGCGCCGGTGGTGCGCTTCGTCAACAAGATCCTGCTGGACGCCATCAACCGCGGTGCCTCGGACGTCCACTTCGAGCCCTACGAGCGCTTCTACCGGATCCGCTTCCGCCAGGACGGGATCCTGCACGAGATCGCCCAGCCGCCGGTCAGCCTGGGTATGCGCCTGGCGGCGCGCCTCAAGGTGATGTCGCGTCTCGACATCGCCGAGCGGCGGGTCCCGCAGGACGGCCGCATCAAGCTCAAGCTCTCGCGTACGCGCGCCATCGACTTCCGCGTGAGCACCTGCCCCACCCTGTGGGGCGAGAAGGTGGTGCTGCGCATCCTGGACCCCTCGAGCACCCGGATGGGCATCGACCAGTTGGGCTACGAGCCGGACCAGAAGGAGCTCTATCTCAACGCCCTGCAGCGGCCCCAGGGCATGATTTTGGTCACCGGCCCGACCGGCAGCGGCAAGACCGTCAGCCTCTACACCGGGCTGAACGTCCTGAACACCGCGGACCGCAACATCTCGACCGCGGAGGACCCGGCGGAGATCAACCTGCCCGGGGTCAACCAGGTCAACGTCAATCCCAGGGTCGGGCTGACCTTCGCGGCGGCGATGCGCGCGTTCCTGCGCCAGGACCCGGACGTGATCATGGTCGGCGAGGTGCGCGACCTGGAGACGGCGGAGATCGCCATCAAGGCCGCCCAGACCGGTCACATGGTGCTCTCGACCCTGCACACCAACGACGCGCCGCAAACGCTGACAAGGCTGATCAACATGGGGGTCGCGCCGTTCAACATCGCCTCCTCGGTGAGCCTGATCATCGCCCAGCGGCTGGCGCGGCGCCTTTGCACCCACTGCAAGGAGCCGCTGGACCTGCCGCGCCAGGTGCTGCTCGACGCCGGCTTCCGCGAGGACGAGCTGGACAAGCTCAAGATCTATGGTCCCAGGGGCTGCGACCAGTGCACCGAGGGCTATCGCGGACGCGTCGGCATCTACCAGGTGCTGCCGGTCTCGGAGGCGATCGGCCGGATCATCATGGAAGGCGGGAACTCGCTTCAGATTGCCGAACAGGCGAAGAAGGAGGGGGTCGCGGACCTGCGGACCTCGGGCCTGCGCAAGGTGCGCGCCGGCATCACCAGTCTGGAAGAACTCCACCGGGTAACGCTCGAGTAACGCCATGGCTACCGAGAATCTCAAGAACTATCTGTTCACCTGGGAAGGCAGGACCCGCGACGGCGACACGGTCAAGGGTCAGGACACCGGCCCCAGCGAGGCCTTCGTCAAGGCCCAGCTGCGCCGGCGCGGCATCATCCCGGTGCGCATCCGCAAGAAGGCCGCGAAGAAAAAGGGCAAGAAGAGGATCCAGCCCGGGGACATCGCGATCTTCACGCGCCAGCTCGCGACCATGATGAACGCCGGCGTGCCCCTGGTGCAGTCCTTCGACATCGTCGGCCGCGGTCACGACAACCCGGCGATGCAGGAGCTGCTGCTGGGCATCAAGAACGACATCGAGGGCGGCACCGGCCTGACGGAGGCGCTCGCCAGGCACCCGAAGTACTTCGACTCGCTGTACACCAGCCTGGTCGGCGCCGGCGAGCGTTCCGGCGCGCTCGAGACGCTGCTGGACAAGGTCGCCACCTACATGGAGAAGTCCGAGGCCCTCAAGTCCAAGATCAAGAAGGCGCTGGTCTATCCCGCGGCGATCGTGGCGGTCGCCGTCATCGTCAGCGGGATCCTGCTCTACTTCGTGGTGCCCCAGTTCCAGAGCCTGTTCCAGGGCTTTGGCGCCAACCTGCCCGCGTTCACGCTGCTGGTGGTCGGGCTGTCCAAATGGACCCAGAAGTACTGGTGGGCCGTGGTCCTTGTCCTCGGCGGACTCGCCTTCGGCGTCGCCTGGGCCAACCGCAATGTCCCCGCGTTCCGGGAAGCGGTCCACCGCTACTCGCTCAAGATCCCGGTGATCGGGACCATCCTGCGCAAGGCCGCGGTGGCGCGCTACGCGCGCACCCTGGCCACGATGTTCGCGGCCGGCGTGCCGCTGGTGGACGCGCTGGACTCGGTGGCCGGGGCCACCGGCAACCTGGTCTACGAGCGCGCGGTCCAGCAGATCCGCGACCAGGTCGCCACCGGTCAGCAACTGCAGAGCTCGATGCAGGAGGTCGCGCTGTTCCCGCACATGGCGGTGCAGATGATCGCCATCGGCGAGGAGTCCGGCGACCTGGACTCGATGGCGGCCAAGGTCGCGGACTTCTACGAGGCCGAGGTCGACGACATGGTGGACAACCTGAGCGCCCTGCTGGAGCCGATGATCATGGTGATCCTCGGGATCCTGGTCGGCGGCCTGGTGATCGCCATGTACCTGCCCATCTTCAAGCTGGGTTCGGTGGTCTCTTGATCGGCCGCCCCGGGCCCCGCACCGGCGGCTCCGCCGGCGCCCCGCTCCGGCACGGCACACACGGCGATGACCGATAGCCTGTACCTGCTGCAGCAAAGCCCCGCCCTGCTGGCGGGCTGCTGCTGCGTGCTCGGGCTGGCGGTCGGCAGCTTCCTCAACGTGGTGATCCTGCGCTTCCCCGCCCTGCTCGAGCACCAGTGGCGGCTGGAATGCGCCGAGCTCAACGGCGAGACCGTCTCCGCCGAGCCGCCGCCGGGGCTGGCCTGGGCGCGCTCGCGCTGCCCGCGCTGCGGTCACGCCATCACCGCCCTGGAGAACATCCCGCTGCTGAGCTACCTGTTCCTCCGCGGCCGCTGCTCCGCCTGCGGCGGGCGGATCTCGCCCCGCTACCCGGCAATCGAGCTCACCACGGGGCTGCTGAGCGCCGCGGTCGCCTGGCATTTCGGGTTCGGCTGGCAGATGCTCGCGGCGCTGGGCCTGACCTGGGCGTTGCTGGTGCTCGCGGTGATCGACCTCGATCACCAGATCCTGCCCGACGCCATCACGCTGCCGGTCATGTGGGCCGGGCTCCTGCTCGGGCTGACCGGGATCTATGCCTCCCCGGTCGCCAGCATCGTCGGCGCGGCCGCCGGCTACCTGAGCCTGTGGACCGTGTACCAGGCCTTCCGGCTGCTGACCGGCAGGCAGGGTATGGGCTACGGGGATTTCAAGCTGCTGGCGCTGCTCGGCGCATGGTTGGGCTGGCAGGCGCTGCCGGGTATCATACTGATTTCGTCCCTGGCCGGGAGCGTGCTCGGCGTGGCGTGGCTGCTGGTCCAGCGCCGGGACTCCCGGGTGCCGATCCCGTTCGGCCCGTATCTCGCGCTGGGCGGCTGGATCATGCTCATGTGGGGCGGTGCGATCAACGCCGGATACCTGCGCTTCGCGGGCATCGGCTGACCACGCGGGTCTCTCCCATGGCCGATCTGATCATTGGACTCACGGGCGGCATCGCCAGCGGCAAATCCACGGTTGCGCGGCGCTTCGCCGACCGCGGCATCGCGGTCGTCGACGCCGACGAGGTCAGCCGCGCCGTGGTCGAGCCGGGACAGCCCGCGCTGGCGCGCATCGTCGAGGCGTTCGGGGAGGGAGCGCTCGACTCCTCCGGACGACTGGACCGCGCACGATTGCGCGAGACCATCTTCAGCGACCCCGGGCAGCGCCGCCGCCTCGAGCAGATCCTGCACCCGGCCATCGGCGCGGAGATGGCCCGGCGCATCGCCGCGGCACCGGGACCCTACGTGATCATGATGGTGCCGCTGCTGGCGGAGACGGGCGGCCGCAGCCGCGTGCACCGCGTGCTCGTGGTGGACGTCCCCGAGGAGGTCCAGATCACGCGCCTGATGGAACGCGACCGCGTCAGCCGCGAGCAGGCCCGCGCCGCGCTGGATGCCCAGGCCGCCCGCCGGCAGCGGCTCGCGATCGCGGACGACGTGATCGAAAACGACGGCGGCGTCGACGCGCTCGAGCGTCAGGTGGAGGCCCTGCACCGCCTCTACCTGCGCCTGGCCCGGGAGCAGCCGGCCCGGGACCCGGGCGTGCGGTCGGGCAGCGGGGAGCGGTAGCCATGGCCACGGTGGAAAGTCGCGACAGCCGCTCCGGGGGCCGGACCGGGGAAGCCCGCGCGAGCCGCATGTGGTTCGAGCAGCCCCTGAACGAGCGCATCCGCAAGTTCCTGCGGCTGGAATTCCTGTTCGGCCAGACCGCCCGCCTGATCGCCATCGAGGACGCCTGGGCCTCGCGCGCGGCCATCGTAAGCCTGCTCGAGACCCGCGATGCGATGGGGCGCGGCGATGTCAAGCACGAGCTGATCAACGAGCTGGAACGCCAGCGCAGTCGCCTGCGCGGGCTCGAGGGCAATCCGCACGCGCAGCAGGGCCCGCTGCGCCAGCTGCTGGAGCGGGTCGCACGGCTGATCGAGTCGCTGCACGGCCAGAGCGGACAGCCCGGCGAGCTGTTCTCCGACCAGGGTATGCTCGAAGGGGTGCACAACCGCCTCAGCATCCCCGGCGGCACCTGCGACTTCGACCTGCCCGGGTTCCAGCACTGGCTGGCGCGCCCCTATCGCGAACGCCGCGCGGCGCTGCTCGAGTGGCTGGAGGCCCTGTCGCTGATTCGGCAGGCGGTGGAGATGATCCTGACGCTGGTGCGCGAAAGCGGGCAGTCCTCGCGCGAGGTGGCGGTCGACGGCGCCTACCAGGAGAGCCCCGACGCGAGCCGTCCGTGGCAGCTGATCCGCGTGCGCCTGCCGGGGGACAGCCGCTACTTCCCGGAGATCAGCGGCGGCAAGCACCGCATCAGCATCCGCTTCTGCGAGCAGCCGGTACAGGGCGGCCGGGCGGTACCCACGTCGAGCGACGTGCCGTTCGAGCTGTTCCGCTGCTCCTACTGAGCGCATACGGGGTACCGCTCATGCCGAAGCTCGCGCGCTGCCCAACCTGCCGCAACCCGGTCCGGCTGGGCGCGGACAATCCCTGGCGCCCGTTCTGCAGCGAACGCTGCAAGCTCATCGACCTGGGGGAGTGGTTCGGGGAAGAGCACTATATCGCCGGGCCCGGCGAGACGCCGTGGCACGGGGGTACGGATGACGATGAGGGCCGGTTTTAGGGGATCAACGGGTTGGGTTTTAGGTTTTAGGTTTTAGGTTTTAGGTAAGAAGCGGCAAGTTTCGTTGCATGTTCTCCCGGCCCGCCAGGCCGACCGGCCTCCGAGAAACTCCTGGGCTTCCCGTCGAGCAGAAACCGTGGGTAGCCACCGGATCCCTCTTTCCTAAAACCTAAAACCTAAAACCTAAAACGCCCTTCAGACCCACCCCCGAATCCCGGCAACCCCCTGCGCCCCCGCCTCCCGGGCCCGGGGCACGTCCGCGGCCGTCATCCCTCCGAGCGCGTAGACCGGCAACGTGGCCTGCTCGCACAGCGCTTCCAGGCCCGCCCAGCCCAGTGGCTTGGCTTCGGGGTGGGAGGGCGTCGGCCGCACCGGCGACACGAGCGCGAAATCCGCGCCGAGCGCCGCGGCCAGCTCGAGCTCCGCGGCGTCGTGACAGGACGCCCCGAGCCACGCCAGGTCCGGCGGCCGGGCATCGAGCGCGCGCAGCCGGGAGGCACCCAGGTGCACCCCATCGAATCCCAGGCGCGCGGCCTGGGCCGGGTCGCCGTTGAGCAGCACCCGGGCGCCCGACTCGCGCGCGAGGCGCAGCACCTGCGAGGCGAGCGACTCGAGCGCTTCGTCCGGCATTCCCGGCAGCCGCAGTTGCACCAGCCGCACGCCGTTCTCCAGGGCCCGCGCGAGGCGCGCGAGGAAGACCCGCGGGTCGCCGGGTTCCGGCGGCGTGATCAGGCAGGTACGCGGCAGCCGGACCGCGGCGATGATCGGCCGGTCCGCCCCGATCAGGCCCCGGGCCGGCAGCTCGTCCGTGCCGACCCACGCCAGCGGCTGGCCTTCCAGGCCGGCCGGCCGGCCCCGGAACGCCGCGACCTCCCAGACGTCCAGCAGCACGCTGCGGTCGGGGTAGTCGTGGCGGATCCGGATCAACCGCATCGCCCGCTCCACCCGCACCCCGAGCTCCTCGCGCAGCTCCCGCCGCAGTGCCGCCCGCACATCCTCTCCGGGTTCCACCTTGCCGCCCGGGAACTCCCAGCTCCCGGCCATGTGGCTGCCGGGAAGGCGCCGCGAGACGAGTACCTGGCCCCGCGGGTTGCGCAGCACCGCGACGGCCACATGGATCGGCTCGCTCACGTGCGGTATTCGGCGTTGATGGTCACGTAGCCGTGGCTCAGGTCGCAGGTCCACAGGACGGTCGACTCGCGTCCCCGGCCGAGGCCGATCCGGACCGTGATCTCGTCGGCGTCCATGGCCCGCTGGCCGGCGTCCTCGGTATACGACGGATCCCGCCCCCCGTGGCTGACGATCACCACGTCGTTGAGCGCGATGCGCACGCCCGTGATCTCCAGGTCGTCGATCCCGGCGCGGCCCACCGCCGCCAGGATGCGTCCCCAGTTGGGGTCGCTCGCGTAAAAGGCCGTCTTCACCAGCGGCGAGTGCGCCACGGCGTCGGCCACCGCGCGTGCTTCCGCCGCGCCGGCCGCTTCCTCCACCCGGATGGTGATGAACTTGGTGGCCCCCTCGCCGTCGCGGACGATCGCCTGCGCCAGCTCCACGCAGACTTCCGTGAGCGACCGGCGGAGGCGCTCCCAGGCCCGGGACCCGGCGGCGACCGTAACGCCGGCGGCGCCGGTCGCCAGCACGCAGCAGGCGTCGCTGGTCGAGGTGTCGCCGTCCACCGAGATCCGGTTGAACGACTGTCCCACCGCCTCGTGCAGCAGCGCCTCCAGGTCCGCCGCCGGGACCGCGGCGTCGGTCGCCACGAACGCCAGCATCGTGGCCATGTCCGGCCGGATCATCCCGGCGCCCTTGGCGATGCCCGACACGGACACGGTCCGGCCTTCGATCTCGATGCGGCGGCTCGCCGCCTTGGGCACCGTGTCCGTGGTCATGATGCCGCCGGCCGCCTCGACCCAGCCTTCCCCGCGCAGGGCGCCGACCAGCCCGGGCAGCGCCGCGCGTATCGGTGCCAGCGGGAGCGGCTCGCCGATCACCCCGGTCGAGAACGGGAGCACCTCCTCCGGCCGGCAATCGAGCTCGGCGGCCAGGGCCTCGCAGCAGGCCCGCGCGTCGCGCCGCCCGGCCTCGCCCGTGCCGGCGTTGGCATAGCCGGTATTGATCAGCAGCGCGCGGGGTTTCGCGGTTTCCAGGTGCGCAAGCGCGACCTCGACCGGCGCGGCCCGGAAGCGGTTGCGGGTGAACACCGCCGCGCACTCCGTCCCGGGAGTGACCACGAGCAGGGCAAGATCATGCCGGTCCGGCTTGCGGATGCCCGCGGCCACCGATGCCAGGCGGACACCGGCGACCGCTGCGATGGAGGATGGTGGATTCAGTCCGACGGACAAGTCCGGATCTCCGGGTCAGCGCCACGCGGCGCGCGCGGCGCTCACTTGAGCATGCCGTGGCAATGCTTGTACTTCTTGCCCGACCCGCAGGGGCAGGGCTCGTTGCGCCCAACCTTGCGCGTCGGCCGCACGTAGGTCTCCGGGGTCGCCAGCGGCTCGCCGCCCCCGCCGGCACCGGCCGCCTCCAGCGCCAGCTCCGCGGGCGCCTCGGCCCCGGCTGCCTCCGGCAGCGCCTCGTGCCGGAACTCCATGGCGCTGGGGCGGCGGCGCTGCTGCTCCATGGCGGCGACGTCCTCTTCCTCGCGCACCTGGACCTTGTGCAGCATGGTCACCGTGTCGTACTTCAGGCGCTCGAGCAGCTCGCGGAACATCCCGAAGGCCTCACGCTTGTACTCCTGCTTGGGATCCACCTGGGCGTAGCCCCGCAGGTGGATGCCCTGGCGCAGGTGATCCATCGCGGCCAGGTGCTCCCGCCAAAGGTCATCCAGCACCTGCAGCATGATCGCCTTCTCCAGGTGACGCATCACGGCCTCGCCCACCAGCCGGACCTTCTCCTGGTACTGTTCGTTCAACTTGTCCGCGATGCGCTCGCGCAGGGCCTCCTCGTTGAGACGCTCTTCCTCGTCCAGCCAGCCGCGGATCGGCAGCTCCAGGAAGAACTCGCGCTTGAGCGCCTCCTCCAGGCCCGGGACGTCCCACTGCTCCTCCAGGCTCTGCGGCGGCACGTAGTTGCTGATCAGGTCCTGCAGCACGTCGTCCCGGATCATCGCCACGGTGTCCGACACGTCCTCACTCTCCAGCAGTTCGTTGCGCTGCTCGTAGATCACCTGGCGCTGGTCGTTGGCGACGTCGTCGTATTCCAGCAGCTGCTTGCGGATGTCGAAGTTGTGTGCCTCCACCTTGCGCTGGGCGTTCTCGATCGCCCGGGTCACCCAGTTGTGCTCGATCGCCTCACCCCGCTCCATGCCCAGGCGCTGCATCAGGTTGCCGATCTTGCCCGAGCCGAAGATCCGCAGCAGGCTGTCTTCCAGCGACAGGTAGAAGCGCGTCGAGCCGGGATCCCCCTGGCGCCCCGCGCGGCCGCGGAGCTGGTTGTCCACGCGCCGGGACTCGTGCCGCTCGGAGCCGACGATGTGCAGACCGCCGGCGTCCACCACCTGCTGGTGCCGCTCGGCCCAGCCGTCCCGGATCCGGCGCGCCTGCTCGGGGTCGGCGTCCTGCCCCAGCGCCTTGATCTCCTCGTCCGGATTGCCGCCGAGCACGATGTCGGTGCCACGGCCCGCCATGTTGGTGGCAATGGTGACCACGCCGGGGCGACCCGCCTGGGCGATGATCTGCGCCTCGCGCTGGTGCTGCTTGGCGTTGAGCACTTCGTGCTGGATGCCCCGCTGCTGCAGGAGTTTCGACAGCAGCTCGGAAACCTCGATCGAGGCGGTACCCACCAGCACCGGCCGGTTCGCCGCGCGCGCCTCGGTGACCGCCGCGGCGATCGCCTCGTACTTCTCCTCGGACGTCATGTAGACCTGGTCGGGAAGATCATCGCGGATCATCGGCTTGTTGGTGGGGACCACCACCACCTCCAGGCCGTAGATGGTCTGGAACTCGTAGGCCTCGGTATCGGCCGTGCCGGTCATCCCCGAGAGCTTGTCGTACATCCGGAAGTAGTTCTGGAAGGTGATCGACGCCAGTGTCTGGTTCTCGCTCTGGATCTTCACCCCTTCCTTGGCCTCGATCGCCTGGTGCAGGCCGTCCGACCACCGCCGCCCGGGCATGATGCGCCCGGTGAACTCGTCGACGATCACCACCTCGCCGTCGCGCACGATGTAGTCCACGTCCTTCTGGTACAGGTGGTGGGCACGCAGCGCCGCGTTGAGGTGGTGCACCAGGTTGAGGTTGGACGCGTCGTACAGGCTCTCACCCTCCGACAGCAGCCCGTGCTTCACGAACAGCTCCTCGACGTGCTGGTGCCCCTCCTCGGTGAGGAACACCTGCTTGATCTTCTCGTCCAGCGAGAAGTCGCCGGGGCCGTCTTCCTCCTGCTGGCGCCTGAGCGTCGGCACCAGCTTGTTGACCTTGACGTACAGCTCCGTGTCGTCGGTGGTGGCGCCCGAGATGATCAGCGGGGTCCGGGCCTCGTCGATGAGGATCGAGTCCACCTCGTCAATGATCCCGTGGTGCAGCTCCCGCTGGACCTTCTCGTCCAGCGAGAAGGCCATGTTGTCGCGCAGGTAGTCGAAGCCGAACTCGTTGTTGGTGCCGTAGGTGATGTCGGCAGCGTAAGCGGCGCGCTTCTCCTCCGGATCCTGGCCGCTCAGGATGAAGCCCACGGACAGCCCGAGAAAGTTGTACACGGGTCCCATCCACTCGGCGTCACGCCGGGCCAGGTACTCGTTGACCGTAATGATGTGCACGCCCTTGCCGGCGAGCGCGTTCAGGTAGGCCGCCAGCACCGCGACCAGGGTCTTGCCCTCGCCGGTGCGCATCTCGGAGATCTTGCCCTGGTGCAGGACGATCGCGCCCATCAGCTGCACGTCGAAGTGGCGCATCCCGAGCGCCCGCCGGCTCGCCTCGCGCGCCGCGGCGAACGCCTCCGGCAGCAGCGAGTCCAGCGGCTCGCCGGCCAGGTGGCGCTGCCGGAACTCCTCCGTCCTGGCCTTGAGCGCCTCGTCCGTGAGCTCGCGGTATTCCGGTTCCCGGGCGTTGATCCGGCGCACCGCGCCCGACATGCCCCGCAGCACGCGCTGGTTGCGGCTGCCCATGACCTTCTTGACGATCGAACCAATCATTGCGCTACACGCAGCCTGTCAGCGGTTGCGGAAGACGACCCGCATCGGAAGCTGTGCCCGACCCGCGACCACGCCGGGCGCGGGTCCTCGCCCGCTGGAACACCACAGCCCGCGCGCGGCGGGCTGTCGGGGACAATGGGAAACTATAACGGAGAACCGTCCGCCTGACCATGGACAGCGGGGGTCGCGCCCGGTTCCGTGCGGCCCCGGATCACCGCCGGGCTGGCCATCGATCAGTTTCCGGAGCCGGCGCGGACGAACCGGGCGGGGTTGATCGGTTTGCCGTCGTAGCGCACTTCGAAGTGCACGTGCGGACCGGTGGAGCGGCCCGTGGAACCCATCAGTGAGATCACCTGTCCCCGCTTGACGGTCTCGCCGACGTGAACCAGGATCTTCTCGTTGTGTCCGTAGCGGGTCTTGTAGCCACCGCCGTGGTTGATCTCCACCAGCTTGCCGTAACCCCCGTCCCGGCCCGCGTAGTCTACCACCCCTGCCGCCACCGCGTGGACCTTGGTGCCGCGCTTGCCGGCGAAGTCGAAGCCGGGGTGGAAGCCCTCCTTGCCGGTGAAGGGATCGATCCGGGGCCCGTAGCCCGACGACAGCCACGCGTGGCGCACCGGACGCCCCTTGGGCATGACCTCGGCGTGCAGCTGACGCCGCAGCAGCATCCGCTCCAGGATGCCGAGCTGGCGGCTGCGGCTCGAAACCATCGCCTGTAGCTGGTCGAGATTGTGCAGGAAATCCGGCAGCGACAGCGGCTTTTCCGAGCCGGGAGCCGGATCCGGGCCGCCTTCGCCGGGCGGCCGGTCGAAATCGAACTCCCCGTCCTTGAGGCCGGCCATTTGCGTCAGGCGGCTGCCCAGCGCGTCCAGGCGCATCACCCGTGCCTGCAGTTGCCCGACCCGCTCGGACAGTGCCTGCAGGTTGTCCTGCGCCTCGCGACGGGCCCGGGCAATCTCCTTCTGTTGTCGCGCCAGGCGCGCCTGCCGCGCCTTCGCGGTCGCCGCCGGATGGCGGTTCTGCCAGACCACCGCGGTGTAATACCCGCCCGCGAACAGCCCCACGGTCAGCATCACCCCGGCCGCCACGAGCGGGATCCAGACCCGCCTCGCGCCGAGGCTGATCTGGCGGAGGTTCCCCTGTCGCCTGGTGAAGAGGATGATATTCATCTATCTTGTTCTGCGGCCTCGACGCCTACCCCGCAAGTACCCGAATGAAAGCACGCCACCCTGCAAGCCTGCCAACGCTGCTCGGACGAGGCGGTCGTCTGGCCCGACTAACGGACCGTGCCGCCGCGCTGCGCGCGCTGGAGCAGACCGTGTCCGGAGTGCTGCCCGCAGCGCTGCGGGCACATTGCCGCCTCGCCAACGTGCGCGAGGGCACGGTCGTCATGACCGCCGACAGCCCGGTCTGGGCCGCGCGGCTGAAATACCTCGGCCCCACCCTCCTGGAGCAGCTCCGGCGCGGACACGGTCTGGAAGGGAAGGAGCTGCGGGTCCGGATCGCCCCGGCCGCGGTGCCGGAAACCCCGCCCCTGCGCAGACCGGTGATGCCGGCGGCGGCCGGCGACGCCCTGCGCAGCCTGGCCGAGCACGAGTCGGACCCGGATCTGGCGGCGGCACTGCGTCGCCTCGGATCACGGGGACGGGACTAGCCCGCATATCTCACCACCCTCCTGCTGCGGCCACCGATGCGCTCGCCCTGACGGGACGTACTCCCTGCAGCCGGCTTGACGTAGTG
>Ga0102953_1001510_pt1 | contig 14672 bp, 15 predicted proteins | sample SalPon2A_C_D2_MG_FD_78509 | JGI IMG/M metagenome (GOLD analysis project Ga0102953, IMG submission 78509) | Soil microbial communities from South San Francisco under conditions of wetland restoration - Salt Pond MetaG R2A_C_D2_MG | ecosystem: Environmental > Terrestrial > Soil > Wetlands | place... | reverse complement strand
ATGGCTTCCAGCATCTTGCGGCGCAACGCCAACTCGATATTGTCATGCTCGATGCGCAGCATCCATATGGCAACGGCTGGCCGCTGCCGGCCGGGGAGCTGCGTGAATTTGCCTGGGCCTTTCGTCGTGCCGACATCATGGTCCTGTCACGTTGTAGCGACCAGGATCCCTTGCCACCATACTTTCCGGGGCCGGTCATCAGGTCGCAGCATCTGCTCGAGCCGATTGCGGTCGATCTCGCGGGGAAGCAGGTTCCGTTAGCCGATCTGGCCGGTAAAACCGGTGTCGCTTTCGCCGGCATCGCAAGTCCGCAGCCATTCTTTGCCGCGCTTAGTGCTGCTGGATTGTCACTTGAACAGACCCTTTCACTCTCCGATCATGTTGTCTACGATGCCCCGCTGATCGACCGACTAAAGGAGCTGGCCAAGTCGGCGGATTTCCTCGTGACCACTGAAAAAGATGGTGTTAAACTGGCCGCTGAAACGTTCTCGCTGCCCTGTTATCAGGTCCCGCTTCAGTTGGAAATCGTCAGCGGTGCTGAACTCCTTCACCAGGAGCTGGATCACATCGTCTCACAAGGTGCCACCATGAATTTGACCGATGAGCTCATTGCTGTCCTGGCCTGCCCCAAGTGTAAGGGTGTCGTTAAGCCGAACGAGGATAAAACCGGCCTTATCTGCCCGGCCTGTCAACTGGTCTACCCGGTGCGAGACGATATTCCGGTCATGTTGATTGATGAGGCCACGCCGATTTGACCCAACCGTCCGCTTCCCTCGAGAATCGTTCTTCTGCAGAGGCCCAGGTGCTGATCCTGAGTGACGGCAAGCCCGGCCATTTGCATCAATCCATTGCCTTTGCCCGCTTGCTTAACTGTGGCTACCAGGTACGGCAGGTTGCCTTTCGCAACCGGCTGGTTAAATCACTCTCCTACCTGTTTGATCGATTGGGCTGGCGGCCTGCCGGCCTGTTCGAGGTCGATGCTCAGCCGCCTCGAGCCCGGTTGGTGGTCTCGGCCGGTTCGGGCACCTATTATGCCAACCGGGTTATTGCGCAGCAGCTGGGGGCACGTTCGGTTGCATTAATGTGGCCAGCCGGCTATCGGGCCGATTTTGATCTGATTATAGCCCAGCAGCACGATAACCCGCCCCAACGCGACAACCTGACCGAGTTGCCGGTGAACCTTTCCTTTCCCGTACCCATTGGCCTGGTGCCGCCAGGGACGAACAACAGCCCCTGCATTGCCGTCATCGTTGGCGGGCCCAGCAAGTCTTTTCGCATCAACCCGCAAAGGTTTGAACAGCAGTTGAAGGAGATCTTCCGGATGTTTCCGGATGGCGATTTTCTGGTCACGACCTCGCGGCGGACACCGCAGGAGATCGAGGCGATCATCGAGACATTCCCGTTTCGTTACCGGCTCCTGTACTCCCGTTGTCAGGATAATCCGCTTGGCGATTTTATCGCTCAGGCTGACTTTCTGTTCATCACCGAAGATTCGACCTCGATGGTCAGCGAAGCCGTTTGTTGGGGGAAGGGGAGCGTTGAAATCCTGCCTTTAGAACAGATTTCCGCCGGTAACAAGATCAGCCGGATGATGGACTCCCTGGCCGGGATGGGTTGCCTGCACCGGTTTGACGGCTCGCTTGGGAAGCAACAGCGGAAGATTGAGTTGGATCGGGCATTGCAGGCCGCAGTTCCGCAGGCGTGGTACGTCACTGCAGGCAAACAAGGTGAGGGGAGGGCAGATTGAGAGTCGCCCAGCTCCTTCCCGAACTGAACGAAGGCGGCGTCGAGCGCGGTGTGGTGGAGTTGAACCGTGAACTGGTTGCCCGGGGTATCGAAAGCATCGTGGTCAGCGCCGGCGGCAAGCTGGCGGAACTGATTGTCAGCGACGGCGGGCAGCATCATGAACTGGATGTTGCCAGTAAGAACCCGCTGACCGCACCGATGCGGATCCGCCAGCTGCGTAGTTTGCTGCAGCGGCTGGCACCGGATATTCTCCATGCCCGCAGCCGGGTTCCGGCTTGGTTGACCTGGCTTGCCAACCGGAGCCTCAAACTGCCTTTGGTAACCACGGTGCACGGTTTCAACAGTGTGAACGCTTACAGCAGGATCATGACCCGGGGCGATCGGGTGATTTGTGTCAGTGGGGCGATTCGAGATTTTGTCATCCAAAACTACGGCGTCGACCCATCCAGGCTCCGGGTGATCCCGCGGGGCGTCGATTTGCAGAAGTTCTCTCCTGAGAATCTCAATCATGCCTGGCAGGAGGAGTTTACGACCCGGTATGGCCTGTCTGGACGGATCGTTATCGCTACGGTTGGCAGGATTACCCAGCTCAAGGACCTGGAAACATTTATCCGGGCCATCGGGATCCTTCGTGAACGACAGCCGGAGGTGCTCGGGCTGATCGTCGGCGGAGTTCGTGCGGACAAGCTGGACTACTTCAAGTCGCTAAACGAGCTGGTCGCTGATCTCGACCTGCGGGAGCATGTTCGATTCACCGGCAGCCAAAGCGAAGTTGCCGAAATCTACGCCTTGAGCAAGGTGGTGGTTTCGAGCTCGAAAAAACCCGAAAGTTTCGGCCGTTCTGCCGCTGAAGCTCTCGCTGTTGGCGTGCCAGTGGTGGCGACCGGACACGGCGGGATTCTTGATATCGTCATCGAGGCTGAAACCGGCTACCTGTTTCAGCCGGGGGATGCCGAGGGACTGGCCGGGAATATTTCAGCGGCGTTGCACCGCCCTTGGCCAGGCTTGCGCGAATTCGTCTCAGAGCGTTTTACCCTGCAACAGATGGTGGAACAGACCCTCGCGGTTTACCGTGACATCGGGTCAGATCCCGCAGGTTGAACCCACCTTCGGGAGTTCAGTGTTGGAACCTGTAGGCGTATATGCGATACTGATCCGCGGCTGATTCCCTTAAGGTTATGCCAGCCAGGATGGGTATCCATTCATCAATAAGTTCGTGATTATTCCCGCTCGGATAAATCAAGCATCAAGGAGAAGGCTGCATGCCAAACGTCATCTGCATCAAGTGGGGTGATCAATACTCGGTTGATTACGTCAACCGCCTGTTCAATATGGTCAGGCGGAATGTCACGGTCGACATCAATTTCTACTGTTTTACCGAAATCAGTGCCGGGCTGCATCCGGATATCATCGTCAAGCCACTGCCAGTCCTGGATGTCCCGGACGAAGACAACAAATTCGCCTACCGCAAGGAGGCAGCCCTCTGTGACGACGATCTCGGCGGACTGCGCGGAGAGCGGGTGCTGTTCTTCGACCTGGACGTGGTCATCGTCGCCAATATTGATGAGCTGTTGACTTTTCCCCAGGGCGATGAATTCGTCATCATCAATGACTGGAACACCAACGGCGACCATGTTGGTCAGGCGTCCTGTTATTCCTGGCGGGTTGGGACCCTGGGCTACGTGAAGAAATACTTCGAGGCTCACCCCAAGGAGGTGGTGAAACAGTACCATACCGCCAGCCAGGAATATCTCTCGGCCCAGGTCATCAAGACCCAGGGGAAGCTGATCTTCTGGCCCGAACCCTGGGTGCGCAGTTTTAAATCCCACTGCCTGCCCAAGGGGCTGCTGCGGCACTTTTTCCCCGCAGCGATTCCGCCGGGAGCGAAGGTGATCGCTTTTCACGGCTCGCCCAAGCCGCAGGATGCCATCGCCGGGAAATGGTCTCTCGAGAAAGCGACTCCGTGGTATAAACGCCTCTACAAAACCGTGCTGCCCACCCCCTGGGTCGAAGAGCATTGGAGGTAAGTTGCCACAATCAGGTAAAGTTTAAATAAAGCTTTCTTTTCAACGGCCAACCTTAATCATATATTTAGGTCACGATGTTTAGAATATTCAATAAGTTAAACAATGAAATCGAAGGTTTGTTTCGGGTGTGGGCTAGGATGTCGATTCGAAGGGCTGGCGTTTGGTTCGTAGATATCCCGAGAACGAGTTCAACGTCAGTAAAAATGGAATTGGGCAGTCATTTTGGTGGCGAATATCTCAAGAGTTTTGAACGGGAGACCGGGATAAAACGTAAAAAATACTTTCATGATCATTGCCCAGCAGTAACAATCAAACAGGCTCTAAGGGATACAGTATGGAATGAGATATTTACTTTCTCTATTGTGAGAAATCCTTGGGATCGTTTTTTATCATTGTATCGTTTTCGAATTGCATTGGGTGATTTGCCAAAAGATGTTGAGTTTAACCAATATGTTAAAATGCTCATGGATGTAAGGTATCGTCGTCAAGATTCGCCATATTTTGCATCGCATTATCATATGAGTATGTGTGATTTTCTAATGGATTCCCGAGACCAGATTTTGGTGAATCGTGTATATCGTATGGAAGAGCGAGGCGAAATGATTTCAGAGTTGGGAACTCGGCTTGGCTTTAATTTACATGAGACTCATAAAGAACAGTTGTCGAATGGAAAAAGCTACCGTGATTATTATGATGATGAATCCGCAGAATTGATTGCTAAACATTACAGTGATGATATCTCTTATTTCAAGTATAGATTTTAATTTGTCAGGAATTGTGTTGTTGCATGTAAGTATCCTGCGACATTTTATACCGGTGATCATTTTTCACGGACTCTCAAATCGTAGACTGCCATCATAGTAAAACGCTGCTGGAGAAACCAATCACGCAATACAAGTGTCTCTACCGTCGGTCGTTGGTTTAAAAGCTGGAAGTGGGGCAGAGTCATGTCCGTAAAAATAAGAGTCAAATTCTCTGGCAGGGATCCTGTTGAAACCTGGATTCGGCAGTTCCCCGGTCGGCGGCCGCGTTGGGGTCAGTGTGAATTCATCTTTGACCCAACCGCCGAGAGCTACGACTGGCTAGTCGTCTATAACGACCTGGACCATGCCCTGCTCGAAGAACTCCTGCCTTGCCCACGCTGTCATACATTATTGGTCACCTCGGAACCTTCATCGATCAAGAGTTATGGTAGTGCCTTTACTGCCCAGTTCGGCCATGTGCTAACCAGTCAGGAGGATTGGGCACTTCGGCATCCAGGGCGGATTTACTCCCAGCCAGCGTTGCAGTGGTTTTACGGTCGCAGCGATGGAGCATGTCTCGACTATGATCGGCTAGTAGCCGAGCCTCCGCTAGAAAAGTCCCGAACGATTGCGACCGTCTGTTCTAATAAACGGCAAAGACACACTTTGCACAATCGACGCTACGAATTCATCCAGCAGTTGCGGGAGTTGCTTCCTGATCTCGATGTTTACGGCCACGGAATTAAGCCGATGCGTGACAAAGCCGAGGCCCTCGATACCTACCGCTACCATATCGCTATCGAGAACCACCGTGGACTGCACCACTGGACGGAGAAACTTGCCGATCCCTTCCTAGGTGCCGCGTTGCCTTTCTACAGTGGCTGTCCGAATGCCGGCGACTATTTCCCGGCGGATAGTTTCATTCCCATAGATCTCGACGATCCGGTCGGTTCAGCCGAGATCATTCTCCAGGCAATTCGCAATGATGAATACCAGAAAAGACTCCCAAGTATCCTCAAAGCACGGCGCCTGGTATTGGAGACTTATAACCTGTTCGCGGTCTTGTCCCGAGAAATCGAGGCTCACAACGATGCAACTGCGGAACTTACACCCGGTGCGACGATTCGATCGAGAAGACTGCTGCGCAAAAGAAATCCAGTGGTTGCAGTACAGGGATTATTTGAAAAGTTCCGGTTGCGGCTGCTGCACAGAATAAAGTGATATGAAGGTTTGTATTTCAACCTGGTCACTTATTTAAAGCATGTACAATTGGAAAGATTTAAGGATTAAACGTTCTCTTTTTTCAACCAGCGGTGAAGAACAATAATATTTTCTCTCACGGGGGAGCCGTTATTTAAAATGAGCAGTTCGCCTAAATTTTCTATTGTTACTGTCACACTGAATGCCGTGTTATATATCGAAAAATGTTTAATCTCGGTTGTTTCCCAGAATTGTGCCAATGTTGAATATGTGGTCATCGACGGCGGCTCTGCGGACGGGACGCTAGAACTGCTGCAGCGCTATCGGGAGCACATCGACTGCTTGGTCAGCGAGTCTGACCGCGGCCTCTACCATGCCATGAACAAGGGTATCCGGGCGGCGACTGGAGATTTTATCTATTTTCTGAACAGCGACGATTACTTCTGCGACTCGGCAATTCTTGCCGACGTTGCGGAGATCATCCAGGCCGACCCCTCGCTGGACTTGGTCTATGGAGATGTGCTTGTCGAGCAAGGGGGGACGTTGGTACGCCAAGCGCAGGTACCCCAATTGGACCGTGAATCTCTTTGCCGGCAGGGCTTCTGCCACCAGGCTCTGTTTGCCCGCCGTGACGTGCTGCTACGCACCGGTGGTTTTTCTGAGGATTGCCGGATTGTCGCCGATGGCGATTGGTTGGCCCGAGCGCTGGCAAGTGGTGTCAAGTGTCGGCACATTGACAGAGTTGTCGCCACTATCGGCTCGGAAGGGCTGAGTAATATGACCAATTGGCGGGATGAAAAACGCCGCTACCTGCGCACCAACTTCACGGCCTGGGAACGGTTCCGCTGGCGGAAGTTGCCGGGCATTCTTGGCCGTAAATAGCGTGAAATTGTAAAAGAGAGGGCGCGTCAGATGAAGAGCCTCAGGATCCTTCACGTCGCCAACCGTGCCGAAAAGCACTGGGGTAACAAGTATTACTCCTTTCCTTACAAGATCAATAATGGTTTTGTGAGGAACGGTCACTGCGTCTATTGGTTCAGCGACCGGGACGTCTCCCGGGCTCTGGCGCCAATTCCTTCGCGGAAGCTTGGAGTGGGCGCGTGCAACCGAAAACTGCTGGAAGTCTGCAACAACTTCCAACCGGATGTAGTCGTTCTGGGACATGCGGAGATCATCAGGCATGAAACCTTGGCGGAGATCAAAGCGCGCCACAACCCGGTCATCGTGGAATACGATATCGACCTGCTGCATGTCGACAACCTGAAGAAGATTGACGGGCGGAACGGTTATGTCGATTTCTACTTCGTCGGTACTGGGGGGAAGGTCCTGGGCGAGCTGGCGACCAAGGGGACGCGCTTCGCCTACATCCCGAATCCGGTCGATCCGAGTATCGATTGTCTCGAGAATCATGCACAGGCCGACCTGCCGGTTGAGGTGTTCTTTGCCGGGCAGATCTCCCACATGGTCGATACCGCAGATCTGCGTACCCAGATCGCTGCGCTGCCCAAAGATATGCCGGAGGTCAAGTTCGGCTTTTTCAATGGTGTCTGGGGCCATGCTTACCTCCGGCTGGTTGAGCAGGCCAGGATGGGGCTGAGTATCAGCGTCGGGCTGAAGAATGCCGGGATTGGCGACGGCAGTTACCAGTATCTCTACAGTTCGGATCGCATCAGCCAGTACCTCGGCAACGGTTTGCTGGCCTTTGTCGAGAAGCGTTTCTGCCTGTCGGATATCTACGGCCCAGACTGCCTGGTGGAGGTCGAGAGTTACGAGGAGCTCAAGGAGCAGATCGCCTTCTTCGCTCGTCGCAACGATCTGCGTATGCAGCAGGCCGCACATTCCTACCGGCTGGTTCATGATGAGTTCAACGAGCGACTGGTGGCAAACTTCATGCTGGAAACGGCGACCGACCAGCCTTATTCTCACGATTACCGCTGGCCAACCCGGGTTTGGAGCCCCCCTGCAGCTGTGCTCGCAAGTAATGTGAGTCAGGCATGAGCGCGGGGACGATTTTATGGTGGGGGCGCTTCGACCCTGACTATTCCCGCAACAGGATCCTGCTGCAAATCCTCGCGGAGTCGGGCTGGCGGGTGATCTTCTTTCGTCCTCGCTTCAGCCACTTCGGCGATCTGGAGATTGCCCTGAAGGGGCTTGAGCGCCCTGATCTGGTCTGGGTTCCCTGTTTCCGCCAGCGGGATATCGCTGCCGCCAGCCGATTCTGCCGCCGCCAGAACCTCCCCCTGCTGGTCGATCCGTTGATCAGCGCCTATGACAAACAGGTCTTCGAGCGGGAGAAGTTCTCCGAGGCGAGCAGGTCCGCCAGATCGCTCCTGGCCTGGGAGCAGCAGCGTCTGGCCTTGGCCGATTGCGTCCTGGTCGATACTCAGGGGCACGCCGCTTTCTTCCATGAGGTTCTGAAGGTCGCCGAAAAGAAAATCGTCGTGGTTCCGGTCGGTGCCGAAGAGGGGCTGTTCCAACCGTCTGAGTTGCCGGCGCATCCGACGGGGGATCCTTTGGAGGTCCTGTTTTACGGGAGCTTTATCTCGCTGCAAGGTCCGCAATTTATTGTCGAGGCGGCAAGACGTTATCAGGGGCCGCCGGTGATTTGGCACCTGGTCGGCAGCGGTCCACTGCTCAAGGAGTGTCACGAGCTGGCCAGCGGGCTGAAAAATGTCGTATTCGAAGGCTGGGTTGACTATCTACGGCTGCCTGAGCGGATTGCACGGGCCGATATCCTGCTCGGGATTTTCGGGGCGTCGGCCAAGGCGGCGCGGGTCATCCCCAACAAGGTCTATCAGGCGGCAGCCAGTGGTCGCCCCGTGGTCACACTCCGCTCGACCGCATATCCAACCGCCCTGCTGAATCTGGAAAACTCCGGTTTTAGCTGGGTGCCGGCCGCTGACCCGGATGCCATCGCCAACGCAGTTGCCCATCTGGCTGGCGATCAGGCACTGCTGGGTGCGGAAGCTGTCGCCAGTCGACGCAGTTATGCAACCTATTTGTCGGTCGCGCACATCCGTCGCCAGCTACACCAGGCCCTGCAGTATCACTAAGGAAAGGCCTGTCTCCGGATCCCGTTGAACCGGTTTTGGGCATCTTTTCTGGCGAGGAGAGCCAGACGAAAGGAAGAGTAGCGAGTTCAGGCTGACGGGGGCAGGATGTGCAGTCTCGAGGGGCTACCTGTGTTAAGTCTGCATTCCTGCTGACCCGCAAATGTTTGAAGATCCTGGCCGGGCATCCGGGCCATGGTGGGCGGGTCGCATTCGCGTCCACAAAAGGAGAGTTATCGGCTCTGAACTTGACGGCGAGTTGTCCCCGGTCATGCCCCGTTGGGTGACGTGTCTTCTGTCACGATCAGCAAGGTCGACTCGAGCCTCGAACCGGCAGTTAGAAAATGAGAACCACTGCGAACAGGCGGTTTTGTCTCTGGGTCGATGACTGTGGGATAAACTTTTGACCAAGAACTGATGCTGTGTTAATTTGACGGCGCTCCACCTGTTCAGTTTCTATGAAAATAGCATTTTGCCCCAATGATGGGGATTGATGGCACGATTTGTCGGAATCTCTTCGAAAAACATCTTTGGATAATTCTATGAAGAATCTTCTTGTGACCGGCGGCTGCGGTTTTATCGGCGCCAATTTTATTCACCTGGTCCTGTCCGAAAAAAAGGTTGAGCGACTGATCAACCTCGACAAACTGACCTATGCCGGAAATCTTGAGAATTTGAGCGGATCAGCAGACGACAGCCGCTACCGTTTTATCCGTGGGGACATCTGCGATCAAGCCCTATTGGAACAGCTGTTTCACGATGAGCGGATCGATACGGTCGTACACTTTGCTGCCGAGTCCCATGTCGATCGCAGCATTACCGGTCCGGGTGAATTTATCCGCACCAACATCCAGGGTACGTTCGCCTTGCTCGAAGCGGCCCGCCAGGCCTGGTCTGCAAACAACGTGGCTGATGGGCAAAGGTTTCTGCATGTCAGTACCGATGAGGTCTATGGTTCTCTTGGCGAGACCGGTTATTTTACCGAAACCACCCCTTACGACCCCCGGTCTCCCTATTCGGCCAGCAAGGCCTCGTCGGACCACCTGGTCAGCGCCTACGGACATACCTACGGACTTCCGGTCATCATCACCAACTGTTCTAATAATTATGGTCCCTACCAGTTCCCGGAAAAACTGATCCCCCTGATCATCAATAATGCCCGCCAGGGTAAGGATCTGCCGGTCTACGGTGACGGGAAAAACGTGCGGGACTGGTTGTATGTTGGCGATCACTGTGAAGCGATCTGGGTCGCCCTGAACAAAGGGCGGGTCGGCGAAACCTACAATGTCGGCGGCAACAGCGAAAAACAGAATATTGAAGTCGTTGAGACGATTTGCGATCTGCTTGATGCCAAGCTCGGCCTGCTTCCGGGCAATCAGCCGCGTCGCAGCCTGATCAAGTTTGTCAAGGACCGTGCCGGGCACGATCGCCGCTATGCCATCGATGCGAGCAAGATCCGCGATGAACTCGGCTGGGAACCCTCGATCGATTTTGCCCGTGGCATTGACCAAACCATCAGCTGGTATCTCGATCACAGTGAGTGGATGGCGGCGATTCTGGATGGCTCCTATCAGGAGTATTACCAGTTGATGTATGGTGCTCGCGGTTGACCATGAAGCGCCTTGCCCTCGTCGGAGCCGGCGGCATGCTGGCCGGAATGGTCAAGAAATTCGCTCCTGCCGGTTGCCGGATTGCCGAGTTTGACCTGCCGGATTTCGATCTGACCAATTGTGACCAGGTCATGACGGTTTTGCGTGCGGGTGGTTTTGATACGATCATCAACTGTGCGGCCTATACCCATGTCGATGGCTGTGAAGCCGAGGAAGCCTTGGCAACTCGGGTCAATGGGGACGGCCCCGGTTTTCTGGCCGAAGCCGCACAGGCCTCCGGTGCGACGCTGGTGCACGTTTCGACAGATTATGTCTTCTCCGGAACGTCAGCTGTACCCTATACTGAAGATGCTCCAGTTGGGCCGCAGACCGCTTATGGACGCTCGAAACTGGCCGGAGAAAAGGCGATTTTGAACAGCGGGCTGCCCCGCTATTTTATCGTCCGTACCAGCTGGCTGTTCGGTCCGGGCGGCAAGAACTTCGTTGAGACGATTCTGCGCCTGGCCGGAGAGCGTGACGAGCTAGGCATCGTCGCAGATCAGGTCGGCTCACCGACCTTCACCGCCGATCTGGCCGCGGCCATGTTCCGTTTGCTGGAGACCCGGGCTTATGGTCTCTATCATTTTGCCAATTCCGGCCATTGCAGCTGGTTCGAGTTCGCCGGCGAAATCGTCCGCCAGGCACAGGCCCAAGGATGCCTGGCGCGGGCGCCGCTGATCAAGCCTCTGACCACCGATGCATACCCGTTGCCGGCGCGGCGACCAGCCTATTCGGTGCTGGCAACTGACAAGCTTCGTGCGACCACCGGCATCAAAATTCCGGCGTGGCAGGATGCGCTCACGCATTACCTAGCCTTGCGGAATTAATCAACATCAACATCACTCGATAAGAGGGCATTCATGGCAGGGATCAAAAAAGGTATTATTCTCGCGGGCGGGGCAGGGACCCGGCTCTACCCATTGACGCTGGTGGCGAGCAAACAGCTGCAACCGGTTTACGACAAGCCGATGATCTACTATCCGCTCTCGACGCTGATGCGGGCCGGCATTCAGGATGTCCTGATCATCTCGACTCCCCAGGATACCCCGCGTTTTGAAGCACTGCTCGGTGACGGCAGCCGTTGGGGGATCAAGCTGTCCTATGTCGTGCAACCAGAACCGAAGGGGATCGCACAAGCCTTCCTGGTCGGCGAAGAGTTTATTGACAACCAGGCCGTCGCCTTGATCCTCGGTGACAATATTTTTTACGGCAAGATGGAGCTGGGTAAAACCCTCGAGCGGTTTTCTGGCGGGGCCATGGTTTTCGGTTATCCGGTCAAGGATCCGGAGCGCTACGGGGTGGTCGAATTCGACCGCTCTGGCAAGGCGGTCGGCATCGAGGAAAAACCGCAGCTGCCCAAGTCACACTATGCGGTTCCGGGGCTCTATCTCTACGACGAGAAGGTTGTCGAGTTGACCAAGCATCTGACCCCCTCGGCACGCGGTGAGCTGGAGATCACCGACCTCAACCTGACCTATCTCAAGCGCGGTGAATTGATGGTTGAGAAGCTCGAACGCGGGATCGCCTGGCTTGACACCGGGACCCATATGAGCCTGCTTGAGGCGAGTCATTTCATCGGCACCCTGGAGGCCCGTCAGGGGCTCAAGATTGCCTGCCTGGAAGAAATCGCTTTGCGTAAAGGTTTTATCGACCGGGACAAGATGGCCAAAGTGATCGCCGAGACGCCCAAGTCGAGCTACCGTGATTATCTCGAACTGGTCCAGAAGGATTTTTCTCGCGAATGATAGTGACCCGAACTGCCATTGACGATGTGCTGCTCATTGAACCGCGGGTTTTTAGTGACGCACGGGGTTTTTTCCAGGAGAGCTTCAACGCCAGAGTGTTCCAGGAGGCCTGTGGAGACGAGGTCAACTTTGTCCAGGACAACCACTCTTATTCGATCCGCGGCACCTTGCGTGGGTTGCATTATCAGTTGCCTCCCGCGGCTCAGGGCAAGCTGGTTCGCTGCGTGAGCGGTAAGGTCTTCGATGTTGCGGTCGACCTGCGCCGCTCCTCTGCGACCTTTGGACAGTGGGTTGGCGAATTCCTTTCGGCCGAAAACCATCGCCAGTTGTGGATTCCCGCAGGCTTTGCCCATGGGTTTCTGGTTGTCTCCGATACGGCAGATTTTCTTTATAAAACCACCAGTTACTATGCTCCCGAATGTGAACAGTCAATACGCTGGGATGACCCTGAACTGGCCATCTCTTGGCCATTGCACGCTATCCTTCCGCTGGTATCGGACAAGGATGCCCGGGCCGGCAATTTCCGGGAGGCAAAATACTTCTCATGAAATCGAGGTGATTCATGGTTAAAAGTATGACGGGGTTCGGCAAGGGGGAATCCGCCAACCAGGACGTTGCGCTCACGGTGGAAATCAAGTCGGTCAATCACCGCTATTGTGACATCAATATCAAGCTGCCACGCAGCTTGTCGGCCTTTGAAAATGAGGTCAAAAAAACCGTTGGCCAAACGTTGAAACGGGGCAAGGTCGACGTCTATATCAACCTGAACCTGATCGGCGGCACTGCCCTGCGTGCCACGCTGAACCGCCCGTTGGTGTCTGCCTATCTTGCCGCCCTCGATGAGTTGAAAAATGAATTTGCCGTGTCGGGCGACATCGGCCTCGACTGGCTGGCGAGCCAGAAAGACCTGATTCAGATCGAAGAGGCGACGATTGATCCGGAGATCATGAAAGAGGTTCTGATTTCGGCGGTTCAAAAAGCCCTGACCGGTCATGATCAGATGCGCATCGCCGAAGGTGCAGCCACTGCAGACGACATGCTGGCCAGGCTCGGTCTGATTGGCGGTTTGCTCGACCAGATTGAAGCCCTGGCTCCGGAAGTACCGAAAGAGTGGCGGGTCAAACTGGAGCAACGCCTGAAAAAGTTCAGTGAAGAAATTGAAATTGACCCGCAGCGGCTTGCCCAGGAACTGGCCATGGTCGCCGACCGCTGCGATGTCAGCGAAGAACTGACCCGCTTTCGCAGCCATATCAAACAGTTCGAGGCCCTGTTGAAGAGTAACGAGCCGGTCGGGCGTAAAATGGACTTTCTCGTCCAGGAGATGAACCGTGAAGCTAACACCACCGGCTCCAAGTCGAACCATGCAGAGCTGACCCGGCTGGTGGTCGACATCAAGGCCGAGCTGGAGAAGATCCGTGAGCAGGTCCAGAATGTCGAATAGCAAGAACTCTCGGCAGGGCAAAACTGCCACCCCGCATCCCGGCATTTTGTTTGTCGTCTCGGCGCCTTCCGGCGCCGGAAAAACCACGCTATGCAAGGAAATAGTTGACTTTTTCCCGAGCCTGAGACAATCTGTCTCGTTCACGACCAGGCCAGCTCGGACCGGCGAAATCGATGGCGTCGATTATCATTTTGTCGATGCGGAGCGTTTCCGGGCCATGATTACCGCTGGAGAATTCGCCGAATGGGCCGAGGTCCACGGAAATTATTACGGGACCGCCCTGAGCACCCTCCACGCCGCCAGTCGGGCTGGTGAGCATGTTCTGCTAGACATCGATTGCCAGGGTGCGCGGCAACTCAAGGGCTCTGTCGAACAGGCGGTTTATATCTTTATCCTGCCGCCGGATATGGCCGAACTTGAGCGACGCCTGCGGGGTCGGAACACCGATTCTGAAGCGGTGATCCGCCAGCGGCTGGATAATGCCAAGGCCGAAATTGCACAATCTTCCTGGTATGATTATCGGGTGATCAATGATAATATCGATCAGGCACTCGGGCAGCTGAAAGCTATTTTTCAGCAAGAGATGGTCCGGCAGAACGACCGATAAGTTTTCAGAATTGTTTTAACGCTTGCCAGCCGAGTTTCTGGTTTAAAGGAGAATTAATATGGCACGTATAACCGTTGAAGATTGCCTCGATCAGGTCCCTAATCGGTTCCTGCTGGTCATGGTGGCTGCCAAACGGACCAAGCAGCTGTACAAGGGGGCACAACCGCTGATCGAAAACAAGCAGAAGAACAAGAAGGTCGTTGTCGGCCTGCGCGAAATAGCCGCCGGGAAAATCGAATACGAGGTTCCTTCCCGCCGCCGTGGATAGTTTAATCCGGACCCTTCAGGTGTAAACTACGCCTGGAGGGTTCTGGCCATACCTGATCACTTCTGACCTCCTGACCGGGATTTGATGGCGCACCTCGACAAGATTATCAATCAGATCACCTCGTACCATCCGACCGCCGACCTGGATGTGCTGCACAAGGCGTACATTTTCAGCGGCAAGGTTCACCAGGGGCAGT
>Ga0102953_1001508_pt1 | contig 14703 bp, 9 predicted proteins | sample SalPon2A_C_D2_MG_FD_78509 | JGI IMG/M metagenome (GOLD analysis project Ga0102953, IMG submission 78509) | Soil microbial communities from South San Francisco under conditions of wetland restoration - Salt Pond MetaG R2A_C_D2_MG | ecosystem: Environmental > Terrestrial > Soil > Wetlands | place... | reverse complement strand
TTACGCCGAGGCGGAACCCTATTTCAAAGAGGACGGGAAAGACGGCTTTCCGCAGATCTCGCGTATGTTTTTTGTCGGGGCCGACCGAATTACCCTTTTTGGCGGCATTGGCAAACACGAAACAAGGGCCAGGGAGCTGATCCCTCTTTTTTCACGAATCATGAATGCCCTGCCCGGCGTTTTCGGAGTCAGCATTCAAGCTGGAATTTTTGAGTCCGGCATCGGTAAGGGTCGAACCGTTGACGTTAATATCTCCGGAGAAAACATTGAGCCAATCATTGCGGCGGCGCGGACTCTTTTCGGTACGATTTCGGCCAAGATGCAAAACACCCAGGTACGGCCGGTACCATCCATTGAAACGAGTTATCCTGAAGCGAATCTGGTTCCGAACAAGGAAAAGATGGCTGCCAACGGGCTTAACGAGGAGGACCTGGGAGTCTATACCGACATCTTGATGGACGGCCGCAAAATTGATGAATACCGTCCAGAAGGCATTAAGCAGGTTGACCTCGTTTTAAAGGGCAGGAAGAGCGTCAATGATTCGCCGGAGGCCATATTAAACGGCATGATAGTCACGCCTTACGGCGACTTGATCAGGATTGGCGATGTGGCGGATATCTCCTACAGTGAAGGAATGCCCCAAATAAACCACCTGGAGAGGGACAGGACCATCACGCTGCAGGTGACTCCTCCGGCTGACATGGCCCTGCAAAGCGCTATGGAATTTATCGAAAATGACATTGTCGCCACGTTGCAGAAGGCCGGTCAGTTAGACGGCGTGAAGGTGGCGGTGGGTGGTAATGCCGATAAACTTGTCCAGACGAAAAAGGCCCTGCAGTGGAACCTTCTTTTGGCCCTGATTATCACCTATCTGCTTATGTCGGCGTTGTTTGAAAACTTTTTATATCCCTTGATTATTTTATTCAGCGTACCGTTGGCCGCCGCCGGTGGGTTTGTTGGCTTGAAGTTGGTCAATTACCTGGCTGTGTTACAGGGTATTCCAGCCCAGGGCTTTGATGTTTTAAGTATGCTAGGCTTCATAATCCTGATCGGAACGGTGGTCAATAACGCGATTCTGATCGTGCATCAGTCACTCAACAATGTTCGCTACAATGGCCTGGCGGGGTTGGAAGCGGTCACGGATTCCGTCCGTACCAGAATCCGACCAATCTTCATGAGCGCCACCACCAGTCTTTTCGGCATGCTGCCAATGGTTGTTTCTACCGGGTCGGGCAGCGAGTTGTATCGAGGGCTTGGCAGTATTTTACTCGGCGGACTTGCCATGTCCACCATGTTCACTCTTTTTGTTATTCCATCATTGCTTGCCTTTTTTATAAAGTTTGAAAGGAGTCGTACCAATGAAAATGCCTAGACTAACGGCCGCCACGATCACGAACAAAAAATTCATTTGGCGGGCAGGTCGTACAATTTTCTCTTATTTGGGAACGGCAGAGGGATTTGCTCCCCTGAATGAAGTGTTGAAAAGGGCCTGGCTCTGCAGGATCGGATTAATTGCTCTTATGGTTTTTTCTGCTCAGTTGTGTCGTGCTGCGAATCTGATTGATCTGCAGAGGGCGGCCGTGGACAACAGGGAGATAGTAGAAAAGTACAAGGCGGGGCTTGAAAGGAGCCGGGAGGAGGAAACCATTGCCAAAAGCGGTTATTTACCTTCCCTTGATCTGTCATATAGCCTGAATCGTCTGCAGGATGACAGTCTCTACGAGAACAAAAAAAATAGTGTGGCCTATGGAGCATTGTCCTGGAACCTGTTCAACGGTTTTAAGGATAAATATACAATTGCGTCCTCTCAATTTCTGCGTAGCGCGGAAGAACTTAAACTTGCGGGTATTAAACAGGACATCCAACTCAATGTTGCTTTGAAATATCTGGCGATTTACAGTCGCAAGGCAAGCCTGGAACTTCAAAAGGACACCTATACTACGCTGTTGAAAGCACATACAGATGCGCAAAACCGTTTTAAGGTAGGTTTGATTGACAAAAATGAATTGCTCAAGTTCAAAGTCGATCTGGACAACGCCAAAATCTCTTTACGGCGTGCAGAGGCGGAGCTTGCCAAAAGCGGTAAAGATCTGCAAAGAGAGATTGACAGCGCGATCAGCATTGAGGAGTTGACATTTTCCGAGTTTGAAACATTGCCGCAGGTTGACAGGGAACATCTCGAGGAGACAATGCTGGAGAGGCGAAGCGAAATTCTCGTTCTTGAAGAACTGGCAGCAGCGGCGGACCTCCAGGTCGAAGCCAGTTATGCTGCGTATTACCCAAGGCTGGATGCCACGACAAGTTATCGGAAATATGCTGATGATTTTCGCAGTAGTGAGGGAGATACGACCAGTGAAGAGGTTCGTGGACAGCTTGTCATGTCGGTAAATATTTTTGACGGGTTTACAAAGAAGTCAAATGTGCGAAAGGCAAAACTTAATTCACGGATTATTCATCACGACCTGCAGGAGTTGAAACTGGACCTGATCACTGATTTAACAAATATTTTGCTGGATTATGACGTAAATCTGGAAAATACTGACGCGGCGCTTGGGAGTATTGAGCAGGCCCAGGAGAATTTGCGTATTACTGACCTCAAATATAAAGAAGGTCTGGAAACCGAAGCTAATCTTTTGGCTGCCATTGCCAACCTGAGCAGGGCAAAGTTTAACCATATCCTGGCGACATTTGAAGTGTATAAAGATTACTACCAGATAACCCGAGCCATTGAAGGTTTTGAGGCACTGTAGATGGTTCTGTGGGGATTTCGGTTTTTGGACCAATCGTGCATTGGCGCCGGTATATCTAATGGTTGAAAGAATAGTATCATATGTTCGATTCCTGAGTGCCGGCATTGTGCTTCTAAGTTTTGCCGGATGTTCCTCTATTGGAGCATATCTTGCCCCCCATCTGGAAGATCGGTCTCCTGACGTACCATCCCGGTATACGCTGTATTCCGAAGAGGCAGAGGCCTCGGGGCCATGGTGGGAAGCCTTGGGCAGCAGTGAGTTGGACAGGCTGGTTGAGAAAGCAATAAGCGGCAATTTTTCTGTACAGGAAGCATGGGCCCGTCTGGAGCAGACCCGCTATGCGGCCGTGAAAGCCGGCGCTGATCTCTATCCGGCCCTAAATTTTTCCGCTGGAAGTTCGTATACGGAAACTAAACAGAAGGCCGCAGGTAAGCTCAGTACGGAAGAGTGGTCTTTGGGCTTCAGTGCCAGTTATGAGGTTGATCTCTGGGGCAGAATCAGGGCAGAGAGAGAAAGTTCTCTTTTACTTGCCCAGGCCTCGGAAAATGACGTCAAGGCTGCCGTTCTATCGCTGACCGGGCAGCTGGCTGAAAATTGGCTGAAACTGATTTCGGCAAAGCAGCAGGAGATTCTTTTTAATCAACAGCTGCAGGTACAGCAAAAATTGCTGGATATCATTAAATTCAGGTTTCCCAATGGGAAATCAACAGCCCTTGATATTTACCAGCAGCAGCAGACCATTGAAAAACTCAGGACGGCCCTGATCCCCATCCAAAGTTCCCAGGCTCGTATTGCCCGACTGCTGGCCCTGTTAACCGGAAAAACCTCTCTTGATCCGAGCCTGTTACGTCAGTCGGCATTTCCACAATTACCCCCCGTACCAGCCCTTGGCATCCCGGCCGATCTTCTGGCCCAGCGTCCGGATATTCGATCTGCCGGTCTGAAACTTAAAGCCAGTGAATGGGAAGTTTCAACGGCAAAAGCCGACAGGTTGCCCGCCTTTAAAATTAGCGCTTCACATAGATATAGCGGCGATGAAATAGCCTCGCTTTTCGACAATTGGCTGCTTAATCTTGCGGCCAACCTTAGCGGCGCGGTGTTTGACGGGTCCCGGCGTAAAGCAGAGGTTGAGAGGGTCCGGGCTATCGCCAATGAGCGATTGGCTGCCTACCGAAAAACAGTTGTTACCGCAATTACTGAGGTGGAAGACGCCCTCACCGAAGAGGACCAGTACACACGAACTGTCGCCTCTCTGGAAAAGCAAATCCGTCTTTCCCAGGAGACCTTGCGGGAGGCAAGAAGACGTTATTTGAATGGCAGTTCCGATTTTGTTAATGTGCTTAAAGAAGAGCTGAATTTTATAGAGTTACAGCAGGATACTATTACTGCAAAAGAGCAGATGATTGCTGCCAGAATCCACTTGCAAATGGCGTTGGGTGGGAGCTGGCTTGATACTTTGTGAACAGTTTTTAGCGGAGAGCTGAGAGCCTCTGACAGGTTACCCCATTATGACAAATACGAATCATGACAAGATTGTTTCCAAAGATACCCGGATTCCTACGCGCACTGTAAAGCAGCGGCTGGCGGCTGTGGCCATTATTGCAGTTTTGCTGGCCGCAGGGGTTGCAACCTTTAAATACATGATGGCAACCAAACCGGCGGCCAAACGCCGGGCGCCGGTGAAAATGCAGGTGCTTGTCGAAAGCACGAAGATTTCTGCCACTGTTGAGCCTGTGGTGATAAAGGCCTTTGGCAAGGTCAGGCCTGCCAGGGAAATCGGTCTGCAGGCCAGGGTTGCCGGCTCGGTGGCTAAGGTCCACGAAAACCTGGTTCCGGGCGGCATTGTCCGCAAAGGTGATGTGCTTGTGCAGCTCGATGATACTGACTATCGCCTGGCCTTGCAGCAGAAAAAGGACAGCCTTGCTCAAGCAAGAGCAGATCTGCGGATTGAGGAGGGCAACCAGAACGTGGCGAGACAGGAGTGGGAACTGATTACCAGTTTGACGGATGGTGTCGACAGTTCTACGGATGATTTGGCACTCAGAAAGCCGCAGCTTGCCAAGGCTCAAGTGAAAATTCAGACGGCGCAGACCGATGTTGAGATGTCCGAACTCGATTTGTCGCGAACTGCGGTAACAGCCCCATTTGATGCGGTGGTTCGAGAAAAGAATATCGAGGTTGGTTCGCAGATTACCACCCAGACAATGATTGCTGCGCTGGTTGGCATCGATAGCTTTTGGGTGGAGATCAGTGTGCCGACCGCACAACTGCCTTGGATCAAGATGCCCGGAGCAAAGAGCAGCGGTTCAGCGGTAAAAGTTTTTTCGGGCAGGGGGCATTTTGAGGGCAGGATATTAGAACTGTTGCCGGATTTGGAAGAGGACGGGCTTATGGCCCGCCTGCTCATTGAGATCAAGGATCCTATGGCCCTGAAAACAAAGGCAGACCCATTACTGATCAATAGTTTTGTCAGGGTGGAAGTTATTGGTCGCGAAATTGGCGCTGTCTATAAAATACCGCGTTTTGCTCTGCACGAGAATAAAACAGTTTATACAGTAACAGCAGAAAATACCTTGCATATACAACCGGTCTCTGTGGCATGGGAAGATGCAGAATTTGCCTATCTGGACGACGGCCTGACCGGCGAGACGCCGTTGGTCCTTTCCGCACTGTCTACGCCAATTGAAGGGATGGCCCTTAAGGTTGCCGAAGAGGGGCAGACGATGCAGGAAAAAGAGAAGTCAGGGGAATAGCCGCAAATGGATATGACCATAAGGAAAGGGCCAATGGCCTGGATGGCGGAGAACTCCGTCGCTGCGAATCTGCTCATGCTGTTTCTGCTTGTTGGCGGGTTTATCTGGGGCGCAAACATCAAGCAGGAGGTGTTCCCTGCCTTTGACCTGGACATTGTCGTCGTCACTGTCAGCTATCCCGGTGCAAGTCCGGAGGAAATCGAGCAGGGAATTGTGTTGCCCATTGAAGAGGCAATTCAGGCGATAGACGGGATTGAAGAGGTTACTTCAACAGCCAGTGAAGGCATGGGGACGGTTACTGTTGAGGCGGTCATTGATACGGATATGCAGCAACTTGCGATCGATATCAAAAATGAGGTCGATCGCATAACGGCCTTCCCAGAGGAGGCGGAAGACCCGCTGGTCATAATTCCATCTCACAAACGCCGGGTCATCACCATGCTTGTGTACGGTGACCAGAACAGGGCTGTATTGCGTGAAGTGACAGAACTGATCAGAGACCAGTTGGTGCAGGACCCTGAAATTACCCAGACCGAGCTTACCGGCGACCGGCCACTTGAGATGAGTATTGAGGTCTCTCAGAAAAACCTCCGTGAGTATCATCTTACACTCTCTGATATTGCCACAAAGATTAGAGCGGCGGCCCTCGATCTGCCTGGCGGCAGCATCAAGACGAAGGGCGGCGAAATATTGGTCCGCCTCAAAGAACGAAAAGATGTCAAGAATGAATTTGCCGGGATTCCGATTATTGCAACGCCCGGAGGAACCCGTATTACCCTTGGGGAACTCGCCGATATCAAAGATGGTTTTGAGGAGACCGACCAGTTTCAGGTCTATAACGGCAAGCCGGCCCTGGGTATTGAGGTTTACCGGGTCGGGAAGCAGACGCCCATCAGTGTTGCCGATGCAGTACGCAGACATATGGAGCGTCTTAAAGAGGTTCTGCCGGAAGGGGTCTCTGTCGATATTGTTGATGACCGGTCCGAAATATTTCGGCAGCGCATTGACCTGTTGCTCTCCAATGGTCTGCTTGGATTGACGCTGGTCTTGTGCCTCCTGGGTGTTTTTTTGGATCTGCGGCTGGCTTTCTGGGTCACTCTGGGGATTCCGATTTCCATTCTGGGCTCATTGCTGTTCATTCCCGCCTTTGATGTCAGTATTAACATGGTTTCCCTGTTTGCCTTTATCATTTCACTGGGCATTGTTGTTGATGACGCCATTGTGGTCGGGGAGAATATCTATGAATATATACAGCGGGGTTACAGCAGGCTTGATGCGGCCATAATGGGGGCCAGAGAAATTGCCACACCCGTTGTGTTCAGCATCATAACAAATATTATTACCTTTTTGCCGCTCTATTTTGTCCCCGGTGTCATGGGGAAAATATTTAGAAATATCCCGGTGGTTGTGATCTCAGTATTTAGCATTTCTCTGCTGGAAGCCTTGTTCGTGTTGCCGGCTCATCTGGGCCACCAGCGGGACTCCAAGAACTTTCTGCTGGTGGCGATCAATCGGCAGCAGCAAAGGTTTGCGACCGGGTTCACTGCCTTTGTTAAAAACGTGTATGGACCATTGCTTGAGGCCTCCCTGTATTACCGTTACATAACGATGACCGTTGGTGTCGTTATCCTGCTGGTCACTGTCGGTTATGTAAAAAGCGGCCGGATTGGTGTGACCATGTTTCCAAAAGTTGAATCCGATTATTCCCATACCGATGTGACGTTGCCGGTCGGTGTGCCTGTTGAGCAGACCGCAAAGGTGCATGACCAATTGCTTGCTACGGCTGTTGCGCTCACTGACGAAATCGGTCGGGAACAGCAGGTCAAGGGAATTTTGTCATACATTGATAAGAATAGTGCCTGGGTGCGTGTTTATATGACACCTCCTGAAAAGCGATTGATCAGTACCAAAGAATTCACTGAGAGATGGCGAAAAGCAACCGGAAACATTCCGGGCGTTGACACGATGAAGTTTCAATCCGATCGTGGTGGGCCTGGTTCCGGTGCGGCTCTTACCGTCGAGCTTCAGCATCGCGACACCAAGGTTCTGGAACAGGCCAGCGCTGAGCTGGCGGAGGCGCTTGGCTTTTTCCCCATTGTTTCTGATATTGATGATGGTTTCACGGCGGGGAAGGATCAGTTTGACTTTACGCTTAAACCGGAGGGTTACCAACTTGGGTTGACGCCGGTTGAGGTTGCGCGGCAAATTCGCAACGCCTATTACGGCAATCAGGTTTTTACCCAATTACGGGGCAGGAATGAAATCAAGATAATGGTGAGAAACCCGGAACAGGAGCGCAAGGCCCAATATTATCTTGATACCATGCTGGTTGCAACGCCAAAGGGGGTCAAAGTGCCGCTTCTTGATGTGGTTGAGGTGGCGCGCGGCAAGGCCTATACAACGATCGACCGCAGGGATGGCAGACGCGTGGTTTCGGTGACCTGTGACGTGACGCCGCAAAGCCAGGCCGATATGGTGGCAGACGCAATAAAAAGCGACACACTTCCCAGACTGCAGCAAAAATATACCGGCTTGAATTATAGTTTTGAAGGTAAACAATCCGATCGTAAGGAGAGTATGATGGCGCTGGCAAAGGGCCTGGGCATTGCCCTGATTATTGTCTTTGTCACCCTGGCAATCCCGTTTAAAAGCTATATCCAGCCTCTTATAATCATGGTCAGTATTCCCTTTGGCATTGTTGGCGCTATTGTCGGCCATTTAATTATGGGGTACAGCTTGAGTATTTTAAGTATGTTTGGCGTGGTGGCGCTGTCCGGTGTTGTAGTCAATGACGCCTTGGTGCTGATAGATTTTGCCAACCGGAGCGTCCGGGAGGGTTCGAGCCATTACTCGGCAATTGTTAATGCCGGTATACGTCGATTCAGGCCGATTATCCTGACCACCTTAACCACCTTTTTCGGTTTGATGCCCATGATTTTTGAACAATCCAGGCAGGCCCGTTTTCTGGTGCCGATGGCCATTTCACTGGGTTTCGGCATTCTGTTTTCAACCATGATCGTGCTGGTGATGGTGCCGGCGCTCTATATGATTCTGGAAGACGTAAAAGCGCTTCTGGCCAAGATTTTTGGCATCAGGGCCATTGCGAAAAGCAATTAACTTTTGGCGGACCACTAAAACTGCTATGTTCCTTGTGCGGGGATGCTGATGTCTAAATGGCGAGGTCGATTTCCTGTATTGTGCCAGGCCTGCCGTTTTCTTGTAGAAAAATACTGGTAGCTTTAATTTCCCCAACTATTTGGTTTTGTTCGGTTTTTAGGGCGAAATCTGTTTGTGTTGGGCTGAGGAGAATGGCCCCGACCCCTCTTTCGTAAAGGGAACTGAGATAGTCTGTCCCGGCGGCGTCTTTTGCCCAGATGCTTAGCTTGGTAAAAATTGGGTCGCTTTCATCCAGCCAACCGTTACTATCACCGTCGTATTTTGCCAACTCCTTAAAACCATTTCCAGTTAATGGCCCGAAAAGTTCTGTGCCATCATTGATTACTCCATCTTCGTTTTTATCAAAGGTCAGGAATCCGCTTCCCGGACGGAGAAAAGGAATATATTCTGCAGAGCCGACGGCTTCAAGGTCAAAGCTGAAGCGGGTATCAGTGAGAGCTGCTGCGTTGTCATCGAAGTTGATAACCAGGGGATCTTTAAATTTGGCGTCACCGGCCCGGATATGAATTTCAGTACTTTCGGCAAAGTTGCGGGTCATGACCAGAGAGAGGTTAAAACGAATCTCTTTTTCATCTTCAGTGATTACTAGCCCTTGGGCGGAAAACGATGTTTCTTCATGTTCGGAAGTATATTCACTAAAATCATACTCCAATCCCCAGCCCTCCATCTGAGAGGTGTTGGCAGACCTTTCTTTTTTAATATGCGCTGTCGCGTTTGAAGAGGGGTTGGGCCTGAAGGTATCAACCTGAATTTTTTTTCCGGTCAACATTTCAAGCATAAGACGGATAGTTCTTGTGGCTGGGTCTTCAACCCACAAAACTTGTTCATCGCTATCGGCAGCCGAAACATGTTGTTGCGCCTTTATCCGGGCTAATGTTTCTGCTTGAGCAGAAACCTGCACATTAACGCCGGCGCTGCTGTTGTCGGCAGGAGTGTTAGTCAAGTCTGGATCAGGTCCAACCCAGACCCGGAGCGATTCTTCCCGGCCCTGGTTTTTACGATAGACATGACTTTCTGCTGTTGTTATGTCAGCACTTGTAATTCGCATTACACTTCCCGGCAGAAGGACAAAAAACATTATATCTCGAATATCTTATCGGCCAGAGGGCAGAAAAATAAAATAACAATGCCCGCGATCAAAGTGTCACTGCCTCTGGATAGGGCTATAGCAGGGGTTGTTTCTTCAGCTTTGCCAGGGGATACTTTGTGCCTCGCCAGCTGATTCCTTGATTGATAAGGGTGGTCAGGGTGGCTTTAATCGATATATAGCAGCTGAAATAGGGTGAAATGAGCGACCAGGCGGCATACCTGACCGGCAGGCCGATTTCATGTAAACCTAAGGCGAAAACGCAGAGCCGGACGCAGATAATAGCAGCAAAAAGGAGACGGGTGCTTCCGGAGGTGAAGAAAAAGGTCCAGACAGGAAAAATTGACAGCATGAAGACGGCAGACACTCCGCCTATGACTTTTGAAATACTGTAGTTGTAAAGCGCAAAGGTGTTTTTCATTACGCCGTTAATCAACTGTCCAGGACTCTTATACCATGGGACTTGAATAAACCCGTAGCCCAGCAGACACTCCTGTCTATAGTTATTCCGCTTCAGGATTTTACCAAGCATAATGTCATCGATGGGATGCATTGGAAAAGAGGAGTGCCCGCCAATAGCAAGGTATGCAGAGGCCTTTACAAGGTTAAAGGCGCCGACACCTATAAAATATTTGCTTTCAGGATTTTTCGCCATCCATGGTTTAAACAGCCAGAGCAATCCCCCGCCTACCTCCATGAGCAGGGTGTTTAACAGCCCGCCTGGAGCACTGTTTTCGAAGAACATACAGAGATGATCCAGGTTGTTATCCAACAGGTGCTTTATTGCTCTGCGCAAAGTGGTTTTTTCCATCTGGATGTCGGCATCTGTAAAAAGAAGATACTCTCCGCAGGCATTTGCAGCCCCTGTCTGGAGGGCATGGCTTTTTCCAAGCCAGTTTTCCGGAAGTTCTGATATCTCAAGAAGCTCTAGCTGTGGAAATACCTGCTGAAGCTTCTTGATGGCAGGCCCTGTATGATCCGTTGACCGGTCGTTGACAACAATAATTTCAAGATCAGGGTAATCAAGACTTAAAACTGAGCGAAGGGCCGGTTCAATGGTGGTGGCCTCATTGCAGGCTGGAATAATGACGGAGACCTTTGGCAGAGAGGTCCCTGCCAGGGGGGGAACATCTTTAAGCTGAGTCATTGCCCGTGTGCCTGTGGTAACTTCCCAAAAACAGATAGTGACCAAAACAAGAGAGGTGAGCGCGATCCAGAAAAGCATGGTATGAAATTTCCTAACCCACAGATTTCACGAGCAATTTCAAGTTAAAATAGTTTCCCGTCTTTAGTGTGTTTAACGATGAGTTCTCGAAACATTTCAACGAGGCCTCTGCAGATCAGATAAAGGGAGTCTAAGTCAAGATTGTCCGTGGTTGTCTGGTCAAAAAGAAGTGTAAACTGTGAGGCAAAGTCTTCTTCCGGCGGCCAGTAATTCATCATAACTAAAACATTGGGGAGTGGTTCGATCACAAAGCAGTAGTCGGCATTGGTGATGCCGGTTTCTTTGTGAGCGCCGAAGAGATGAAGAATTTCAAAAAACAGATCAGTATGGGCATCGGCCAGCTGCCGCAAAGGTGCTTCGCAGCGATGGGAAAAATACTGGGATCGGGCCTTGGTGGCGCCTTTCAGGCCGCCGAAGTTTACCCAGTTTCCCTGGGGCTTTGTGCCCTTGCCGGAAAGAACATAATACAGTAAAGGCAGGTATATCCAGTGGTTTGTATGGCACTGGGTGATCAGTGTGCCTGAAGAGTCTATCCAGAACTCTTTTCCCAGGCAGTTAATCCCAATTTTATCCTCAGAAAATGGCATTCCAAGACGGTCCGCCGCTCCTAAAAGATCAATTGCTGCAACTTTCTGTTTGAGGGCGGCAAGTATATTTTCCTGATCATCCTCCAGGGAGTTTCTTGTCCCAACGACGCCGGTTAAGCATTTAAGAGCCTCCGGGCTGAGATGCGGGCAATCGGCGGGCTTTTTTAGGCCCTGCACGACGGCCACGGCAAAGGCCATGCAGGAGGGAAGCAGGCATTGGCGGCAATTAGATTGGTCGAGAAGTTTGTATATGTCATATGGATTGGCAGTCATCTAACTTACCGCCTGGACCAGGCGATCTTGTTCACTGGCACATTGCTTTGTTCTATCTTGCTGATGATGCGGTCAGCCAGGACATCGGTCAGGCCTTTATGGAAAATATGGATGTGCAGCTTGATAATTGTCCGACTTTGTTCGTAGTCTTTATCCATCTCAAGAAAGACGACTTTGACATTTTTTTCAGTAACCTTTTCGATAAGAGTGGCAGGGTCGAGGTCAATTCCGGTCTCGATTTTCAATATCCGATAGGAATCTTTTGGATAAATTCTCTCAAGGTAATGGAGGCTGATTAAGGAAAATAAGCCAACAATGGTGGTGGTGACAGCGATCATAAAGTAACCGCTGCCTGCTGCCATACCGATAGCGGCAACGAACCACAGGCAGGCTGCTGTTGTGAGTCCCCGGATGGTGAGGCCTTCCTTGATGATGGTGCCTGCCCCCAGAAAGCCAATGCCCGTTACCACCTGGGCAGCTATCCTGCCCGGATCTGATAGGGCGGCAACCGCCCCAAATTTTGAAATTGCTGTGGCATGGGTGGCAATCAATTCCGACAGCACCGTAAAGAGTGCTGCCCCCATGCTTACCAGTAAATGGGTGCGCAGCCCGGCAGCCCGTCCGTGCATGTCCCGTTCAAGGCCGATAATACCGCCAAGCAGTGCGGCCAGGAGAATTCGCTGGAGCAGTTCTGTAAGTTCCATATATTTTTACCGAAAGAAAGGTCTGTAAACTGCTAGACTGGATATTTAATAATTGTTTATGAAATATCCAGTCTAGTTGGTACTGATGTGACAAAAAGTACTACATGAAACATGGTTATACAATAATTTTCAAGTGATGACTCAAAAGTAGAAAAGGGAGATTAGACCGGCCAGAATAATTGGCGTTTTTCCTCCCGGCCATCTGCTGAATATTAATTTCACATCCAGTGGTTTTTGTGATAGCCTTTGTGTAGATGTTTAGGCGTTTGATAGTGAATTCAGATGGTTAATTGTAAGGTATAGTGGTGGAAAATTTAAGGCCAAATCCTCTTTTTGAACGTGTTTGACACGCAAATGGAAACAGACAATTTTATGAGCAGAAAACAAACAATTTTAGCCGTAGATGACAACCCTACCAATATAAAACTTCTAGAAGGTATCTTGGGCGACAAGTACAAAGTGTTGGTTGCCTACAATGGAGCGGATGCCATAGAAGCTTGTTATAATGAATCCGTGGATCTGATTCTTCTTGATATAATGATGCCTGAGATGGACGGATATGAGGTGTGCAGGAGGATAAAGAAAGACCCGAGCATTAGACATATTCCCGTGATCTTTGTTACTGCAAGGCATAAAACTGAAGACATTGTCAAAGGGTTTGAGGTGGGCGGGGTTGATTATGTGACAAAGCCATTCAACGCTGCCGAATTGTCTGCACGAATAAAGACGCATATTGAAATGAAAGAGTTGCGGGGGCTTCTGCCTATCTGTTCAGAATGTAAAAATATCCGTGATGATAAAGGATACTGGAAGAAGATAGAAACATATATTGAGGAACACTCTGATGCACAATTCAGCCATGATGTCTGTTCTGATTGTGCCAAGAAACTCTATCCGGAGCTTGTGGATGAGGACGGCAATTTTATCACATGAGAAGGCGGTCTTCGGCAAACAAGAAAAAGGGGCTGCGAAATGATCGCAGCCCCTTTTTTATAGTTGGTGGGCCATGTAGGTCTCGAACCTACGACCTCCTGATTAAGAGTCTCAGGGTTTTATTTTCACTTAAAATCACTCAAGTTAACTTTCCTTGCGTTATCAGTCTATTAGCTGTACTCTTGAACAACTTCTTGTTAACTTTATATCACTAAAATAGGTAGCACCATGGTAGCACGGTAGCACCAGGGTAGCACCAATTTAAGTCAGAGGGGCGAAATAATGGCAAAAACTAATTTCACAATAAAAGTTATAGATAACCTTCCTGTTCCCGACAAAGGCAAGAGAGCATACTATTATGATTCAAAGGTTACAGGGTTGTGTGTTTGTGTGACTGGGGCAGGCAGGAAGACGTTCTATAGCTACAAGAAGGTTAACGGCAGGCCGGAAAGAATTATGATTGGGAGGTATCCAGACTTAAGTATTGAAAAGGCCAGAGGGAAGGCTGGAGAGGTTAACTCTCAAATTGCCAATAAAGAAAACCCTAATGACGTTATTCGGGCAAAACGTGCAGAAGTAACACTTAAGGATTTGTTTGATGATTACATGGAAAGGCATGCAAAGCCCCATAAACGATCCTGGAAAGAAGATCAGGGGCAGTTTGATCGTTACTTAACTAAATTCAAGAATACAAAATTGTCTCAAATCGAAAAAAGGGATATCCAAAAACTTCATCATGAAATAGGCAAAGAGAAAGGCACATATGCTGCAAACCGTATGTTGGCCTTGATGAGATGTGTTTTTAATAAAGCTTCTGATTGGGGTCTTTGGCAAGAGCCTAACCCCTGTAAAGGTATAACGAAGTTCAAGGAAGAGTCTCGCGATCGTTTTTTACAGCCGGATGAATTACCAAAGTTTTTTGAATCCTTGTCCATAGAATCTAATGAAACAATAAGAGATTATTTTCTTGTATCTCTGTTAACCGGTGCCAGGCGGTCAAATGTTCAGGCCATGAAATGGGGTGAACTTAATTTTGACCGTGGGGAATGGCGAATTCCTGTTACTAAAAATGGGGAACCTCAAACGCTGCCTTTGGTTAAGGAAGTTCAGAAGATCTTGGAAGCCAGAAAAGATAATGGGTCTGAGTGGGTTTTTCCTGGATGTGGGAAGACTGGTCATTTGGTTGAGCCTAAAAGTGGTTGGAAACGAATATG
>Ga0102953_1001507_pt1 | contig 14710 bp, 15 predicted proteins | sample SalPon2A_C_D2_MG_FD_78509 | JGI IMG/M metagenome (GOLD analysis project Ga0102953, IMG submission 78509) | Soil microbial communities from South San Francisco under conditions of wetland restoration - Salt Pond MetaG R2A_C_D2_MG | ecosystem: Environmental > Terrestrial > Soil > Wetlands | place... | reverse complement strand
CGGCTGCCCGGCATTTGCGTTTCAGTCCGTTTCGCCGATGCGGCGGCAGACGATAACCGGAAAATCTTGTTCCAGGAGGTTTCCGATCCCTATGCAGGATATAACTTTCGTCTTGGCAATACTGCTTGCCGCCGGTTTTTTCATGGCCAAGCTCGGCCAGCTCATTCGCCTGCCTTCGGTGACTGGTTATATCTGTGCCGGTTTCCTGCTTGGCCCGGCCGGCCTGAATCTGGTTGGTGAGGATTTAATGGCCAACCAGCTTGACCATTTTACCCAGATCGCCCTCATGCTGATCGCCCTCGGCATTGGGGAACATCTTGAGATCAAGCAGCTGCGGAAAAATGCCAGGTCGTTGACCTGGTTAAGCCTTGGGGAAATGATCGGCACCTTGTTCTTTGTGATGTGCGGGTTGCTGCTGCTCGACCATTTCTTCAGTCTTAAGAGTTTAAGTCTGCCGGGAGGCGATGTTATCGTACTGATCATATTGCTGGGCACGGTTTCTATTGCCACCGCGCCTGCCTCGACCTTGCACATCATGCGGGAAACCAGGTCCATCGGACAGCTTACGACGACCTTGCTCCAGACCGTGGCGATAAACAATGGTGTGGCTATTATCCTCTTTGGTTTTGCCAGGGCCATAGCCCGCAGCCTGGCCGGAGCTTCGGCCGGATCTTTTGTAGGCGCTGTGGCCCATAGTCTGTTGGTGATATTCCTGTCGCTGACCATCGGTGTGGCGGCAGGACTAATGATCGACGCTCTTATGCATCGACTGCGCAAACCGGCCGAGATGCTTATCGGCGGACTGGCTCTGTTACTCCTCGGCGAAGAATTGGCCAGCCTCTTTGATCTCTCACCCCTGCTCGTTGGTATGGCGGTGGGTTTTACCATCGTCAATCGCGACCGCCGCGATGTCCGGTTGTTCCGTATATTCAATTCTATCGAACCACCGATCTACGTGCTGTTTTTCACCTTGGCCGGAGCCCGTCTGGACATTGACTCTCTGATTGTGGCCGGTTGGCTGGGGTTGGTCTACTTTCTTCTGCGATGTTTCGGTAAGATCTGTGGTGCGGCACTTGGCGGTTTTATCGTCAGGGCTCCGTCGAAAATTCGCAAATATCTGGGGCCGGCTCTGCTCCCTCAAGCCGGTGTCGCCATTGGTCTGGTTTTCCTGGTCAACAGCGATCCGACTATCAGCGTTTACGGAAGAATTCTGACTCCGACCGTGTTGGCAGGGGTTTTTTTGGCTGAACTGGTGGGGCCGCTCTCCACCAAATTCGCCTTGCAAATGGCAGGGGAAACGACCGAGGATTTTGACGATAAAGCGGCCTCCATGGAGGAGAGCTTTACCGAAGTGCAACTGATGCCCTGGACCTGGGAGAAGTTGCACCCAGCCGTTGTCCCTTCAGGTTCGGTAATCTTCGGTGCTTCGCATTACAAAACTGTGGTAGGCCTTGCCCGGCTGGCTACTTTGTTGGCCCATCACCATCAGGCGAACCCCTTGGCTGTAAATATCGTCCCTCCCGGACACACCCCTGATTTGAATAATGATTCCATTCGCATAAATCCGTTGTTTGATATGGCTGGGAAAGAGGTAAGTGAATTGGGATATTTTCTCCATGCCGCCACTATAGAATCAGACAAGCTTGGCGAAGGTCTGGTTGAATGCACCCGTAGTCATGATGCCAAGGCGCTGATTCTCGGTTATCCGCAGCAGCATACCAGTCAGGATTTTAAAAAATTACTGGAAGAGGTGGTTAATAGCGCGCCATGTCCGGTGATTTTGGTCCGGTTGATCGGTATTCTCCATACGGAGCGGATTCTGGTGCCGATCATTCATTCCCGCCAGCTCGAGACGATCAGGGCGCCTCTTCTGTCACTGGCCAAAGTGGGGCGGCATCGGATCAGTTTGCTGCGGTTAATGCCACCGGAAGTCTCCAGAGAGGAATTAGACAGGCAGGAGAAAATGTTGCGGGCCTGGGCGACTACCAACGATCTGCCCTTTGTCCGTTGTCTGGCTGTGGCCACTGAAACGCGCCTGGAAACCATTCTTGAGGAAGCGGCCCAGCATGACCTGATTCTGATGGCCGGCGCCGAAGAGTATTCCCTGTCCAAAAAACTTTTTGGCTCACTGGCTGACGATGTCGCTAACCGTTGTGCGCTTCCGATGCTTATAATTTACGGTTCTTCAACCAACGATAAATGATGCGTAGACGGCAGCTTTTTGAGTTGTGTAAGGGGGGATTATACAAAAAGCGTGGTAGTTCATCCCCCTCCCGAGATAAAAGGTGGTTATCCTGCCTGCAAAAATAACCATCTGTGGATGGTCAGGTGTAGCTCGGCGGGCATATTCTCCCTGCGAGGAGTTTTTAATATTGCATCTTGCTGTTGAGCTGGTATTTTACCCGGACATTTGCGACCATACCTTGCCAAGTGGCCATTTTACCCGGTGATCGGCATGGAGAAAACAGCTGCTTTCGGGAGCAACTCCACTTGGCAATAAAATAGAACAGGAGACGGTTAATGGATTATAGGGCAACGCTCAACCTGCCCCAGACCAAATTCAAGATGAAGGCTAATCTGGCCCAGCGCGAGCCGGAGTTCTTGAAGAAATGGGACAAAGAAAAACTCTACGAAAAGTTGCTGGCCGCGGCCAACGGGCGGCCTTCCTATGTCCTCCATGACGGTCCTCCCTATGCCAATGGCCATCTCCATATGGGCCATGCCCTGAACAAGATATTAAAGGATATCATCCTGCGTTCCAAAAGGATGAGTGGTTTCAGCTGTGCTTTCGTGCCCGGTTGGGACTGTCATGGCCTGCCCATTGAGCTTAACGTTGACAAGGAACTCGGCTCAAAAAAGAAAGAGATCAGCAAGCTTGCTTTCCGCAAGGCCTGCCGTAAATATGCCGGCAAGTGGATTAAAACCCAGAAAGAGGAATTCAAGCGTCTGGGCGTTCTGGGAGACTGGGACAACCCATACCTGACCATCAACTACTCATATGAGGCGGCTACGGCGCGGGAATTCAATCGATTTCTCATGTCCGGGGCTGTTGTTCGCAGTAAGAAACCGGTCCACTGGTGTCCCTCCTGCATGACGGCCCTTGCCGAAGCCGAGGTGGAATATGCCAATCACACTTCCGACTCGATTTATGTGAAGTTCCCGGTGTTAGGTAAGATCGACGATCTGATTCCCGGCGCGGCGGGCCATCAGGTTTCGGCGGTGATTTGGACCACCACGCCCTGGACCCTGCCCGCCAACCTGGCGGTCGCCTTTCATCCCGATTTCACCTATGCGGCGGTCAAGGTCGGCGATGAGATCTGGATCATGGCCGAGGGGCTGGTCGAAAAGGCCTTTGCCGAGTTCGAAATCGAAAATTACAAGATCCTGAACACCTTTTCGGCCCAGGCCTTGGAAGGTCGCAAATGTCGCCATCCCTTTCTTGATCGGGATTCACTGATCGTCCTGGCCGATTACGTTACCCTCGAGACCGGTACCGGCTGTGTCCATACCGCTCCCGGTCATGGCCGTGAGGATTATCTTACCGGGGTGAAATACGATCTGGAGATCCTTTCGCCGGTTGACAGCCGCGGGGTTTTTACCAACGAGGCCGGGCCTTATGCCGACCTGTTCTATAAAAAGGCCAATCCGGTGATCTGCGAGGATCTGCAGAAGAGCAACCATTTGATCAAGCACAGTTCCCTGGCCCACAGCTACCCCCATTGTTGGCGCTGCAAAAAACCGGTGATCTTTCGGGCCACCGAGCAGTGGTTCATCGCCATGGAGAAAAACGAACTGCGTGAAAGGGCTCTAAAGGCCATCCGTGAGGTTAAATGGGTGCCGGGTTGGGGCATGGAGCGGATTTACGGCATGGTCGAGACTCGACCAGACTGGTGCCTCTCCCGGCAGCGGGCCTGGGGAGTGCCGATTACCGCCATCCTTTGCCGGGATTGCGGGGCGATTAGAAACGATGACGAAGTCAATCGCCGGATCGACGAGTTGTTCCTGAAAGAAGGGGCCGATGCCTGGTTTTCCCATGAGATCGGCGATTTCCTCGGTGCCGGCGCGACCTGCAGGGAGTGCGGTTCCGCTAATTTCGAAAAAGAAGAAGATATCCTCGATGTCTGGTTCGACTCGGGGACCAGCCATGCCGCCGTTCTCGAACTGCGCGAAGAGCTCTCCTCGCCGGCCGATCTTTATCTCGAAGGCAGCGATCAGCATCGCGGCTGGTTCCAGAGTTCGCTTCTGGCCTCGGTCGGCACCCGTAACCGGCCTCCATATAAAGCCGTGCTGACCCATGGTTTCGTGGTCGACCAGAATGGCCGCAAGATGTCGAAGAGTGTCGGCAATGTCATTGCCCCGGAGAAAATCATCAAGCAGTACGGGGCCGAGATTCTCCGTCTCTGGGTGGCATCGGAAGATTATCGGGACGACATCAAGATCTCCGATAACATAGTCAGGCAGTTGTCCGACGCCTATCGCAAGATCAGAAATACCCTGCGGTATCTGCTCGGAAATATCAGTGATTTCGAGCCGGATCGTGACCGGGTCCCCTATGAAGAGTTGAGCGAGATCGACCGGTGGGCCCTTTCCCGCTTGGAGAATTTGAAGGAGAAGGTTCGCGCTGCTTACGATTCCTTCGAATTTCACGCCGTTTTTCACAGTCTGCTCAATTTCTGTACGGTGACTATGAGCTCCTTCTACCTCGATATCATCAAGGACCGGCTCTACGCATCGGCCCCGGACTCTCCGGAAAGACGGGGCGCTCAGACCGTGCTCTATGAATTGGCGGACACCATGTTGCGCCTGATGGCGCCGGTCCTGACCTTCACAGCGGCAGAGGCTTGGGACCATCTCCCTCCTGTTGGCGATCGGGAAGAGGACGTGGCCCTGGCCGCTTTCCCTGCCGATAACGAAGCCTGGATCAGGCCCGAACTGGATGACAAATGGGAAAAGTTGATCCGGGTTAGGGGAGAGTTGACCAAGGTGCTGGAGTTGGCCCGACAGGACAAGGTGATCGGCCATCCTCTGGAGGCTGAAGTCGAGATCAGGGTTGCCGGTGAACTTGGCGACTTCCTCAAGGCAAACTGGGCAACCCTGAAGACGATTTCGATTGTTTCCGAGTTGCATCGGGTTGATGAGATCGGGGCGAATGCCGTAATATCGGAGGAGATTCCTGATCTTGCCATTCTGGTTAAAGCGGCCCCGGGCGGTAAATGCGAGCGATGCTGGACCAGGGCCGATTCGGTCGGCGACGCTTCGGAGCACCCGACCCTCTGTGATCGATGCGTTCAGGTGGTGAGCAGCCTATGAAGTTATCCTCGCCCTGGAGCCCGGCTCTGATCGCGTCACTGGTTGTGCTGCTCGACCAGCTTACCAAGTGGTGGGTCCTCTCCGCCTTCGAACTTTATGAGTCTGTGCCGGTTATTCCCGGTTTTTTCGATCTGACCTTCGTGACCAATACCGGCGCGGCGTTCGGGATGCTGGCCGGGGAGCACAACCCCTGGCGGCAGCCATTTTTTATCGGCATGACTCTGGTCGCCATTGCGGTTCTCTGTATGGCGTTTCGGCAGTATCGACACCAGTCCGCCCTTTATGTTACGGCTATCGGAATGATCGGGGGCGGAGCCCTTGGTAATCTTGTCGATCGGCTCCGTTTCGGGCATGTGGTCGATTTTCTGGATTTTTACCTGAAAGGTCATCACTGGCCGGCCTTCAACGTGGCCGATTCGTCCATCAGCATTGGGGTCGCTTTGTTTCTTCTGGCCAGTTTTGCGGAGCTCGACAAGGGTGACCATTCCTCGCTTGCATCCGGATGATCGTTTGGGGATGGCCTTGATAGAATATAGGAAGGAGTAATTTAATGTCGGACAATAAAACAGCATTCCTTTTCCCCGGCCAGGGGTCGCAATTTGTCGGCATGGGCCGTGAGTTTATCGAAAGCGACGCGGAAGCCCGGTCTCTGATGGCAGCAGCCGGGGAGATCAGTGGTTATCCAATCGAGACACTTTGTCTTGAAGGTCCCATGGCGGAACTGACCCGCACCGCCCACTTGCAACCGGCCATCACCGTACTTAATCTGATCTGCCTTAACGCCTTAGAAAAAGCCGGGGTCACCCCTGATTTTGTGGCTGGCCACAGCCTCGGCGAGTACGCGGCCCTCTATGGCGCTGGAGTGCTTAGTTCGGAAGACACTTTGCGGCTGGTCACCGAACGCGGGAAACTTATGGAGCGGGAGGCCGATCGCAATCCCGGGGTGATGCACGCTATCCTCGGTCTGAGTATTGATGAAGTTATGGAGATCGTCGACTTGGTCAAGGATCGGGGTGTGATCACGGCGGCCAACCATAATTCCGAAAAACAGATAGTGATCTCAGGAGAGGCGGCCCCGCTGGAAGCGGCGGCGGATTTGGTAGGAGAACGGGGAGGGAAAGCGATTACCCTCAAGGTAAGCGGCGCCTGGCATAGCAACCTGGTCGCCGGAGCGGTCGATGATTTTTCGGCATTCATGGAAGGGGTCGAATTTAAGAGCCCGCAGGTGGGGCTGTTTTTTAATGTGACTGCGGGCGAGGAGAGTGATGCGGTGGTTATCCGTTCGATAATGTCCCGGCAGATTGCCTCGACGGTCAGATGGTATGAAATCATGAATGCGTTGCTGGACCGCGGGGTACGGAATTTCGTTGAAGTAGGGCCGAAAAAAGTGCTCTCCGGTCTTGCCAAGAAAATTATTCCCGCTAGCTGCGAGTGTCGGATATTCCAGGTTGACAACCCCGAGGCCGTGGAGGCGTGTGCAAAGGAACTGGCGGTGTCCGGGCAATGATATCGGGGCCGTTAATCAAGCTTGACATCAATCCCTTATCCAGGTATGTTCACGGATTTTCCTGTGAAAATTAACGCTGGCAGACATTACGCCCCGCAGGGGCTAATCCTGTCGTTTATATTGGCTGATTACTGAAATGTTCGATAACTTATCCGACCGGCTCAACGCCACCTTTAAAAAGCTTCGGGGCCATGGCAAGCTGACCGACAGTAATATTAAGGAGGCCATGGATGAGGTGCGTCTCGCCCTGCTGGAGGCGGACGTCAATTTCAGGGTGGTCAAGGAATTTATCGCCACGGTCTCCGAAAAGGCGATCGGCAGTGATGTGCATACCAGCTTGGCGCCAGGCCAGCAGGTCATCAAGATCGTTCATCAGGAGCTCATAGAGCTGCTCGGCGGGACGACCGTGGGGCTTGATCTTAAAGGGTCGCAGCCGGCCATTATCATGATGGTCGGTCTCCAGGGTTCCGGTAAGACGACAACTTCGGGAAAGCTGGCCCGGATGCTGCAAAAACAGGGAAGACGCCCCTATCTGGTGCCCGCCGATGTCTATCGGCCCGCCGCGATCGAACAGTTGCAGGTGCTCGGTAACAATCTGGCTCTGCCGGTGCATCCTTCCAAACCGGGACAGGACCCGGTAGATATCTGCCGGGCGGCGTTGGAAGGGGCCAAGGGCAGAAATTGCGATACCCTGATCGTCGATACGGCGGGACGTCTCCATGTCGACGAGGAACTCATGGGCGAGCTCGGCCGCATCAAGACCGAGATAAGGCCTGCCGAGATTCTTTTCGTGGCCGATGCCATGACCGGCCAGGACGCGGTTACCGTTGCCGCTAAGTTTAACGAAGACCTGGCCATCTCCGGTGTTGTATTGACCAAGATGGATGGCGATGCCCGCGGCGGCGGGGCGCTGTCGATTAAGAAAGTCACCGGGCGTCCCATTAAATTCGTAGGTGTCGGCGAGGGGCTCGACGCCCTGGAGGTTTTTCATCCGGACCGTCTGGCATCCCGGATTCTCGGTATGGGAGACGTGCTTACCCTGATCGAGAAGGCCGAAGAGGTTGTCGACAGGAAGAAGGCTGAGAAGCTTGCCAAAAAGATCAGGCGCAACGCCTTTACCTTGGAAGATTTTCGGGGCCAGATCCAACAGATCAAGAAGATGGGTAATCTTGAGCAGCTGATGGGCATGATTCCCGGCATGAACAGGTTGAAGCAGATGAATAATCTGCCCAAGCCCGATGAGGGCGAACTGGGTCGGATCGAAGCGATCATCAGTTCGATGACTGCCGAGGAAAGACGTCGATATGATATAATTAACTCCAGCCGCCGGCAGAGGATCGCCAGGGGCAGCGGCACTACGGTCCAGGATGTCAATAAGGTCATCAAGAGCTATGCCGAGATGCTCAAGATGATGAAAAAGATGAAGGGCAAGGGCGCCTTCGGCGGCGGCACTGCTCCTGTCGGCGGCAAAAAGAAGAGAAAAAAACCCAAAGGGTTGTTCAGATAATCACATGAGGAGGAAGTAATGGCTGTTAAAGTACGTTTGGCCAGATTGGGTAGGAAGAAAAAACCTTTTTACCGTATTGTTGTTGCCAATTCAGAGGCTCCCCGGGACGGCAAGTTCCTTGAGATCGTAGGCACCTACGATCCCTTGAAGGATCCGGTCGAGGTCGTTATCAAGCATGACAAGCTGCAGGCCTGGCTAGATCGGGGAGCTCAGCCGACCGATACCGTCAAGAGCCTTTTGGCCAAGAATCCGGTTCCGGCGGCTGAGTAATCTATCATGAAAGAGCTGGTAAATTTCATTGCCGCCGCTCTGGTTGATGACCGCGACGCCGTCCAGGTAAATGAAGTTGAGCGTGATGATGCCACGGTGTTCGAGCTTCGGGTTGCCAAGGATGATCTCGGCAAGGTTATCGGCAAGCAGGGGCGCACGGCCAGGGCCATTCGATCGTTGCTTTCCGCTTCCGCCGCTAAAAACAACCGGAAGGCAAGACTGGAGATTCTTGATTGAGCCTGTTTCCCGGTCTTAGGTGTGAGCTTGACCGAACGTCACTCTGAAGTTGATTTAGCTGATATGGTTCGAGTGGGACGGGTTAGCAAGCCCCACGGAATTAAAGGCGAAATTAAGGTCCAACCCGATTTTGGCGAGCTCGAGGAGTTCCTGAATTACAGGGAGATATTTCTTGTTTCGCCCGATTGGGGGTATCGACGGGCCTTCAAAGTCTCTCGCTGTCGGTTCCAGAGCGATCTTGTGATTTTGCAGCTGGATGGAGTTAGTGATCGGACTGCTGCCGAGGGACTTCGCGGCAGTGAGGTCTGGATAGACCGGCAGCTTTTGCCGGAACTGCCTGCGGGGAAATATTACCGGCATGATCTTGTCGGTCTTAGGGTTGTGACCGAGAACGGCCGCGAACTTGGCCGGGTTGATAATTTCCTGGCTACCGGCGGACACGATGTCCTGGTGGTGCTTGACGGTAGACGAGAATATCTTATTCCGCTGGCCGATGAATTTCTGGTCAATGTCGATACCACGGCCGGTCTTCTGACTGTAGCCGATGTGCCGGGCCTCTTTGAAATAAACGATTGAACAAGATCGGGGCGGCTCCGCCATGCGATTCGATATCCTCACTATTTTCCCAGACCTCCTGGCCTCACCTTTACAGGAGGGGATTATCCGCCGGGCAATCCGAGACGATAAAATCGAGGTGGCTATCCACAATATCAGGGATTTTGCCACCGATAAGCAGGCCATGACCGATGATCGCCCTTTCGGGGGCGGGGAGGGCATGGTCATGAAACCGGAGCCGATTGCCGCCGCGATCGATAAGGTCAGGGAAGAGGCCGGTCCCGGTCGGGTGATATTCCTGAGCCCCCAAGGGAGCACCCTTACCCAGAAAAAAGCGGAGGAATTGGCCGGATTTGACCATCTTGTTCTGCTTTGCGGCCGCTATGAAGGGGTTGATCAGCGGGCCCTTGACCTCTATGTCGACGAGGAAATTTCGATCGGCGATTATATTCTGACCGGTGGAGAGCTTGCCGCCATGGTCCTGGTCGATGTTCTTACCAGGCTGCAACCGGGCGTGCTCGGTTGTGCCGATTCGGCGGAGCGGGATTGCTTCAGCCGGGGGATGCTCAAGCATCCGCAATATACCAGGCCCAGAGAGTTCAGAGGCCTTGAGGTTCCCGAAGAGCTTTTGTCCGGCGATCACGGGATGATCCGGGATTGGCGTTTAGTGGCGGCGGTTAGGCAAACCTTGGCTAAAAGGCCGAAGCTATTGGCCGGCCTGGCTTTTTCCAAGCAAGAGAGAAAAGCCCTGCTCAAAGCAGGGGTATGGCCCGAAATTGAGGGGATCGTGAACGGCGCTGTCGATCATCACGAAGAAGTCGACGAATAAAGAGGTTTCCCATCAAGAACGCGAAGGGACAGCGATTGCAGGTTGACCTTGCCTTGATCCATTATCCGGTTTGCAATCGCAACCGGGAGATTATTGGCTCGGCGGTTACCAATCTCGATTTGCATGATATCGCCAGGGCAGGACGGACTTTCGGGATCGATAACTACTATATAGTTACCCCTTTTGCCGATCAGCAGCAGCTGGTCAGGGAGATACTAGAACATTGGCAGACCGGTTACGGGGCCGGGTATAATGTGCATCGAAAGGAGGCTTTGGGTATTATCCGCCTCTGTGATGATGTGGCCGGGCTCTATGAGGAAGTAACCGCCAAGTGGCGAAAGCGGCCGATCGTTTTGGCGACCAGTGCGGCTGATCCGGAAAATGCGTTGGCTTACGATGAGGCCCGGACCATGATTCTCGCCGGTGAGCCTGTCCTGATCCTGTTCGGGACCGGTTGGGGAATGGCGCCGGAACTGCTGGCCGAAGTTGACCGACTCTTACCGCCGATCATCGGGACTGGCAACTATAATCACCTGTCGGTAAGATCGGCCGCCGCCATCATTCTGGACCGGCTGCTCGGAGACCGTTGCTGATACCTGAGCGCAAAAAAACGGTCGGCGGCAAAAAAAATTACTTAATTACAAATCAGTACTGGAAATTTTTTATTCCATAAGTTAGTTTATCGGCTTCCTTTTTAGGGAATTATATTTACGGAGAAAGAACAATGAGTGTAATAGCACAGATAGAAAGAGAGCAAATGCGTTTCGATGCCCCGGATTTTCGGCCGGGCGACACGGTCAGCGTCCATATCAGGATTATCGAGGGCACCAAGGAGAGGGTCCAGATTTTCAAGGGTGTGGTCATCAAACGTAAAAAGGGGACTATGGACGCTAGTTTTACGGTCCGCAAGGTTTCCCACGGTATCGGGGTTGAGAAGACTTTCGCCCTGCATAATCCTCGTCTTGAAAAGATTGAGGTGGATAGCCGCGGCAAGGTCCGTCGCTCACGCCTTTACTATCTCAGAGATCTCCGCGGAAAAGCAGCTAGGATCAAGGAGCGTGGAATTCGCTGATCCTTAAATTTTGTCGATCTCTTCCGAGTAATTATCCGGAACCGATGGACGGCACCTGAGCTTTGCAGAGCCCCGCTGATGACTTAATGTTGACGGCGGGGCTTTTTTTGTTATGAAAAAGGCACAATTGTCACGGCTGTTTCCTGCCGCCGATTTTATCGAAACTGATTCCTTTTCATATGAACGGGAACTTCTGCGGCAGGGGTTCGGACTTGTTGCCGGGACTGATGAGGCCGGGCGAGGCCCGCTGGCCGGGCCGGTCGTGGCTGCCTGCGTAATCCTGCCCAAAGGGAGTGATTTTACCCCGTTCAGGGATTCCAAGAAAACTTCTGCCAGAGAGCGGGACCGTCTCCATGATCTGCTACTTGAAATCGGGGCGGATATCGGAGTTGGTTGCGGAACGGTTGAAGAAATCGATAAGATTAATATCCTCCAGGCGTCGCTTCTGGCCATGAAAAGGGCGGTCGACTGCCTGACGGCCAAGCCTGATTTTCTGCTGGTCGATGGCAAATTTCCCGTACCGTTGTTTATTCCCCAGAAAAGTCTGATAAAGGGCGAGTCCCGGAGCGCTTCAATTGCTGCCGCCTCTATTGTTGCCAAACAGGAGCGGGACCGGTTAATGGAAAAATATCATTATCAGTATCCCCGGTACAATTTTGTCAGACATAAAGGTTACCCAACCGCGGAACATCGGCGTCTCATTGCGGAACACGGCCCGTGCGAAATCCATCGCCGGACTTTCAAAGGGGTAAAGGAATATTGGGGAGTCGATGAGTAAAAAACATTTGACTCTCGGCCGTCACGGAGAAGAACTGGCCCGGCGATTTTTGAAAAAGAAAGGTTATAAGATTCTGGAAACTAACTATCGTGGTCGTTTAGGCGAAATTGATCTGGTCGCCCAGGATGGCGATAGTCTGGTATTTGTCGAAGTCAAGACTCGCAGTTCGATGGCCTTCGGACACCCTCTTGAAAGCATTAATCCCCGCAAACAGCACCAGCTAACTAAAGCGGCCGGTGAATATCTGGCCTGCTGCGGCGAGGAAGGACGGTTTTGCCGTTTCGATGCCGTATCGGTTCTGTTATCCGGTGATGAAGAGCCGCAGCTTGAGCTTATTAAAAACGCCTTTGAAATTGATGGGGGGCTCTATCTATGATAAATCGGCCGCTCGGTATCACCATGGGTTGCCCGGTCGGTATCGGTCCGGAGATTATCATTCGCTACTTTCAGCAGCCTCTCGAGCAGCGGGCTTATTCTCCGGTAGTACTTGGTGATCCCGGGGTGTTGATGCGATGTGCCGTTCAACTCGGCGCCGAGGTAGATATCGTCCGGTGGCGGCCCGGAGAAAAGTTGCAGAACCGGAAGTTGCAGGTGTTGCCGTTGTCCGATCTCGGCGATAAACTGCAATGGGGTAGACCTACTGTTGAAACAGGTCGGGCCATGGCCTTGTACATCGAGGAGGCGGTCCGGCTGATAAATGACGACGTTCTGTCCGGAATGGTCACTTGTCCGATTGCCAAGTCGGCCCTGAACCTTGCAGGCTACAATTATCCGGGCCACACCGAAATGCTGGCCGATCTGTGCGGAAGTCATGACTATGCGATGATGATGGCGGGAAACCGGCTCCGGGTAACCCTGGTGACTATACACGTCGGCCTGGCCGAAGTGGCAACGCTGCTTAGTATTGAAAAAATCGTTGGATTGATTGATCTTACGGCTCGATCGTTAAGGGATGATTTCGGTATTGATAAGCCGAGCCTGGCCGTAGCCGGACTCAATCCCCATGCCGGTGAGGCAGGGATGTTCGGCAATGAAGAGGAAAAAATTATTGTACCTGCCCTGGCCCGGGCCAGGGCTGCCGGGTGGCTGGTTGAGGGGCCGTTTCCGCCGGATACGGTGTTTAATAAGGCCGCTGCCGGGCAATATGATGCGGTGGTCTGTATGTATCACGACCAGGGCTTGATTCCTTTCAAGCTTCTCCATTTTGAAGACGGAGTCAACGTCACTATAGGCTTGTCGATTGTCAGGACATCCGTCGATCACGGTACTGCCTACGATATCGCCGGTCAGGGCAAGGCAAGTCCGGCCAGTCTGACGGCTGCCGTCGATGTCGCCGTAAAGATAGCCGCCAACCGCAAGCGGTTTGCCGAAAAGCGATAAATGTATTAATTATATCAGGATGTTGTTGACTGGGCTTGATCAGGATGGTTCGCTGGTTGTTTGCCTGAATATTACAATAATTTTTAAGCGATCAGGCCATGGCAAAACGGGGAATATTGATAGCCTTTGAAGGTATCGACGGCACCGGTAAATCGACCCAGATCGGCTTACTGGCCGATTATCTTTCGGCGAAAGGGCATGAAGTAGTGGCGACCAGAGAGCCGACCGACGGCCCTTACGGCCGCAAAATCAGGTCGTTATTTGCCAGTCGTCATCGTCTGACCCCCGAAGATGAACTCGGCCTTTTCATGGCGGACCGGCGCGAACATGTCCGTGAGATGCTCTTGCCCGCCTTGGCCGAAGGTAAGGTTGTTCTTACCGATCGTTATTATTTTTCTACCGCCGCTTATCAGGGCGCTGCCGGCCACGATCCCGATCAGATCATCGCCGATAACGAGAAATTCGCGCCGGTCCCTGACTTGGTTCTGCTCCTGACCTTGACTCCGGCGGAGAGCGTCCATCGGATCCAGAATCTGCGGGGAGAGTCATTGAACGATTTTGAGCGGGAGGATAGTTTGGCCCGGGTGGCGGCGATTTTTGCCGGATTTAAGATGAGTTATATCGCCAGGATCGATGCGGCGGTTTCACCCGAGAAGGTCCATAAGGAGATAGTTGCACGGGTCGAGGAGTTGCTGGCAGGCATAAACGATGACTAATGTTATTTAGGTTTCGCTCCTAATTATGCAAGGAATGATTATGAAAAAAAACTTACTGGCGATTGTCGCCCTTGCTCTTCTCTGCGGAGCTTGCGCTAGCAACGACTATCTGCATACGACCAGATTGGCCAAGGGACTTGATCCGGCCGCGGACGCTGTGGAGAGTGAATGCTCTTATTTTTATTTTATGTGGGGCAGGACCGCCGAGTTGGAAGGCAAACTGGAGGAAGCGCGCGAGGCCTACGAGAAGGCCTTGGTCTGTGATCTGCATGCCGTTCACATTATGCATCGGCTGGCTGTGTTGCTGATTAATATGGGCAAAAAGGATCTTGCCGCGAGTTGGATTCAGACGATTATCGATGAGAATCCCGACGATCTTTCGCAGTATGCTTTTCTGGCCAATCTTTATGTAAGCATGGATGAATACGACAAGGCAGAGGAAATCTATCTGAATATCCTTAAGAAAAATCCCAAGGATTATGAAAACATGCTGCTGCTCGGCGCGTTATATGCCCGGCAGAAAAAGTTCGACAAAGCCAGGGAGACCCT
>Ga0102953_1001504_pt1 | contig 14729 bp, 12 predicted proteins | sample SalPon2A_C_D2_MG_FD_78509 | JGI IMG/M metagenome (GOLD analysis project Ga0102953, IMG submission 78509) | Soil microbial communities from South San Francisco under conditions of wetland restoration - Salt Pond MetaG R2A_C_D2_MG | ecosystem: Environmental > Terrestrial > Soil > Wetlands | place... | reverse complement strand
GCTCGTCTCCGACGACGAGCAGCCGGGCGTCCACACGCTGGGCTGGGACGGGCGCAGCGCCGACGGCTCCCCCGCGGTCGAGGGCACGTGGCATTTCGCCGTTACCGCGACCGACGACCTCGGCCGGACGACGACCGCCGAGCGCGGCGTCTCCCTGAACGACACGCTCGGCGCGCTCGCGGTCGCCCCGGCCGCCGCGCACCTCGCACCCGCTGCGAAGACCGTCGTCACCGCGACGTTCCAGCTCCAGCACGCCGCCCGCGTCCTCGTCACCGTCGAGTCGCGCGCCAGCGGTGCCGTGATCGCGACGCTGCTCAACGCCGACCTCCAGCCCGGCGCGCAGCGCGTCGTGTGGGACGGCCGCGCGTGGACGGGCAAGCTCGCCTTCACGGGCGCCTACGACCTGCGCGTGACCGCCACGAACGACATCGGCAAGGTCTCGCTGGTCGCGCCGTTCACCGCGCGTCGATAACCTGCTCGCGTGCTCGCGAGCATCACCTCGAGCTTCACCTCGCAGGTCGCCTCCCACGGCGTCTACGCCGTCTTCGGGCTGATGGCGATCGACGCAGTCTTCCCGGCTGCGAGCGAGATCGTGATGCTCTATGCGGGGGCGGTCTCCGCCGGCGTCTTCGCGACGGCGGCGGGTGTCTCGATCTTCGGCTGGCACATCGGTTTCGGCGCCGGCGCGTTCGTTGCGCTCGCCCTCGCCGGCACGCTCGGCTACCTCGCGGGTGCGGTCGTCGGCTGGGCGATCGGGCTCTACGGCGGCCGGCCGCTGCTGGAGCGGCACGGACGCTGGTTCCACCTGACACCCGAGCGGCTCGACCGCGCCGAGGCCTGGTTCGGGCGCTGGGGAAACATCGGCGTCCTGCTCGGCCGGATCACGCCGATCGTTCGCTCGTTCGTCTCGATCCCCGCCGGCGTCTTCGAGATGCCGCTCGCCCCGTACACGGTGCTGACGGCGATCGGCTCGGCGATCTGGGCCTTCGCGATCGCCGGTGCCGGCTACGGGCTCGGATCGAGCTACCAGCGCTTCGACCACGGCTTCAAATACGTGGAATATCTCGTCGTCGCGGGCGTCGTCGTGCTCGCGGCGTACCTCGCATACCGGTGGCGCAAGGCGGCTACAGTGAGGGCCCGTGCAGAAGATCCCGCTCGTTGACGTTCGAGCGCAGTTCGCGCACCTGATCCCGCAGCTCGAGGAGCGCTTTCGCGAGGTCGTCGAGAGCGGCCAGTACATCCGCGGGCCGCACTACTGGGCGTTCCAGGAGGAGGCGGCCGCGTATCTCGGCGTGCGGCGGACGGTCGGGGTCGCGAACGGCACCGACGCGCTGGTGCTCGTGCTCGACGCGCTCGAGATCGGCCCCGGCGACGAGGTGATCTGCCCGGCGTTCACGTTCTACGCGACCGCCGAGTCGATCGCGCGGCGCGGCGCGACCCCGGTGTTCGCCGACATCGACCCCGTGACGCTGAACGTCGATCCCGAGGACGTGGCCGCGAAGGTCACCGCGCGGACACGCGCGATCATGCCGGTGCACCTGTTCGGGCGGCCGCTGCCGCTCGAACCGCTCGTCGAGCTCGGGCTGCCGATCATCGAGGACGCGGCCCAGGCCTTCGGCGCCCCCGGCGTTGCGACGCTCGGCACGGTCGCCACGTACAGCTTCTTCCCGACGAAGAACCTCTTCTGCCTCGGCGACGGCGGCCTCGTCGCCACGAGCGACGAGGAGCTCGCCGAGCGCGTCCAGGTGCTCGCCTTTCACGGGTCGCGCGACAAGACCGACTTCGACTTCGTCGGCTACAACTCCCGCCTCGACGAGCTCCAGGCCGGGATGCTGCGCCTCTTCCTGCCCCAGCTCGCGGCGTGGAACCGCGGCCGGCGCGAGGCCGCCGCCCGCTACGCCGAGCTCGGCCTCGGCGACCTCGTCGAGCTGCCCCGCGACGAGCCGGGCCACATCTACCACCTGCTCGTGTGCCGCTCGCCCGAGCGCGACGCGATCCGCGCGGCCCTCTCCGAGGCGGAGATCGCCTCCGGCGTCTACTACACGACGCCGCTCCACCTCCAGCCCGCGCTGCGCTTCCTCGGTTACGAGCCCGGCTCGCTGCCCGAGACCGAGCGGGTTGCGGGCGACAACTTCTCGCTCCCGCTCTGGGCCGGGATCCCGGCCGCGATGCAGGAACGGGTCGTGGACACGGTCCGCTCCGCGGTCGGCGTCGTCTCGCGCGCATGAGCTTCGTCCGCCACCGCCTCTGGCAGCTGCTGGTGGACGCGGGGATCGTCGCGGTCGCCTGGTATCTGGCGTTCGAGCTGCGGTTCGATCAGGGGCTGCCGATCTACTACTCGACGCTCCTGCGGCGGACGATCCTGCTCGTCGTCGCGATCAAGTTGATCGTGTTCGTCGCGTTCGGCTTCTACAACCGCTGGTGGCGCTACGTCTCCGTGCGGGACATGTGGTCGGCGTTCCGCGGCGTCGTCGTCGCCTCGCTGATCGCCGACGTGACGGTCTACTTCGCCTCGCCCGTGCACACCGTGCGGCTCCCGCGCTCGATCGCGGCCATGGACCTGCTGCTCACGCTCGCGCTCGTCGCCGGCGCGCGGCTGCTCGCCCGCACGGTGATCGAGCGGCCGGGGATCAGCGTCGTCGCGCGCGGCAAGGAGGTGATCGTCGTCGGCGCCGGCGACGCGGGCCGGCTGATCGTCCAGGAGATGCAGCGGTCGCGGATGCTCCGCTACGCGCCGATCGGCTTCGTCGACGACGACCCGCGCAAGCGGGGCACGCGCATCATGGGCGTCCGCGTGCTCGGCGCGATCGCCGACCTGCCGGGCGTCCTGCGCGAGCACAAGCCGGACGAGGTGCTGATCGCGATGCCGTCGGTCTCCGGCGAGGTGCGCCGCCGCATCGTCGAGACGGCGCAGGAATCGAAGGTTCAGGTCAAGACGCTGCCGGGCCTGTACGAGCTGATCTCCGGCGACCTCGGCCTCGCCGGGCAGCTCCGTCCCGTGCAGGTCGAGGACGTGCTCGGCCGCGAGCAGGTCGAGGTCGACTTCGAGCAGGTCGCGTCGTATCTCGCGGGCCACACGGTGCTCGTCACCGGCGCCGGCGGCTCGATCGGCTCGGAGCTGTGCCGTCAGATCGCGCGCGTCAACCCGAAGCGGCTGATCCTCGTCGACTCGGCCGAGACGGCGCTCTTCGAGATCGAGCGGGAGCTCGTCGGCGAGCGCGACTTCACGCCCGCGATCCCGAAGCTCGTCGACGTGAAGAACCGCGGCGTCATGCGGCGCGAGGTGTTCGAGAAGTACCGGCCGACCGTCGTCTTCCACGCGGCGGCGTACAAGCACGTGCCGCTGATGGAGACGCATCCGCTCGAGTCGGTGCGGAACAACGTCGGCGGCACGCGGACGGTCGCCGAGCTCGCCGCGGAGTTCGACGTCGAGCGGTTCGTGCTCATCTCGACGGACAAGGCGGTGCGTCCGCAGACGATCATGGGCCAGTCGAAGGCGATCTGCGAGTGGGTCGTCGAGGCGCTCGGGCACCGGAAGGACGTGCGGACGCGGTTCGTCGCCGTCCGCTTCGGCAACGTCCTCAACTCGTCCGGGAGCGTGATCCCGACCTTCCGCAAGCAGATCGAGCGGGGCGGGCCGGTGACGGTCACCCATCCGGAGATGACGCGCTACTTCATGACGATCCCGGAGGCGGTGTCGCTCGTCGTCCAGGCGGGCGCGATCGGCGGCCGCGGCCAGGTGTTCGTCCTCGACATGGGCGAGCCGGTGCGGATCATCGACCTCGCGCAGAACATGATCCGGCTCTCGGGGAAGGAGCCGCGCCTGCCGGGCGAGCCGGACGGAGATGCGCGCGACGTCCGGATCCAGTTCATCGGCTCGCGGCCCGGCGAGAAGATCCACGAGGAGCTGTGGGCCGTCGGCGAGGCCGTCGGCGCGACGACCCATCCGAAGATCATGCGGTTGAGCCGTCCGCCCATCGATCCCGACTGGCTCGAGCGGGAGCTCGCCGTCCTGCAGCGGCTCGCCGACGAGGGCGACACGCTCGAGGTGGTCGCCCGGCTCGGTGCGATCGTCCGTGCGCCGGAGCGCGAGCGGCGGCCGGCAGCTGCGGCGCCGCGCGAGGAGTGGCAGGCGCTGCCCGCTTCTGAGCGCACGTTCGACCCGGCCGACTGACCGGGCGGCCTACGGTTTCGCGAGCGGCCCGCCGGTGCAGCGGAGGGTGACGGCGAAGGGCAGCTCGACGGTCTGCGTCTTGTGGAAGATGTGGAGGTACGAGTAGCGCAGCCGGACCCGGTCGGTGTAGACCGGGTCGGTCCGGCCGTGTGAGGCCGGGCAGGCCGTGTCGAAGCGGACGACGAGCGCGGCGGTGTCCCCGGCCGTGAGGTCGATCGGCCGGAAGGGGTGCGTGCGGCCGACGCCGGCGGTGGTCGAGACGGAGGCGGCTCCCCGCACGGCCACCGGGCCGATCCACGGCGGCTGTTGCGGCGTCTCCGGTGCGATCCCCGTGACGGTGACGGCGAAGTGGCCGGAGTTGTGCAGCGTGAAGCCGGCGTCGAACGGCTTCCCCCTGCGGTACAGGGGGAAGAAGACCTCCTTGCCGCCCGAGCCGACGGCAGCCTGGATCGCCGCTCCGATGCCGGGGCCCGGCGCGAAGCCGAACGCGACCGCCTGGAGCGGGGCGTACGTGCGCAGCCAGAGGTAGAGCGCCGCGAGCGCGACCGCGACGACGACGAGGACGGCCCCGGCGAGGAGGCCGGCGAACCTCAGCACCTGCGCAGGCCCGTGGCTGCGGTCCGCAATCCCGTCCACGGCGACCATTCTGACTGTCCGCGCGGCGCGTCACACAGACGTTGGGAAGTTCCGAGCTCTCCGGGGCGAAGTCGACCGGAGCCGTCGGTACGGTCACAGAGTGGACGCTGAGCAGATCTTCGCGGGCCTGAACCCGGAGCAGCGCAGCGCCGCCGAGGCGGCGCGCGGCCCCGTCTGCATCCTCGCCGGGGCCGGCACCGGCAAGACGACGACGATCACCCGCCGCATCGCGTGGCAGGTCGCAAGCGGCGCGTTTCCGGCGGGCCGGATCGTCGCGGTCACGTTTACCGACAAGGCCGCGGGCCAACTCCGCTCGCGCCTCGCCTCGCTCGGCGTCGAGGGTGTGCGCGCGTCGACGTTCCATTCCGCCGCCCTGGCGCTCCTGCGCCACTTCCGCGGCGATCCCGGGCGGATCCTCGCCACGAAGGCGCTGCTGCTGCGCCGGATCGGGAACGGGCTGCCGAAGCCGTACCGGTTCCGGCCGGCCGGCGACCTCGCGACCGAGATCGAGTGGGCGAAGAACCGCCGGCTCACCCCGGAGGCGTACCTCGCCGCGCTCGACGACCACGAGCCGCCGCTGCCGCCCGACCTCGCGCACCGCGTCTTCCGCGAGTACGAGCGCCGGAAGGCCGACGAGGGCGCGATCGACTTCGAGGACCTGCTCGGGCTGACGATCGCCGCGCTCGAGGACGACCCGCAGGCGCTCGAGATAGTGCGCGGGCGCTGGCACGCGTTCACCGTCGACGAGTACCAGGACGTGAACCTGCTCCAGCAGACCCTCCTCGACCTCTGGCTCGGCCCGCGCGACGACCTCTGCGTCGTCGGCGACGACTACCAGTCGATCTACGGCTTCACGGGTGCGAGCCCGCGCTGGCTGCTCGGCGTGCCGGCCCGGTTCCCCCACGCGCACGTCGTCCGGCTCGAGCGGAATTACCGTTCCACGCCGCACGTGCTCGAGCTCGCGAACCGGCTCGTCCCGAAGCTCGGCGGCTCGGAGAAGACGTTGCGCGCGGAGCACGGCGACGGCCCGGAACCGGAGCTGCGCGCGTGCCTCGACCCGGGCGAGCAGGCGGGTGCCGTGGTTGCGCGCGTGCGAGAGCTCGCCGCGGCGGGGGTGCCGCACGAGGAACAGGCGGTGCTGCTGCGGACGAACTCGCGCACGACGGAGTTCGAGGAGGCGTTCCACGAGGCCGGGATCCCGTTCCAGGGCGCGTCGCTGCTCGACCGCGACGCGGCGCGGAGGCTGGTGAAGGCGCTCCGTGCCGAGCCGGTCTCGTCCGTGGTTGCGGAGACCGTGCGCCGGCTGGCCGTTGCGCACGGGCTTCTCGACTCTCCGCCGGAGAAGCTCGGCGACCGCGAGCAGACCCGGCAGGCCGACCTCGCCCGGCTCGTCGCGCTGGCGGAGGCGTTCGACGACGGCGAGCGGACGACCGCCGACTTCGCCGCGTCGCTGCGCGACCGGTTCGGGGCGAGCGCGGGCCGCGGCGTCCACCTGCTGACGCTCCATCGCGCGAAGGGGCTCGAGTGGGAGGCGGTGTATCTGCCGCGGCTCGAGGAGGGCGAGCTGCCGATCCGGCGTGCCCGCGGCGCTGAGCTCGACGAGGAGCGGCGCTTGCTCTACGTCGGCCTGACGCGTGCGAAGCGGCACCTGCTCGTGACGTGGTCCGGCCGGCCGAGCCGCTTCCTCGCGGAGCTCGGCGTGCATGCGGCCGCCCCTGCCGCGCCGGCGTCCGAGAAGCCGAAGCTCGAGCAGACGCCGGCGGTGATCGCGCTGAAGGAGTGGCGCCTCGCGCGGGCGCGCGCCGAGGAGGTGCCCGCCTACGTCGTCTTCAACGACCGGACGCTTGCCGAGCTCGTCGCGCGGACGCCGCGCACGCTTGCCGAGCTCGCCGCGGTGCCGGGCATCGGCCCGGCGAAGCTCGAGCGCTTCGGCTCGGAGCTGCTCGAGCAACTCGCCCACGTCGCCTGACCACCTCGCGGAGCCCGTCCCGGCTTGGCCCTGTCCGGTGCGGCCGCGTTCGGTGCAGCCGGTGTGGACGAATCGGCACGCGTGCGACACGAAGCTGCGACGGACACGGCACCGGTGCCTCGATAGCGTCATGGCCGAGGGCGGCGGGAACACAGCCCCACCCAGGGCGGGGGGTGCGCGCTCGGCCGGGGGACATGGCCGCCGGGGCCGTGTCCCCGGATTACCCGTCTAGCGCGGACAGGAGGAGGCGCAGCATCTCGGTCGGTTCGCGGCGCGCGTGCGGTGCGGCGTCGGGGTCGCGCTTGCGCAGGTCGAGCGCGCGCGGGTCGGTGAGCGGCTTCAGCCGGCCGTCCCGGATCAGCCCCTCGTCGACGCCGCCGAGGCGGCCGCCGTAGGTTGTGTAGACGGGGACGCCGAGCGCGGCGGCCTCCCGGTTCATCGTCCCGCCCGCGGAGACGACGACGTCGGCGAGCGCGATCAGGCTCTGCGCGTCGACGGCCTGCTCGGGGAGGATCACCGACGGGAGCGCGAGCCCGCGCACGAAGTCCCGCTGCTCCTCCGTGCGCGGGAGGACGAACGCATGCACATTCTCGAGCCGGCCGAGGTGGTCGAGCGTCTGCGGGAACAGCGGGTTCGAGTGGCGGTGGTACAGCGAGACGTCCGGCGGGGGCCGCAGCACGACGAGCACGTGCGCCGGATCGACGCCGAAACGGTCGAGCAGCGACCGGTCGGGCTCGAAATCCGCGAGGTAGTACTCCTCCTTCAGGCCCGGGTACTGGACGAGCTTCGGCGGTCGCACGCCGTACGGCTCGAGCCGCTCGGGCGGGATCGCGTCCGGCACGACGACCCTCGTCGCCGCCCGGCAGCCGATCTGATGCTGGAGCGTCGCGAACTCGTAGTCGAACGTCGTCGAGCTGGGGATGCCGAGCCGGCGCGCGGTCAGCGTCAGCTCGTGCGAGCCGTGGGCGAGCGCGACGTCGAAGCCGCGGCCCTTCGCCCAGCGGCGGAGCGCGCCGAGCCGGTGCGTCATCTGGCGCGCCTTCTGCATACGGGAGCGGCCGCCGTGGCGTCCGATCACGGCATCCGGCTCGAGCCCGTGCAGCTCGAGCAGCTGGAGGGTTTGCGCGTAGTCGCGCGCGGTGATCTCCACCTCGTCGCCGCGTCCACGCAGCAGCTCGACGAGCGGCCGGAAGACGAGCACGTGCGCCGAGGCGGTCATGTCGATCCAGACCCTCACGCGAGCAGCGCCTCCATGCGGGCGGAGCGCAGCTGGGGCGGCTCCTGCTCGACGTGGCGCTCGTACCAGAGCGTGAACGCGAGGAGTCCCCAGAGCTGGCGGCTGCGGTCCTCGGCGCCGGCGACGTGCTCGTCGACGAGGCGCGTCACGGTCTCCGGCCGGAAGAAGCCCTGGCGGGTGAGCGTGCCGGCCGAGAGCGTCTCGCGGGCGAACGGCTCGAGCTCGCCGCGCAGCCAGGCGGCCGCGGGGATCGAGAAGCCGCGCTTGCGCCCGTGCACGACCTCGCGCGGCAGCAGCGGCTCGACCGCCTTCCGCAGCAGCACCTTCTTCGCGAGCCCGCGCACCTTGTGCCGCGCCGGCAGCGCGAACGCGAGGTTCGTCACGACGGGGTCGAGGAACGGCACGCGCGCCTCGAGCGAGTGCGCCATGGACGCGCGGTCGGTCTTCACCAGGAGATCGTCCACGAGGTAGACGCCGAAGTCCACGTCCTGCAGCCGGGCGAGCCCATCCGCGTCGGTGGTCTCGTCGTAGCGCGCCCGGTAGACGTCGACCGGGTCGAAGCCGCCGCCGCGGCCCGTGAGCTCGGAGCGCAGCGCCGGGGAGAAGATCTCCTTCCAGCCGTGGTGGCGCTCGAGCGGCGGCAGGTGCGCCGCCCGGACGAAGCGCTTCGCCTTGTAGTCGAGGCTCGCCTTCCCGCTCGAGGTCGGCAGCCGCTCGACGAGGGGACGCGCGAGGCGTGCGAGCGGAGCAACCCGGTCGGCCAGCAGGTCGGCGGCATAGGTGTAGTAGCCGCCGAAGAGCTCGTCGCCGCCCTCGCCGGAGAGCGCGACCTTCACGTGGCCGGCCGCGAGCTGGGAGACGAGGTAGGTCGGGAGAGCCGACGAGTCGGCGAACGGCTCGTCGAACGCCTCCGCGAGCGCGGGCAGCAGGAGCGACGGGTCCGGCTGGACGAGCAGCTCGTGATGGTCGGTGCCGTAGCGCTCCGCGACGAGCCGCGCGTCGGCGCGCTCGTCGAAGCTCCGTTCCGCGAAGCCGATCGTGAACGTGTGCACCGGCTCGGAGGTCTCCTGGGCGGCGAGCGCGGCGAGCGCGGCCGAGTCGACGCCGCCGGAGAGGAGGACGCCGACCGGCACGTCGGCGAGCAGGTGCGCGCGCACCGAGTCGCGCAGCCGCGCCCGCAGCTCCTCGACGAGCTCGGCCTCGTCGCCGTCGCGCAGCTCGCCGAGCGGCGCCGGGCCTGGGCGCGCGTAGCGCTCGAGCCGCATCTGCCCGTCCGCCTCCCACACGAGCAGGTGGCCCGCCGGCAGCTTGCGGACGTCGCGGAAGATCGAGTACGGCGCCGGGATCGAGTTGAAGGCGAGGAAGCACTCGAGCGCGTCGAGGTCGATCTCCCCGCGCGGCAGCGCGCGCAGCTCGGAGGCGAAGGCGAGCTCGCCGCGTGCGTGCCGGTAGTAGAGCGGCTTGATTCCGTAGCGGTCGCGTCCGAGCACGAGGCGGCGCCGGCGCGCGTCCCAGATCGCGACCGCGAACATGCCGCGGAGCCGCTCGGCGAAGCCGAGGTCGTGCTGCTCGTAGAGGTGGACGATCGCCTCGGTGTCGCAGTGCGTCGCGAAGGAGTGGCCGGCGCGCTCGAGCTCGCGGCGCAACTCGGGCGCGTTGTAGATCTCCCCGTTCTGGACGACGACGCACGAGCCGTCCTCGCCTGCGATCGGCTGGTCGCCGTGGGCGAGGTCGACGATCGAGAGGCGCCGCGCCGCGAGCGCGACGGGGCCGTCGCGGTGCTCGCCGGCGCTGTCGGGGCCGCGGTGGACGAGCGCCGCGCTCATCGCGGCGAGCCGATCGGCGTCGGGCGCGCCGGCAGGCGAGGCGATTCCACAGATCCCGCACATGGCGTCCTACTCTACGGGCGGGCCGCGGGCGTTCCTGTCGAGGCGTCACAGGAGATGGTCCCGGTGCGGGCCGCCTTCGCCGCTGCCGTGAACGCCGCCGCCGCCGGCTTGCGGCCTGCACCCCGCCAGAAGAGCCCGGACTGCCAGCCCGCAAGCCGTGTCTCGTCGACGAGCTCGAAGTTGAAGAACGCCTTCACCTGCGGTTGGCAGGCGGCGAGCAGGACGGCCTGCCGCAACCGCTCCGCCTGCACGCCGGGCGGCACCGTCGGCACGGTCTCGCGGCCGCTGTAGCCGCCGAGGAGGCGCGTCGGCGTGGCCGTCTGATAGCCGTCCTCCAGGTACCAGACGTCGCGTGAGCGCTGCCCGGTTCCGGCGAAGGCGTCGTCGAGCACCGCCGTGAGGCGCGCGTAGTCGCCCTCGCCGATGAACCCGGGCGTGTGGACGGCCGTCGGTGTCTCGGCGGACGTACGCGGGTACGGGTTGTGGCCGAACGCATCGACGAGCGGGCGTGCGCGTCCGCTGGCTCGGTACGCGCGGCCGATCGCGCGCAGGAAGGCGCCGGGCGCGTGCGCCGACGCTGTCGAGTCGAGAACGGTGACGCCGGGCCGGGCTGCGTGAAGCACGTCGTAGCAGCGGGCGAGCAGACGCTCGTAGTCGGCCGGCGTGCCGTGCCAGGAGGTGCGCGTGTTCGTCTCGTTCCAGACGACCACCGCGCGTGCGCGCGGCACGAGGGCGAGCGTCGACCGCGCGTAGCCGCAGAAGCGGTCTTGTTCGGCGGGCGTGGTCGGTGACAGCGAGGCGCTGCCGAAGACCGCGAGCACGACCTGCGTGTGGCGGGCGGCCTGCTCGGCGCGCGCGAGCTCGATCCGGCGGATGGGGCCGGGGGTCGCCGTTCCGTCCCACGGCACCCAGACGCGCACGGCGTCGGCGCCGAGAGAGCGCTGGTGCCGGACGACCGTCAGCGGATACGCCGTCCACTTGAGCGTGTCATCGTCGACGCCGACGAGCAGCGGGCCGGCTCGTACGACACGGGGCGGCCCGGGGCGGAGTGCGAGGTAGAGCAGGACAGCGCCGGCCGCCAGCGCGGCGACGACCACGAGCCCGGCGAGGACGACGATCAGGCGCCGGCGTTCCGCCCTGAGACCCCCTCGAGCGACTGGCGGAGGACCCGCCACGCCGTCGCGATCACCGTTCGCAGGTAGAGGCGCACCGACCGGTCGGCGATCCACTCCAGGTCGTGCGCGAGCTTCTCCGCCATCGAGGTCTCGTAGCCGCGGCGCACCTGGGCGAACCCGGTCAGCCCGGGCCGTACGACGAGGCGCTGCCAGTACGCGGGCAGGTCGCGCACGAGCTCCTCGAAGAAGACCGGACGGATGGGGCGCGGCCCGACGAGACTCATCTCGCCGCGCAGGACGTTCACGAACTGCGGGATCTCGTCCAGCTGGGTCGCCTTCAGCCAGCGGCCGACCGGCGTGAACTCGGCGACGGTGCGCCGGACGAGCTCCTCGCCGAGATAGGGGCCGAGCCGCGACTCGGCGTCCGCGCTCAGCGTGCGGAACTTCAGCATCGTGAAGACGCGGCCGCCGCGGCCGACGCGCTCACCCCGGTAGAAGACCGGGCGGCCGCTCGTGGCGACGATCACGGCGGCGATCGCGAGCATGAGCGGGAGCGTGACGAGGAGGAACAGCGCCGAGAGGATCAGGTCGAGCACGCGCAGGAGCACGTCGCGGGGGCGAGCCGGCGTGTCGAGCGCCAGCTGCCGGTAACCGCGTACGAGCGTGTCCTCGAGCCGCGTCGTCGTCTCGGGCACGAGAGGATGGTAGACGCCGCCCCGGAAGCGGGAGGATACGCACGGGACCCGGCAAGGGCGATAAGCTTGGCTTATGGATACGCGTCAGCTGGTGGCGTTCTGTGCCGTGGTCGAGCGGCGGAGCTTCTCCCAGGCTGCGGAACAGCTCGGCGTCACGCAGCCGGCGGTGAGCCTCCAGATCCGCTCCCTCGAGAAGCGGCTCGGGCACCAGCTGCTCGACCGATCGGGCCGTCGGGTCGAGCCGACCGAGGCCGGGCAGCGGCTCTACCGGAGCGCGCAGCGGCTGCTCGCGATGGAGCAGCAGCTGCTCGAGGAGCTCGGCGAGGAGACGGAGGGCGATCTCGCCGGCCGGCTCGAGATCGGCGCGTCGACCGGGCCGGGCGGGACCGTGGTGCCGCTCGTCCTCTGCGAGTTCCAGGCGCGGCACCCGCAGGTACAGGTCGCGCTCTCGGTCTCCGAGACCCAGCGGGTGGTGGAGCAGGTGGCGCGGCGCGAGCTCGAGCTCGGAGTCGTCGGCGCCGCGCGGCGGCACCGTGGCGTCACCTTCGAGCCGTTCTTCCGCGACGAGGTCGTGCTCGCCTGCCCGCCGGCGCACGCGTTCGCGAACCGGACGATCACGCTCGCCGAGCTCAAGGCCGAACCGCTGATCCTGATGCAGGAGGGTGCGGGCGTCCGCCAGGTGATCGACGACGAGTTGCGCGAGAAGGGCGTCCGGCTGCGCGACCTCGACATCCGGCTCGAGCTCGGGCTCCAGGAGTCGGCGCGGGCCGCGGTGCTCGGCGGGTTCGGGGTGACATTCATCTCCGCGCGGGCGATCGCGTCCGACCTCGTCTCGGGCAGTCTCGCGACCGCGCGGGTGAAGGGCATCGAGCCGTCGCGAGAGATCTCGCTCGTCCGCTCGGCCGGCCGGGCGGAGACACGCGTGTCCCAGGCGTTCGTCGCGTTCGCGAGGCAGCGGCTCGCGTGATCGTCCGCTGGGGGCTCGCGGCGCTACCGGAGGTGTGCGCCGAGGCCGGCGTCCTCTCGCCGCTGCTCGTCGCGAGCGAGCGCTGGGACGGGCTCGAGCTCGGCGTCGAGCCGCACACGCGCTGGAGCGAGGCGCCTTCGCACCGGATCGAGGAGGCGGGCGCCCAGGCGGGCGCGGGCGACGGCGTCCTCGCGGTCGGCGGCGGCAGCGCGCTCGACCTCGGCAAGGCGGTCTCGGCGGCGGCCGGGCTGCCGCTCGTCTCGGTGCCGACGACGTACTCCGGCGCCGAGTGGACGACCTACTACGGCATCCGCGACCCGGAGCGGCACGCGCGCGGCGGCGGCGGCGGCGCCCGGCCGGCCGGGATCGTCTACGACGCCCGGCTGACGCTCGGGCTGCCACTCGAGCCGACCGTCGGCACGGCACTGAACGCGCTCGCCCACTGCGCCGAGGCGCTCTACGCGTACGGCCACAACGAGACGGCGGACGAGCACGCGCTCACCGGCGCCCGGCTGATCTCGGAATGGCTGCCGCGGGTCGTCGAGGTGCCGGACGACCTGGACGCGCGCACCGCGCTGCTCCGCGGCGCCTGCCACGGCGGCGCCGCGCTCGGCGGCTCGATGCTCGCGCTCGCGCACGCGATGGCCCAGGCCGTCGGCGGCCGCTACGGGCTCCCGCACGGGACGCTCAACGGCATCTGCCTGCCGCCCGCGCTCCGCTACAACGCCCGCCGCGAGCCCGAGGCGCTCCGCCGCTTCGGCGACGCGGTGGGCGGCGACCCGGCGGGCCGTGTCGAGGAGCTGCGGCGGCTGGGCGGCGCGACCCGCCTCCGCGACCTCGGCGTGCCCGAAGACGACCTGCCCCTGCTCGCCGCCGCCGCGGCGACGAGAGCCGGCAACCAGGCCAACCCGCATCCGGCCACCCCGGAGGAGATCGACCAGCTACTGCGCGAGGCCTGGTAGCCGTTCTCAACGGAAGCGCTGACCCTCGTCGCGGCGGTAGCCCCACGCTGCGAGCGCACCGAAGAAAACGGTGTAGCCGAGCAGCGCGAGCCAGTGCTGCCAGGACCACGCTGTGCCGGCGACGGTAGGCCAGAGCACGTCCCCCCACTGGCGTGTCGGCGTGTACGGCGACAGTCGTGCCACGGCGTGCGGCAGGCCGTTCGGGCCGGTCCAGAGGCCGCCTGCATACGCGAGGAGCATGTAGAGGATGTTCGCCACCGGGAGTGCACTCTTCGGCGACGTCCAGTACGCGACGGCGACGCCGAGCATGACGAACGGCAGGCTGCCCACGAGGAGCGCGACTCCGAGTCGCAGCCACTCCCCGCCCGACAGTGACGTCGATGTGGTCGTCAGGGCGACGGTGACGAGTGCAGCCACGGCCACGACGGCGAACAGGAGGGCGGAGAGCGCTCGCCCCGCGATCCGGGCGGCCGCCGGAGCCGGCAGCGTGCGGACGAACACGGCCCAGGGCGTCACTCTCTCGATCGCCGCCGAGACGCCGAACTGAAAGAAGCCGACCCCGAGGACCGCGAACGCCGCGTACGAGGCCACGAGCAGCTCCGGGTGCCTCCCCGCGCGCGGCAGCCCGAACAGGACGAAGAAGAGCGACGGGAACGCGAACGTCGCGATGGTGAACCCCGGGATGCGCACGAGCTCCAGCGTCTGCGTGCGGGCGTAGACGAAAGCGAGCCTCACGCGTCGGCTCCCGTCAGTCGAAGGTAGGCGTCCTCGAGGGTGGCCTCGTCGGGGCGGCGCAGGCTCGCTGCGGTTCCCTCGCCAACGACGCGGCCGTCGTTCAGGACGACGATCCGGTCGGCGAGTGCCTCTGCTTCCTCGAGGTGATGGGTCGTGAGCAGCACGGTACCGCCGGCCGCGGCATGGGCTCGAATCGCCTCCCAGACGTGCCGTCGCGACTCGACGTCCAGCCCCGCGGTCGGCTCGTCGAGGAGCGCGAGTCGGGCCGGTCCTGCGAACGCGACGGCGACGGCCAGGCGTCGCCGCTGCCCTCCCGAGATGCCGCCCGTCTGCCGCGCGGCGACCTCCTT
>Ga0102953_1001503_pt1 | contig 14730 bp, 12 predicted proteins | sample SalPon2A_C_D2_MG_FD_78509 | JGI IMG/M metagenome (GOLD analysis project Ga0102953, IMG submission 78509) | Soil microbial communities from South San Francisco under conditions of wetland restoration - Salt Pond MetaG R2A_C_D2_MG | ecosystem: Environmental > Terrestrial > Soil > Wetlands | place... | reverse complement strand
CCGATGAACATCCAAATTCTGAAACCACCTGCAATCCAATATTTACTGTTGGCGCCGACTGACGAACAAATTCAAGTGGTCCGTAAGATTTTCCGGGATCGATAACAATTTCCCCGGGAGTAAAATTGGAAAGATCCCAGTTGTAACTGTCACGTTCAGTTCCCGATCCCTGGTACATTATTTTGCCATTTTTAGGGTAGCAGGTATTTTCATCAAAATTAAAACCTATTGTTGGAATAGGATGAACTGTTACAGCGTCTTTCAGCATTCCAATATTTTCGCATCCTTCTGATGAAGTAATTTTTAACTGAACATCAAAGCTTTTATCGGTAGTTCCCAAATTTTTAAAAGTGTGGGAAGGTTTATCAATTTCTGAAAAAGAACCATCACCAAATGCCCAGGCAAATTTCTCAACAGATTCGGTAGCGGAATAATTAAAATCGACTTTTAACGGGGTGCAACCTTCCGGATTCTCAGGCCAAAAATCTAAAATGGGCGTAACCGTAACCGGAAGCTTTAACGAATCGATACAGCCCTGCTCGTTAATTTTTAATCCAACAGAGCGGTTTAAAGTTTTGTATCCAAGCGGAATTACCATCGAATCAATATTTACTCCGCTAAAAAACAAAGTATCGTTTGAGTACCAGTTAAAAAGTGCATCTTCTTCGATGGTTCCATTGAAATATAATTTAAGATTATATCCCTCGCATTTTGCCTCATCCAGCTGAAAAGCGGCATTAGGCTGGTTATGAAATTCAATGTTTAACGAATCAGAAAAATCGCAACCGTACTGGTCGGTTATTTTCATCCGGAAAGGATAAGTCCCGTAATTATTTACCGAAACTGTTGGCGAAAGTGTATTTGCGTTTACAACAGAAACATCGGATTGTAATGAAGTTAAAATCGTCTGAGCCTGTCCGCTTTCAAATGCCAAATTGAGTTTCTGCTCCTTACTCCCACAAACCAGTGTGTCAAGCATAGAATAATCCAAAACCGGCTTTACGCTCCATTTTACAGCGGTAGAATCTGAACGGGTACAACCAAATTCATTGGTTAATGTAGCCTTGTACCATCCTTCCTGCGAAACCGTAATGGTAGGCGAAGTTTCTGAAGTACTCCATAAATAGCTGGTAGCTTCGCCGGGTTCCAATGTAATGGAATTTCCTTCACAAATGGTATATGCAAAATCCCACAGAAATTTCGGAGCCGGATTCACATTCACCTTAAAATCGACGGCTGTTTCACACACGCCCAGTTTTCCAACAGCAGAATAAACGGAACTGGTAGTTGGGCTAACCAACGGACTGGATGCATTCACATCATCAATTTGCTGAACCGAAGACCACGAATAGGAATAAGGATTTGGATTGGGCAGGCTAATTTGATTTAACCTAACACTTTCACCCTCGCAAATTTCAAATTCCCGCTGGTTGGAAAAAGCAATTTTGCTGATATCGATAACAGTTGTTGCTGAAAGTTGCAGTTCCGGGTCGCCTTCCATTCCACCAAACTCAACAATAAATCCCTGCGGCCGGTAATAAGTAGAATTTACGCCATCTCCGTCGTTACGCAAATCATTCCACGATTTTGGACGTTTAGCCGGATTTTGGTTAATATGTGCATAATCTTCACCTTTCCCATTATTTAAATTGGTATATGAATTGTTTGGTTCACCTTCCGACCAGTAAGAAAAGCGGCCATTTACAGCATATCCGTTATTGGATGTCCCCTGCCAGAATTGCACCTGTTCCGCAGCCGGCCCGGCAACCCATTTCCAAACTCCTTCCGTTTCCTCATCGCTTGCACCAATCCAACCCAAACCGTCGATTTTTGTCCATATAAAATCATTTTCGATTGCCGAAGTTATGGTAGCCAGGTAACCTTTTAGTCCGTTGTACAGCATTCGCGAAGCTGAGTCACGTGCTTCGGTCCAGGTAATATCTAATTTACTAATGTATTTGTAAAAATGACCAGTCGCCGGCAAATAGTCGGCATCCTTCAACGTTACAGTGATGTATCTTTTTTCAAGTGTTGGAACTCCCTTTAAATTCTTATAAAATACTTTATTTAGGGCATCCATATATTCCTGTGCGGTTCCAATTCCGGTGAGTTCGAGATAACCCAGCGAATTATTCCAAAAAGCCTTCAGATTGGTATTGCCGCGATAAACCAGCAAATCTTCACCTGCTTTGTAATTCGCAATAGAAATACGAATTCCCTCTGTATCTTCATTAAAACCCTCTCCTTCAATTTGAATATTGGTAGCTGTTTGAATGGAATCTTTACAAAACTGAATTTCGTTACTTCCGGGCCCGTTATAAATTTTTAAAACAAACTCGGTTGTATCGACCTGGGAATATGCAAAAATTGAGAGTGATGAAAAAAGCAGAACCAACCAACATTTCAACATAATGATCAAGTACGGGTTGAGAAGTATTTCATAAACTGCGAACGTTCATACAGCATCGGATCCGGAATATTTTTATATGAAAGCCGACCGCGAAAATCTTCAATTTTTTTGAAATTCCATTTACGCATAAAATCTTTCATTTCATCTAAAATACTGATAACCACACCGGCTCCGTTAATATAAAGTGTTGAACATAGCTGGGTTACCTGTGCACCGGCCAACAACTGTTTAATTACAGCCTTTCCATCATGAATTCCGGTTGAAGCAGCAATATCGATTTTTGGCACAGCCGACGAAATCATTCCTACCCAACGCAGTGTGCGCCGAATATCGGAAGGAGAACTAAAAACCTCTGAAGAAGCAAGTTCCAGTGTTTCAAGATTTATGTCGGGTTCGTAAAAACGGTTAAACATCACAATCCCCTTGGCGCCGTTTGCTTTTAATTTATCTGCCATTCCAACAATATTACTGTGATGAACTCCAAATTTCACCGCCACCGGTATCGTAACTTCACTTTTTACTTTACTCAACACATCGAGGTACAATTGCTCCACCAAACCCGGTTTTTCAAATTTGTCAGTAGGAACATAGAAAATATTCAATTCCAGTGCATCGGCTCCTGCTTCCTGAAAATCTTTGGCAAAGGTAGTCCATTCACTTGCTGAAATACAGTTCAGACTTGCAATAATGGGAATGTCGACCGCTTTTTTAGTTTCTTCCAGCAATTCGAGATGTTGCGTAACCGAATTATTTCGGAGATATCCTTTTATGTAATCTTCGGCTTCCGGGTAACTATTGTTTTGTTTGTTTTTCGCTATTAAATGGGTTACCTCGTTGTTAATTTGCTCTTCAAAAATAGATTTCAGCACCACAGCACCAATCCCCACTTTTTCCAGTTCCTTAATTTTTCCAACCGAACTGGTTAATCCTGAACTTGCTGCCACCAACGGATTTCTTAACGATAATCCCAAATATGTTGTTTCTAAATTTGCCATCGATTTAAGTAGTTAAGTTTTTATTCTGAATATTTTAAATTTTCTAATAATTTCTGGCTCCAAAAATTTTACTTCCAACGCGAACCAGAGTACTACCTTCTTCCACCGCAATCAGGTAATCATCCGACATTCCCATCGAAATTTCACAAAATTCATCTGATTCGGAAAAGTATTCATTTTTTAGCGAATTAAAAATACCGTTTAACATTCGAAATTCGTCCCTGATTTGTGTTTCATTATCAGTGTAAGTGGCCATTCCCATTACACCTACAATTTTAATATTTCTGATTGTTTTAAAAGCTTCCGATTTTAAAATCTCAGCCGCTTCATCCAATGAAAGGCCAAATTTAGTTGATTCCTGTGCGATATGAAACTGCAGCAAACAGGGAATAATCCTTCCTGTTTTTTTGGCTTCCTTATTGATTACCTTCAATAATTTAAGTGAATCCACTCCATGAATAAGAGCCACAAAAGGAGCAATATATTTTACTTTGTTGGTTTGCATGTGGCCAATAAAATGCCACTCAATATCTTTTGGAAGTTCTTCATATTTACGGGTAAGATCCTGCACTTTGTTCTCACCGAAAATTTTATGACCACTATGGTATGCTTCAAAAATGTCTTCATTGGGTTTGGTTTTCGAAACGGCAACGAGCCTTACTCCAGCAGGTAGTTCTTTTGTAATTTCTGCAATGTTTTTTGCAATATCCATTCTCAAACTATTTGCAGTAAAAATAAAAATTATGAATGGTTTAACCTTTGATTTTTGAAACCATTTTGCCGGGAACAAAAATTTATACCTTTGAAACCGGAAAATGAAGCGACAGGAAACGATATTACATGAGATGAACCAATTAGGAAAGCGGAGAAACTCTTTTGCATTTCTTATTGATTTTCAGGCAACAAAACCTCATGTTTTTGATTTAGCCCACTCGTCAGAAAAAATTTTATGGCAAATTCCCGGCCATTCCAACGTTCCCTCGGTTCAGAATTCTGCAAAGCTGAATAAGTGGAAAATGTCGCCAGTGTCCTTCGAAACTTATGAAAAAGGTTTCAATTTGGTAAAACAGCGCATTTACAGTGGCGATACTTATTTACTTAACTTTACCCAACCTACGATAATTGAAACCAATGTTTCTCTCGAAGATATTTTTTATTTGAGTGAAGCGCGTTATAAAATCTTGTTGAAGAATAAGTTTGTGTGTTTTTCGCCGGAAACTTTTGTTAAAATCGAAAAGGGCAAAATTTTCTCTTTTCCCATGAAAGGCACCATCGATGCGGATATTGAAAATGCTGAGAAAATTATTCTGAATGATTCGAAAGAACTGGCTGAACACAATACCATTGTTGATTTAATTCGGAACGACCTGAGTATGGTAGCAGAAAATGTGGTGGTTGAAAAATTCAGGTACCTCGACCGTATTGATACCAATCACAAAAATCTTTTCCAGGTGAGTTCACGAATCTCAGGCGATTTACCTGAAAATTACACAGAAAATATTGGCAATATTATTTTTGCATTGTTACCTGCCGGCTCGGTTACCGGCGCTCCAAAGAAAAAAACCGTGGAAATTATAACCGAAAACGAAAAATATAAGCGCGGATATTACACCGGAATTTTCGGAATTTTCGATGGTGAAAATCTGGATAGCTGTGTGCTGATTCGTTACATCGAAAATCAGCAAGGACAATTCATTTACAAAAGTGGAGGCGGAATTACCTTCATGAGTGAAGCTGACAGTGAATACGACGAAATGATAAAAAAAGTGTATGTCCCAATTGCTTGAAACCATAAAAAGTGAAAACGGCAAGTTGATTAATTTAAAATGGCACAACTCTCGTTTCAACCGTTCACGGGAAATTTATTTCGGTGTTAACGAAGTAGTTGATCTTGCTGAAATAATTGAAATTCCTGAACAGGCAAAAACCGGACTTTTCCGGTGCCGGGTAACTTATTCAACACACATTGAAAAAGTGGAGTTTTTACCTCACCAGTATCGTAAAATAGAGTGGCTAAAACTGGTGGAAGATAATTCAATAGATTACAGGTTTAAATATGCCGACCGTACTTTTTTACAAAAACTTTTTGAAAAACGGGGTGATTGCGATGACATTCTGATTATTAAAAACGGTTTTATAACCGATAGTTTCACCGCCAACACAGTTTTTTTCGATGGGGAAAATTGGTGGACACCGAACACGCCACTTTTACCTGGTACACAACGGGCCCGGCTTTTGTATGAAGGTGAAATTTCTGAATGCCGGATTACACCGGAAGATCTTCCCAAATATAAAGCAGTAAGCTTAATAAATGCCATGCAGGATATGGAAATCTTCCCGCGAATTCCTATTGAAAATATTTTTAGATAAAACCCTCTAAAACAAAAAGCCCTGCAAATATGCAAGGCTCTTAATGTTAAAATTTTTATATATTTATTCGAGTTTAGTTTTCGGACATCCGGCATCTACCGGCTTATTTCCAGTAACTTCCCATGTATTTCCGGAATTCAGCAGTTCATCAACACATGTAATTTTACGATTTTGCTGAACCTGATTTATTTGTGCAACCAGTTCGGTATCATAAACCGGGGCAGGTACATTTCTAATTACTCCAAAGGCAACCGGAAAATCAGGTAATTGCATATTTATTAAAGCCATGTGTACTGTAGGATCAACCTCGATAGCATCGTGTACTATAATATCATCGATGGTAATTCCATGTTCTCCTATTCTAGCCACTTTCAACTTTCCTTTATCGAAAATCAATCCCTTTTCATTTTCCTCTCCAAACAACATGGGTTTTCCGTGTTCCAGAATCAACTGGCGGTCGGCCCGGTGCTGCGGATCGGTGATGGCACTGTGAATTCCATTGTTAAAAATTACGCAGTTTTGTAAAACTTCAACTACCGACGTTCCTTTATGTTCTGCCGCGGAAGTAAACACTTCCTGGCTTAATTTAATGTTACTGTCGATGGTGCGTGCATAAAATGTTCCGCGGGCACCAATAACCAATTGACCTGGCACAAAAGGATCTTAAACCGTGCCAAAAGGCGAAGTTTTTGTTTTTACGCCACGTGCAGAAGTTGGTGAATATTGTCCTTTGGTTAATCCGTAAATCCGGTTGTTGAATAAAATTAAATTAATATCGATGTTGCGCCGAATTAGATGAATAAAATGATTTCCGCCAATGGCCATTGCATCACCGTCGCCTGTAATAACCCAAACACTCAGATCGGGATTAGCCAGTTTTACTCCTGAAGCAACAGCGGCTGCTCTACCATGAATGGTATGAAAACCATAGGTACTCATGTAATAAGGGAATCTTGAGGAGCAACCAATTCCGGAGATAACAGCAAATTTTTCGCGTGGAATTCCCATTCCTGCCATAGTACGTTGTACGGCATTCATAATGGCATAATCCCCACAACCCGGACACCAGCGAACTTCATTTTCGCTTTTAAAATCTTTAATGGTATATTGTATTTCAGCCATTTTTAGTCCTCCAGTAATTTATAGATGCTTTCTTTCAATTCATTAACGGTAAAAGGTAATCCTTTCACTTTGTTGCATTGGTGATATTGGAATGAAGGTAGTTCGTTGCGCAGGTAACTCGCAAACTGTCCCATATTCAATTCACACACAATAATTTTTTTGAATTTTTTGAATACTACTTCAGTGTTTTTTGGCAATGGTTTTATATAATTGAAATGTGCCAAACTTACATTTTTCCCTTCCATTCTGAGTTCTCTTACCGTACTAATCATGTGACCGTAAGTTCCACCCCAGCCGACAACCAAAACATCACCTTCATTGTCGCCACACAATTCCAGGTCAGGAACCATGTCGACAACTTTCTGAACCTTGCTTTCACGATAATTAGTGTTTAACTGATGATTTTCAGGATCGTGACTTACTGTACCGGTTTCATTTTTTTCAAGCCCGCCAATACGGTGTTCAAAACCTGTCATTCCCGGGAAAGCCCACTCGCGTGCCAGTGTTTCCGGATCTCGTTTGTACGCTTTAAAAGACGAAGCATCTTTGGCAAAACGCGGTTTAATAGGTGGCAAATCAGACATTGATGGAATTTTCCATGGTTCGCTGCCGTTTCCTAAAAATCCATCAGTTAATAAAATCACCGGAACCATTCTTTCCAGCGCTATTTTTGCTGCTTTGAATGCATACCAGAAACAATCAGAAGGAGTACTGGCAGCCAAAACAACCACCGGGCTTTCACCATTTCTACCATAAAGTGCCTGCAACAAATCTGACTGCTCTGTTTTGGTTGGTAATCCGGTTGACGGACCTCCGCGCTGAACATTAACCACAACCAAAGGCAACTCGGCCATCACAGCCAACCCAATCGCTTCCGATTTTAGAGCCAGCCCGGGACCTGAAGTGGTTGTAGCAGCCAGGTTGCCGGCAAACGCGGCACCAATAGCAGAAGTAATTCCGGCAATTTCATCCTCGGCCTGGAAGGTCTTTACTCCCAAATCTTTTCTTTCGGAAAGTGCAACCAATATATCGGTAGCTGGTGTAATCGGATACGATCCAAGGAAAAGTTCAAGTCCTGCTTTTTCCGCAGCAGCCAGTAATCCCCAGGCAGTTGCATGGTTTCCGTTGATATTGCGATATTTTCCGTTCTCAATATTTGCCGGGTTTACCAGGTAACTGGGTGTCATGTGCTGCATATTCATACCGTAGTTGTAGCCATCGTGCAACACTTTAATGTTTGATTCAACTACAACCGGTTTTTTAGCGAATTTACTGGTAATAAATTCCTCGATATATTCAAGTGGACGGTTAAACATCCAGCATACCAACCCTAAAGCAAACATATTCTTACTGCGCAATACACTTTTGTTATCCAGCCCAAAATCTTTCAAACTCTCTTTGGTCAGGCTTGAGATTGGAACCGGAATCTTAAAGTAGTCATCCAGTTTACATTCGGCAAAAGGATCATCGGTTTCAAAATTTGCTTTGCTCAGGCTTTTATCATTGAACGAGTCCGAGTCGTAAATAATGGTCCCCCCGGGTTTCATAAACTTTGCATTTGCTTTAACTGCAGCCGGATTCATAGCGACAAGTACATGGGCATAATCACCCGGTGTATTAATTTGTTTGTGTCCAAACTGAACCTGAAAACCTGAGACACCTCCAACTGTACCTTGTGGAGCTCTGATTTCGGACGGATAATCAGGAAAGGTAGAAATATCGTTCCCAAGAAGTGCAGTCGCGTCCGAAAATAATGTACCGGTAAGCTGCATACCATCACCCGAATCACCTGAAAATCGAATGGCAACTTCTTCCAGCTCAATTACTTTTGCATCCTTCATTTAATTACTTTTTATATATTAAATAATTCAATTCAAAAGAAAAACGATTCTAAAATTAACAATCTATAATTTCAGAATCGATTCTTTAGTTAAAAATTCCAACGAACAAAAATAACCATTATTTAACAAGTTAGTAATGACATATTCAATAATTTAAAGGTTTTGATATATTTGAATCCAATTTAAAATTAATTTAGATAGTGGCATTAATAAAAATGTTAAACAACAAAACTCCGTTAATTGGAAATGACTGTTTTTTAGCTGAAACAGCAACCCTAATCGGCGATGTTGAAATAGGAAATAACTGCAGTATTTGGTTCAATGCTGTTATCAGAGGCGATGTGCACTATATTAAAATTGGTAATAATACCAACGTGCAGGATAATGTGGTTATTCATGCTACTTATAAAAAATCGCCCACCAATATTGGCGACAATGTTACCATAGCGCACGGAGCCATTGTTCATGGTTGCACCATCAAAAATAATGCGATGATTGGAATGAATGCTGTTGTGTTAGATGATGCGGTTGTAAACAGCAACTCGATTATTGCAGCCGGGTCGGTAGTTACAAAGGGAACTATTGTTGAATCCGGGTGTGTTTATGCAGGAATTCCTGCAAAAAAAATCAAAGAAATCAGCCCTGATTTACTCGACGGAGAAATTAACCGCATTGCCAACGCTTACAGTATGTACGCTAGCTGGTATAAATAAAGCATAAAACTCAGTCGGCTAAAAATTATTTTTAATCTTCTTTTGAAATAAAATTCCAAACCAGAGATAACTTATTAAAAAAATTAGAAACATTTGTTGCATTTATTTTCTTTTTTCAAAAATGTTTTATTCTTTCGTATCACAATTATTCATTAGATTTATCAGATTAAATTAAAACCTTTAAAAATGAACGCTACATTATCGACTTCGTCCAAAAAGAGTAATTCGTATTTGCTGCCGATGATCATCATCAGTAGTCTTTTCTTTATTTTTGGATTTGTAACCTGGCTAAACGGAATCTTAATACCATATTTAAAAATAGCTTGCCAATTAACTGATTTTGAAGCATTACTTGTTGCCACTGCATTTTATATTTCATATACGGTAATGGCTCTTCCATCGGCATGGGTGCTAAAAAAAACCGGATTAAAGAACGGGATGATGGTTGGACTTTGGGTGATGGCAGTTGGCACGTTAATATTTATCCCGGCAGCACTTATGCGTACGTATGCAATTTTCCTGTTAGGATTATTTGTAATGGGGACCGGACTGGCCATTTTACAAACGGCCTCCAATCCTTATGTTACCATCATGGGACCACGTGAAAGCGCTGCAAAACGTATAAGTATTCTCGGAATTTGTAACAAAGTTGCAGGAGCAATAGCCCCACTGATTCTGGCATTTTATATTTTGAAGGACGGTGACGCTTTCTTGACAAATCTGGCTACTTTGAGTGAATCGGCAAAGATTGCCGCACTTGACGATCTGGCACGAAGAGTGATAAATCCTTACCTGGTAATGACTGTTGTTTTATTTCTGCTTGGAATTTTAATTCGACTTTCAGGTTTGCCTGAGCTGGAAGTCGAATCAAATGAAGATGCAAATGGGGTCAAAATCGCCACCAAAAATAATATATTCGGATATCCGCATTTAATTCTTGGAGTAGTTACTTTATTCTTTTATGTGGGTATTGAAGTAATTGCAGGTGACACAATCATACGATACGGGCAATCGCTTGGAATTGCGATCGCATCAGCCAAATATTTCACTTCACTGGTTATGCTAAGCATGGTTATTGGTTACATAGTTGGAATTATCTTTATTCCAAAATATTTAGATCAAAGAAAAGCACTGATAGGAAGTGCAATTCTGGGCATGGTATTCGCATTTTTCGCAATATTTGTCCCTAAAGATTTATCAATAACATTCAATTTTATCGACCTGACATCGTTCAAACCAATTGTACTGACTGTACCTTATACTGTTTTGTTTGTAGCGTTATTCGGGCTATCTAATGCCTTGTGCTGGCCTGCTATCTGGCCTCTTGCCATCCACAATCTTGGAAAATTCCTGAAAACAGGTTCTGCTTTATTAATTATGGCCATTGCAGGAGGAGCTATTTTACCACTGATTTGGGGAAAACTTTCCGACCAGTTTGGTTCACAAAATGCTTATTGGGTTGCCATTCCAGCATATTTAATTATTCTTTTTTATGCGGTACGAGGTTATAAAATAAAAAGTTGGAAATAATTATACGGAATTTGATAACACATTTAAATTTAATAATTTTCAAACTTACCAATCAATTTAAAAAAAATTTGTTAGCATGAAACCAACACTTTTGATACTTGCAGCCGGCATGGGAAGCCGCTTTGGAGGACTCAAACAGGTGGAACCGGTTGGCCCTTATGGCGAAGCTATTATTGATTATTCCATTTTCGATGCCATCCGTGCCGGTTTTGGCAAGGTAGTTTTTGTTATTCGCGAGAATTTTGCCGATGCTTTTAAAGAAAAATTCGACCAAAAACTAAAAGGGAAAATTGAAGTTGAATATGTTTACCAGGAATTAGACATGCTTCCTCCGGGTTTTACTTTACCTGAAGGAAGAGAAAAACCCTGGGGCACTGCTCATGCCATCCTGGTTGCCAAAGATGTTATTAACGAACCTTTTTGCGCTTTAAATGCTGACGATTTTTATGGCCGCAATGCTTATAAAGTAATGGCCCGGTTTTTAGGCTCATCGGATAATCCTAAAAAATATTCCATGGTTGGTTACCAGTTGAAAAATACACTTTCTGATTTTGGCTCGGTTTCAAGAGGAATCTGTGAAATTGACAAAAACCGGCATCTGAAAAAAATTGTGGAAACCACAAAAATATTGAAAAAAGAAAACCAGGTGATTTCTATTGAAAACGACGGAACCGAAAAAATACTTACCGGCAATGAAAATGTTTCGATGAATATTTGGGGCTTTACACCTTCGGTTTTTGCCACACTGGAACAAAAGTTCAGCACTTTTCTGGCTACTGAAATCGATAAACCAAAATCAGAAATGTACATCCCCTCGGTGGTTTTCGAAATGATAGAGGAACAACTGGCAACCGTAAAAGTGCTGGAAGCAGATTCGCCATGGTTTGGAGTCACCTACAAAGAAGATAAACCTTACGTGGTGCAGAAAATAAAAGCGCTCATTCAACAAGGTGAATACCCGGAAAAACTGTATTAAAATTAACTATGCCTGTCGCACTAAAAGATATAGCAAAACAATTTAACCTAAACGGAACGATAAAGCATATCGAACCCTTTGGCAACGGCCATATTAACGATACTTTCAAAATTTTTATTCAGGAACCTGAATTTCCCGATTATATTTTGCAACGGAAAAATCACCACGTTTTTAAAGATATTCCGGGAATGATGGAAAACATCGTTAGGGTAACCGACCACATTCGCAAAAAACTTGAAGAGAAAAATACGGTCGAAATTTCAAAAAAGGTCATTACCCATATTCAGTGTGAAAACGGAGAGTATTTTTATAAAGACAGTGACGGGAATTATTGGACCGTTTTTTTGTTTATTCCGGGAAGCCAGAGTGTTGAAAAAATTGAAAACCACGAACACGCATATCTTGCAGGCAAAGGATTTGGAAAGTTCCAGGAACAGCTGGCCGACCTGCCCGGAAAACCACTGAACGAAACTATTGTAGATTTTCATAATATTGAATTCCGGTACTGCAATTTCAGGAAAGCGCTGAAAATAAATTATCAAAATAGGGCAGCAGAAACCCAATCTGAAATTGAATTTGTATTACAGCACGAAGCAGAAATGCACACGCTGATAAATGCACAAAGAGCGGACGAAATACCATCACGAATTACACACAACGACACCAAAATTAATAACATACTCTTCGATGAAATAGGTCAAATTTTGTGTGTTATTGACCTCGACACGGTAATGCCGGGCCTGGTTCATTTCGATTTTGGCGATGCCATAAGAACTGCAGCCTGCACGACCGAGGAAGATGAAACCGACCTCGATAAAATCACTGTTAACCTTGAAATTTTTGAAGCGTTTGCCAGGGGTTTTCTGGAAGAAACAAAATCGTTTATCAACGAAAAAGAAATCAGCCTGCTTACCCACTCTGCAAAATTTATGACCTTTATTATGGGGCTTCGTTTTTTGACCGATTATATTGAAGGAGACGTTTATTACAAAATAAAACACCCAAACCATAACATTGAGCGGGCACGGGCGCAGTTCAAACTGGTTTCAGAAATTACAAAAAATGAAGACGAAATGAACCGGATTATCCGGCAACTCGTTTAAAATTTTTCTCAGAAAAACAATTATAAATGAATGTGCTGCGCATTCACTTTCTTTCCAAGAAACAATTCTGCTTTACTTTCGAACGTTTCCGTCGATTCCGTAGTTTGAAAAATCCTTTCTTTATTTTTGGAAATTCGATGTTCAATTTCAGGATGCCGGTGCAAATAATCCATCAGTTTCTCTGCCACAATTTCGCCCTGTTCAAGTATTCTAATATTTACAGGAACATATTTCTGTATGATTTTCAGTAGTAGCGGATAATGAGTACACCCCAAAATCAGGGTATCAATATTTTTATCTTTTTGAAGAATATTCCGAATATTTTTTCTCACAAAATAATCAGCACCCTTCGTTTCAATTTCATTATTTTCCACTATTGGAACCCACATCGGACAAGCCTCCTGAACGGTTGATTTCACATGTCCCCCTGACCACTTTTCCAACTCAATCGGATACGATTCTGAAACCACGGTTCCCACGGTTCCCAAAACACCCACATGCCCGTTTTGGGTAATCTCGGCCACCTTTTCCACACTTGGCCGGATTACGCCTAGTACTCGTCTGTCCGGCGCCAGATTAGGTAAATCGAGCATCTGAATATTCCGGAGCGCTTTTGCCGATGCCGTATTACATGCAATGATAACCAATGGACAGTTTTTACTGAAAAGATATTTTACGGCTTGCAATGTGTACTCATACACCACATCGAAGGAACGGGTACCATAAGGGGTGCGTGCATTGTCTCCCAAATACAAAAAATCATAATTGGGAAGAACTTTTACCAATTCTTTTAAAACGGTAAGTCCTCCGTAACCGGAGTCGAATACGCCAATGGGTGCATTATTCACTTGTTTAAATTATTTTAATATTTTGTATTTCAATATAATATAGCATAGAATTGATATCTGAATTTTACTACGCATGGAACTCACATGAATAATTTGATCATACCCCTTTTTGTATTTGACAAACCATGTTCGTTTCATTTTACAACAATTGAAGGATTAACGTTGAACTACCAATTTATAAGCTTCATCGTAATATTTTCCAAGATTCGACCAATCAAAGTGAAACGAAGATTCCTCGCATTTGTATCGTAATGAAATTCGCTCGCGACGACTCATTTGTACGAAGTTGAATAGTTTATTGGCCAAATCTTCGGCTGTTTCGTAAAAATCGCGTCCGCTGCGCTTAATAATGTACATTCCTTTTCCCTCGTAATCTGGTATGTTTTTAACGACATAATCACCAAAGCCAGCCAGGTCGCTGGTTACTGAGGGCAAACCACTCGCCAGACATTCAAGTGGTGTGTAACCCCAAGGTTCGTACATACTGGGGAAAATACCCAGATGGCACCCCCTTACAAATTGTGTATAATCCATTTTGAACAGCGGGTTTGCTGTTGAAATAAAATCGGGATGGTAAACAATCTTAACCCTGTCGTGACGATTATTAACCAAATTAGCTGTACGAAGGAAATTTAATATTTCGTCTTTTGCATCGTCGATAATGGTGTGTGTAACAATTTTAGGTAGTCGATGCGTTTTCCAACTTTGCACATTTCGCCTCAACTTTAAGCGCAGGTAATCCTCTACCATCGAACTCAGGTCGGGAAATTTATATGGCCCGTCTGCTGACGTTATTTTTGTATACAAAAGTTTTCCAACTTG
>Ga0102953_1001502_pt1 | contig 14731 bp, 16 predicted proteins | sample SalPon2A_C_D2_MG_FD_78509 | JGI IMG/M metagenome (GOLD analysis project Ga0102953, IMG submission 78509) | Soil microbial communities from South San Francisco under conditions of wetland restoration - Salt Pond MetaG R2A_C_D2_MG | ecosystem: Environmental > Terrestrial > Soil > Wetlands | place... | reverse complement strand
GAGCAGGATCAGCAATACGAGGGAGGGGCTCTCAAGGGAGAAGACGAAGTGCAGGACATACCCCACGGCCAGCAGCTGGCCGACCATGCGCAGGGAGGCGCCAAGCATCTCCCTTTCCTGGCCGATGCCGCGCAGCCGCGCCAGCCCGATCGCCAGGACGATCAGGCCGTAGACCAGCAGAAGGTCGGTAAGGCTGAGATCAATCAGGGGGCTGGAAGCCATCGGCTAGGTCTCCTCCCCCGGAGTGGAGAGAAATTGCCGGAATTTCTCGCTCCGGGGGCTTTCGAGCATCTCCGCCGCCGGTCCCTCCTCCAGGATTTCTCCCTCGGCCAGATAGGCGAGCCGGTCGGCTACCCCCTCTGCCAGGGGCAGATCATGGGTAACCATCAGGACGGTAAGACCGAGGCTGCGGCAGGCATCGCGCAGGGTGGCGGCCAGGCCGACGGCGGTCGGACGGTCGAGGGCGCTGGTCGGCTCGTCGAGAAGGAGCACCCGCGGGCGGGTGAGCAGGGTGCGGGCCAGGCTGACACGCTGCTGCTGGCCAAGGGAAAGGCTCCTCGCCTGCCGGGGCAGCAGCTCGGCGGAGAGGCGGCAGAGATCGAGGACCCGGACGATTTCGTCGCTGTCGCCCGTCGGCGGATCTTCGCCGGTCAGCACGAAGGCAAGCTGCAGGTTGGCCAGCACGCTCCCCTCGAACATGCAGGGCTTCTGCGGCACCATCCCCACCCGGCGGCGCAACGCCAGGGGATCGAGAGAGGCGATATCCTTTCCGTCCAGAAAAACACGGCCGGCGGTCGGATCGTCGAGGCGATTGAGCAGGCGCAGCAGGCTGCTCTTGCCCCCTCCCGACGGCCCGACGATCACCGTCAATGTACCTGCGGGCACCTCCAGGGAGACCGCCCGGAGGACCTCCTTTTCTCCCCCCTCGGCCAACGCCCGGACCTTGCTCACCGCCTCGACGGTCAGGGCGGCCCCGGCGGCCTTCATCCTGCTTCCTCGTCCTGCAGCCGCTGCATCACCGCCTTCATGTCCTCCCAGACCTCCCGCTTGCCCGCCGGGTTGCGCAGCAGGTAGGCCGGATGGTAGGTGGGCATGAGGGGGATGCCCTCGTACTGGCGCCAGGCGCCGCGCAGCCGGCCGATCGGCGACTGGTCCCGCAGCAGGGCGTGGGCGGCGAAGCGGCCGAGGGTGACGATCAACTGCGGCCGGATTGCCGCCAGCTGCCGTTTGAGAAAAGGCTCGCAGGCCTCGATCTCTTCAGGCTTCGGATCGCGGTTCTGCGGCGGCCGGCATTTTTCCACATTGCAGATATAGACGTCCCCGCGCCCGAGGCCCATGGCGAAAAGAATGCGGTCGAGCAGCCTCCCCGCCTCGCCAACAAAGGGTTCTCCCTTCAGATCCTCCTCCCGGCCGGGAGCCTCTCCGACAAAAACGATGCGGGCATCGGGGTTTCCGACCCCGAAGACGATGTTCTTGCGCCCCTTGCAGAGAGGGCAACGGCGGCAGTCCTCGAGATCTGCGCGGATTTCCTCCAGGGTTTCCCGGCGGCAGGCCTGCCCTCCCCCCTCCTCAACGCCGCGAACTCCGGGCGGACAGGGGGGAAGGTCCTGGGGAATGTCGACCTCGGGAGCCTGGGGGATCTCGGCGACTCCGAGGGTCTGAAGGTCCTCGAGCAGGCCGCGCACCTGGGCCACGGTTTCCAGAAACTCGCGCTGTGTATTCTCCGGCATGGCGTCTTTACATCCCTGCATCGCTGAACTATTCTTGAAATATAAACCTATCCCCGAGGCCCATGGCTTTTATTATCGTCACCGCCACAATCCTGCTGCTCTTGACACCCGGCGAATCCTGGGCGTGGGGGGTGGGAGTCCACCTTCAGCTCGGCTCCCACGTCCTCGACCAATTACAGCTCCTGCCTGCGGCCCTCCAGACCCTGCTCAGGACCTACCCCAACGACTACCTCTACGGCTGCATCAGTGCCGATATCACCCTCGGCAAGAAGTTCACCCATTATCTCAAGCATTGTCATTCCTGGAGGATGGGCGAAAAAGTCCTCGACGCCGCCCGGAGCGACTCCCAACGGGCCTGCGCCTACGGCTACCTGGCGCACCTGGCGGCGGACACCGTGGCCCATTCCTACTTCGTTCCCTTCAAGATGATCCGCACCTTCAACACGATGCTGCTCAAACACACCTACTGGGAGTTGCGCGTCGAATCCCTGGTCTCCCCCGAAATCTGGCCGCTCGCCCGGAACATTGCCCGAAAGGATTTCAGCGACAACGACGCCCTGCTGCGCAGCGTACTTTCCGACACCATCTTTTCCTTCAATACCAACAAGCGCCTCTTCAACTCCATGCTGCTGCTTAACCGGCTTCAGCAGTGGCAGAAGATGCTGCGCTCCCTCTCCAATGCCTCGAAGTGGTCTCTCGGCGAGGAAGACCGAAGGGAATACCTGGCCCTGGCCGGGGAGGCGGCGATAAGCATCCTGATCGACCGGGAAAAGAGCCCCTACCGGCAGGCCGACCCGACGGGCGAAAGGGCCATCAACGCCGCCCGCACCATCCGCAAGAACCTCAACCTGCTCTGGCTCGACGGCAAGCTCCCGCAGCCCGAAGCCGGGGCCATCCTCGAAGAACTCCGCCCCCGCTTCCGCCAGGGCATTACCCGTCCCGACGAAATCCTGGAGATGCTCTCAGAGTATTGAGACCGGTACGGGAAAGCCGCCCGTGTCCGCCCGGTCAGATCTCCACCCCTTCGCCCCGGCGCATCTCCACGATGCGATCGAGCAGTCTCCGGGCGACCTCGTCCTTGGAAAGCCGCGGCAGCTCCTCGACGGTGCCGTCGCGGAAAAGCAGACGGACGATATTGGTGTCGACGTCGAATCCCGCCCCCTCCTGGGTGACGTCATTGGCAACGATGAGATCGAGGTTCTTCTCCGCAAGCTTCTTGCGGGCGTTCTCGATCAGGTCGGTCGTTTCAGCGGCGAAGCCGACCAGGGTGCGCTCCCCCTTGACCCGGCCCAGATCGGCCAGAATGTCGGGGTTCCGCCTCAGCCGCAGAACCAGTTCGTCGGTCTGCCCTTTCTTGATCTTCTCACGGGCACCCTCCGCCGGCCGGTAGTCGGCGACCGCCGCGGCCTTGATGACGATGCCCGCGCCTTCGACCCGCTCCATCACCGCCTTGTGCATCTGCTCGGCGCTGACGACGGGATGAAACTCGACGCCGCAGGGGGCGGCAAGCCCCGTCGGGCCGGAGACAAGCAGCACACGGGCGCCACGGTTGCGAGCGGCGCGGGCGATGGCGTATCCCATCTTGCCCGAGGAGTAGTTGCTCAGATAGCGGACCGGGTCAAGCTCCTCGCGCGTCGGGCCAGCGGTGATCAGCACCGTTTCGCCGGCCAGATCGTGTGGGCCGAGAATCCTTTCGCTCTCCTCCCGGATCGCCCGGGGCTCGGGAAGCTTCCCCTTGCCCTCCCAGCCGCAGGCCAGGGAGCCGATGGCCGGTTCCATGAAATGATAGCCGAGACCTCGAAGCTTCTCCTCGTTCTGCCGGTAAAGGGGATTTTCCCACATGTTGACGTTCATCGCCGGAACGAAGAGTACCGGGGCCCGGGTCGCCATGATGGTGGTGGTCAGCATGTCGTCGGCGATGCCGGAGGCGACCTTGCCGACGACGTTGGCGGTCGCAGGCGCGACGACGAAAAGGTCGGCCCGGTCGGCCAGGGAAATGTGGCCGATCTCTTTTTCCTCGTAGAGGTTGAACAGGTCGGTGTGAACCGGGTTGCCGGAGAGGGTCTGGAAGGTGAGCGGGGAGACGAACTGCCGGGCGCTCTCGGTCATGATCACGAAAACCTTGGCCCCCGCCTTGACATAGAGCCGCAGCAACTCCACCGCCTTGTAGGCGGCGATACCGCCGCTGACTCCCAGCACGATTCTCTTGCCGTTGAGCATGTATCCGCCCCTTCCTTTGTAGAGGTACTGAAAAGTAGGATTCAGGCTTATTGCAGATTCTTAAAATCTTCCTCGCGCCCGTTCGCTTCACTCACTAGAGCACGCAGAGGTCGCAGAGAAAGTCCCACATCGTCTTCTGTCAGGATTATCCTTGCGTTCTTTGCGCCTTCGTGGTGAAAAGGTTTGCCGTCCTCCTCGAAAGGGCTGGGAGGCCGGCAAACAACCATTCCTTAAGCTATTCTACCCGACAAAGGGATTCATCGCCTTTTCCCGCCCGATGGTGGTATCGGGCCCGTGGCCGGGATGGACCACCGTCTCGTCGGGCAGCACCAGCAGATGGCGGCGAATCCCCGATACCAGGGTGTCGAAATCGCCTCCGGGCAGGTCGGTGCGGCCGATCGATCCGGCAAAAAGGGCATCGCCGGAGAAGAGATGGTCTTCGCCCAGCAGGCAGATCCCTCCGGGAGAGTGTCCGGGCGTATGGATGACGCTCAGTTGCAGCCCGTCCAGTTCGAGGATCTCGCCGCCGGCCAGGGTGCGGGTCGGCTCCGGCGAGGAGACGGCCGGAAGACCGTAACCGGCGGCGTGTTCTTCGGCGCGCCGAAGAACGGGGACGCCCCGTTCGTGGATGATCAGCTCGGCTCCGGTCCTCTCGACCAGCAGGCGGTTGGCGCCGACATGGTCGAAATGTCCGTGGGTATTGACGATCATCGCCAGGGAAAGGCCGGCGGCCTCCAGACTCTCCAGGATTCTCTCGCCCTCGGCGCCGGGATCGATGACCAGCGCCCGGTCGCTGCCTTCGGCGGAGACGATGAAACAGTTGACCTGCAGCGGCCCGACCACCAGGGTTCCGATACGCATCGCCTACTCCTTCTCCTCATCGGTGGTGGAAAAAAGATCGAGGCTTTTGCCCTTGAGCTGGTCGGCCAGGGTGAAACCGAAGCCCTCCCTGCCCCCTTTTGCCCTTCCCTTGGCGCCCTTCTCCGGCCTTTCCGCCGCTTGGGGGGGGGTGGGAGCAGGTGCGGGATCGGGACCGGGCTCGGTCTTCTGTCCGCCGTCGCCGTTGCGGTCGGAATTGTTCTTGAAGAAATATCGGTCGTAGAGCCGATGGTACGCGGTCCAGGACGATTCGCTTTCGGGCTCCTTGTCGATGTGGGTCTGGACGCCGTTGATCTTGGAATCGAGATCGTCAAGGAAGTTGAGGATGACCGCCTCCAGGGTCTTGGGACGCTTCGGCGATCCGTACTCGTACTGCCCGTGGTGGGAGAGAAGCAGGTGCTTGAGCACCGTCGCCAGGTCGGCGGGGAAACCGGGGAGGGTCCGGATCCGCTCGGCGACCATCTCCACCCCCATGACGATATGGCCCAGCAGCTTGCCTTCGTCGGTATAACCGAAGCTGCGACGGTAGCACAGCTCGCCGACCTTGCCGACATCGTGCAGCAGGGCACCGGCCAGCAGCAGGTCCCGGTTGACTGTGGGATAATGCCCGCAGACGTCGTCGGCCAGGGCCGCTACCGCCAGGGAGTGTTCGAGCAGGCCGCCGAGATAGACGTGGTGCATGGCCTTGGCCGCCGGAGCGGTGCGGAAATCGCGCAGAAACTCCTCATCGGCCAGGAAGGCCTCCATCAGGGCCCTGAGATGGGGGTCCTCCATGCCCGCCACGACCCGGCGCAGCTCAGCGACCAGTTCGTCGGCACCGCGCTCGGAGACGGGCAGAAAGTCGGCCAGATCGATCGTCGTTTCGTCCAGCCGTTTCAGGTCCTGGACCACCAGCTGCATCTTGCCCAGGTAGACGCTCGCCTTGCCCTGGACCAGGACGAAGTCGTCCTTGCCGAAGCGGGCGGAGAACTCATCGACCCGGTCCCAGACGCGGCCTTCGACCTCACCGGTGCGATCCATCAGCTTGAGGGTCATGTACGGCTTGCCGTTCTTGGCCATGGCCATGATTTTTTCACGCACCAGGAAGGGGCTCTCGACCCAATCCCGTTCCCGGATCTGTTCAATGAAGATTTTTTTCAACTGCTGCTCCTCTTTACTACAAGTTCGGTGATTTCTTCGGCGATGCGAAGCCCATCCAGGGCGGCGCTCATGATCCCGCCGGCATACCCGGCCCCTTCGCCGGCGGGAAAAAGGCCCGGGTGGGAAACGGACTGCCCATCCGGCCCGCGCACGATGCGCAAGGGGGCCGAGGTGCGGGTTTCCACCCCGACCAGGGTTGCCTCGGCGGTTATGAAACCCCGCATACGGCGGTCGAAGTGGGGGAGCGCTTTTCGCAGCCCCCCGATGACAAAGCCGGGCAGGACGGTTCCGAGATCGGCCTCCCGCACGCCCGGCCGGGCGGTCGAAAACACCGGGCCGCCGCCCCGCCCGAGAAAATCAAGCAGGTTCTGTGCCGGGGCCCGATACCTTCCCCCTCCGGCGAGAAATGCCTGCTCTTCCCAGTGGCGCTGAAATCGCACCCCGGCCAAGGCGTCCCTGCCGTCGAAATCATCGGGGCCGACCGACACCACCAGGGCGCTGTTGGCATAATCTCCCGCCCGGCTGCGCGAGCTCATGCCGTTGACGACCATCCCATCCGGCTCGGATGAGGAGACGACCACTTCGCCTCCGGGGCACATGCAGAAGGAGTAGACTCCCCGGCCGCTCTCGGGATCATTGTAGCTGAGGGCGTACTCGGCGGCTGGCAGCGCCGGGTGCCGGCGATGACCGTACTGGATCGAATTTATCAGCTCCGCCGGGTGCTCCACCCGCAGGCCCACGGCGAACGGCTTAGTCTCGAGCCGGACCCCCTTCTCCGAAAGCATGCGATAGGTATCGCGGGCGCTGTGCCCCGGGGCCAGCACGAGGCTGTCGCAAGGCACCTCGCTGCCGTCGGCAAAAAGGCCTGCCGCCACCCTCCCCCCGGTCATCTCGAACCCCGCCAGGCGGCTTTCGAAGCGCAGATCGACCCCCAGCGACTGGAGCGTCCTGCGGAATTCGCCCAGGACCAGGCGCAGGCGGTCGGTCCCCACGTGGGGCTTGGCCTGAACCAGGATTTCTTCCGGGGCGCCGAAATCGACCAGGGTCTGCAGCACCATCCGGGTCCAGGGGTGGTTGATCCGGGTCGTCAGCTTGCCGTCGGAAAAGGTGCCCGCGCCCCCTTCACCGAACTGAACATTGCTCGCCGGGTCGAGGCTTTCACCGGCCCAGAAACGCCGAACATCGCCGACCCGCGCCTCCACCGGGCGCCCTCGCTCCACCAAGGTCACCGGCAGGCCGCAAAGGGCCAGTCGCAGGGCGGCGAAGAGGCCGGCGGGACCCATGCCGACGACGAGAACCCGGTGGTCGATTCCCAGGGGGCGGGCCGCCGGACTTTCCGGGGGCGTCTTCACTTTTTCGAGCCGCCGATTCTCCCGCTGTCGGGCCAGCACTCCGTCTTCGTCCGGAACGGTGAACTCGACGGTGAAAGTTCGCAGCACATCGGGCTTTTTCCGCGCATCGATGCCGCGGCGGACGATCTTCAGTCCCTGCACGGACATCGTCTCCAACCGCAACTGCCGGGCGACCTTCGCCGGCAACAGGGCTTCATCCTCGTCCAGGGTCAGGGGCACCTCGCGCAACCGCAGGGTCATTACAAGATACCCGAATGGGCGGCGGGGAAAAAAAGAACAACCATTCGAGCAGGCTCCTAGCGAAGAGGGAATTGGAGATGGAAGGTCGTTCCCTCTCCCTCGACGCTGTCGACGGAAATCCGGCCCCCGTAGGTTTTGACGATACGCAGGACCACCGACAGCCCGAAGCCCGTCCCCTTGGTTTTGGTGGTGAAAAAGGGGTCGAAGATCTTGGTCAGGCTGGTTTTGGGGATGCCCCCGCCGGTATCGGATACCGATACCGAAACCACCTGGTCATCGTGGGAGAGCCGAACACCCAGTTTGCCGCCCTGCTGCATTTCGTACAGGGCATTGGCGAAAAGATTGTTGAACACCTGGGCGATTTCCGAGGCATCGGCAAGAAGATCGGGTGGCTCGGTGATGAACTTCTTGTCCAGTTTCACCCCCTGGGCCTGGATCTGGTCGCTGAATCCTTCCAGGGAGGAATCGATGATGGCGGTCATTGAAACGGACTTCAACTCGAATCGCGGACGTTTACTGGCAGCCAGCAGCTGGATCAGGATATCGTCGATCCGATCAATTTCCTTCATGATCTTCTCGACGTAGGTCATCTTTTCCGGATCGCCGCCCAGGGAGGATCTGAGGACCTGGGAAAAGAGGCTGATCGAGTTGAGGGGATTGCGGATCTCGTGGGCCATGCCGGCCGAAAGATGTCCCAGAGTGGCGAGCTTCTCGGACTGGACGATTTCGGCATGAGCCTGTTCCAGCTCGCGGGTTTTATCCTCCACCCGTCGCTCGAGCTCCATGTTCCACCCTTCGATTTCCCGCAGCAGCCGCTCGCGCTCCTGAAGCAGTTCCTTGTTGTGCAGCTCGATCCGCCGGAGGCGCAGAACGTTGTCGATGCGTTCGACCAGGTCGTGGTTGCTGAAGGGCTTGAGAATGTAATCCGAGGCGCCCGCCTTCATCAGTTCGACCGCGACTTCCTCGCTTCCCTTGCCGGTGAACATGATGACATAGGTCTGGGGGAACGCCTGGCGGATCTTGCGCAAGGCGCTCATGCCGTCCATACCGGGCATCATGTAATCGAGCAGGACGACGCCCGGATTTTCCTGCTCGACCAGCCGCAGCCCCTCGCTGCCGCTCTCCGCGGTCAGCACCTCGTAGCCGTTGTTCTGCAGGACCATGGAGGTGAGTTCGAGAATGATCTTCTCGTCATCGACGACAAGTATTTTTTCCTTCATGACAAACCGATCCATGTTCGACAGCGGTTCAAAAAGGGGGGGGGAAACGGTAGGTAGAATAACTTTAGAGTACCCTTTTGACAAGGGTAAATCCCAGGGACGATCTGGCCCGCTCCATGCGGAAAAGGCAGCCGCGAGGCTGCCTTTTCGAGGGTGCGTCTCTATTCCGGCAGAGGAGCCGGTGTCACTCCTCCGGACTGCGGATCGTCAGTACCGGCATCGGAGATTTGCGCACCACCTTCTCGGCCGTGCTGCCGAAGAGCACGTGATCCAGGCCGGTGCGCCCGTGGGTGCCCATGACGATCAGGTCGGCCGAAGTCTCGACGCCCTTCTTGATGATCTCGTCGTAGGGGATACCGGGCACGATGAACGTCTCGTAGTTGTCGAAATCTCGTATATGAGTGCGGCAGAATTTCTCCATCATCTTCTGTGCTCCCTCCTCGATCTCTTCCTCCAACTTTTCGAAGGAAATGTGGGGCACGTAGAACCCCCGGAGGTCGACGGGCTCGTTGATAACGTGAATGATCACCAGGCGGGAGTTGAACTTCTGTGCCAGGGAATAGGCGTACTGAAAGGCGAAAACGGAATTTTCGGAAAAGTCGGTCGCCAACAGGATGGTCCTGAATTCTTTCATCGCTACTCTCCCCTGTTCGGTGGAAAGGAAAAATTGTCCGCCGTCATCCGGCCGGAGCCGTTTTCTGCTCGCCGCAGATCTTCTTCATCACCGATTTGAGCTCATCGAGCTTGACCGGCTTGTGAATATATTCGAAGGCCCCCAGATTCATCGCCTCCAGATACGACTCGACCCCGCCATAGGCGGTGATCATGATGACGTGGGTACTGGGGAAATAACGGTTCAACTCCTTCAGGAAGGTCAATCCGTTCATTTCCGGCATGTTGATGTCACTGATGACCAGGTTGACCTTTTCCCTGCGCAGAAATTCCAACGCCTCGTTGCCGTTGGCCACGCTGTCGACGTCGAAACCCTCTTGGGAAAGGAGTTTGCTCAACCCGATTCGGGCGTTTTCCTCATCATCGACTATCAGGATTTTTTTAATCTGCTGGCCCAAATCGTCTGCCCCTTAATTCTTTTGGCAAAATTCTACCATGCCGGGATCACCTGTCAAGAAATGAAAACTTCGGCGTTCTAAAAAAAATACAGTGATTCCAGAAAGTTAATCAAAGACAGTGATGCCGGAAAGGGGAAGCGCTACCGGGTCGAACCGACCCGTCTACCCCACAAGCCCGCCAGGGCTTGAACAAGACGGCGGAAGTCCCTTCCCCGGCGGCGGCCGGCGGCCAGAACATCCTGGTGATCGAGAGGGCCGGTTGCGAGTCCGGCGGCCGAGTTGGTGACCAGGGAAAGGGCCGCCACTTCCATCCCCAGGTATTTTCCCATGATCGCTTCGGGTACGGTCGACATCGAAACGGCATCGGCGCCGAGCCTCCTGAGCATGCGGATTTCGGCCGGCGTTTCGTAGGAAGGCCCGGGTAGAGCCGCCAGGACCCCCCGGTGCAGTGCCAGCCCCTGCTCGAGAGCGATCTGCCGCAACGCCGGATAAAGATCGACGGCATAGAGGGCGCTCAGATCGAGAAAGGGATCTTCCGCCCTTCCCCGCAGGGGATTATCGCCGAGAAGATTGATGTGATCGGCGACGAACATAAAATCGCCGGGGCTGAAGGCGGAATTGATGCCACCGACGGCGTTGGTGAGCAGCAGACGTCTGCAGCCGAGACTTCCCGCCAGTCGCACGGTGGCAGTGACTTCGGCGGCGCTGTAGCCCTCGTACAAGTGATGGCGGCCCTGGAAAATGAGGGCCCGGCGGCCGGCAAAGGACCCGGCAAGGAGTCGGCCGGCGTGCCCCTGGGCGGTCGCCGGAGGCAGGCAGGGAAGATCCTCATAGGCGAAACTGGCGGCCTGTTCGACTGTATCGACCAGGGAGCCGAGGCCCGAACCGAGTACGATGGCGAGGTCGAAGGGCTGCGGTCCGGTCAGGCCCCGGACCGCCGCCGTCGAAATTTCAAGACGCTCGGACCCCATCAGCCCCTCAGCAGTTCACTGACCCGCTGTTGCAATTGATCGGGCTTGAACGACTTGTTGATAAAACCGTCCGCCCCGGCCCGGGTCACCTCGGCGACGTCGGTCTCCTTTCGGAACACTCCGCTCATGGCAAGAAGGCGCACATTGCCGATGGCGTCATCGGCACGGACCTCGCGGATCAGTTCGTAGCCGTTTTTCTCCGGCAGGTTGAGGTCGAGAATGACCAGCCGGGGATGCTCGCGGCGGATAAATTCCAGGGCTTCGACGCCGTCGGCGGCGGTATGGACGTCGACCGAAAGGGGCTTGAGGACGTCGACGATGAGTTCCCGGAAAAATTTGGAATCGTCGACGACCAGGATTTTCTTCACGGCCGGCTCGGGTTTCGGCCCGGTCGCCCCCTCCAGCGAGACTTCGAAGGTGCGGGCGCACTTGGGACATTTGACCCGGGCCACTTTTTTGCTCGTTCGTGACGGGTCGATCTTGTAACGAGCTCGACATTCGGGACATTCGATGATCATGGTTCACCCTCCTGGCGCAAGGGGCAAAAGCAAAAGCCGGGCCTTGGGGATTACTCCTGCAGTAGCTTGAGGTAATCCGCGGCCAGACGGCCCGTCTCGGAGGCCGGGGCCTGCTTTACCACCTCGCGAAAGGCCTCGACGGCCTTGTCCTTCCGGCGCGCCTTCATATTGGCCAGGCCGAGTTTGTAACGGGCCTGAAGGAAATCCGGCGCAATCTCGAGAGCCTGCTTGAAGGCTTCAATCGCCTCCGTTGTCTGGCCGAGGGCGTAATAGGCCTCGCCCAGGCCGAACTGGGCCCGGGGATAAGGGACGCCGTAAGCCAGGGCTGTCCGATAGGCTTTGATCGCCTCGGGATACTCGCCCTGCTTGAAATAGGCGTAGCCGACGCCGCTCATGGCCACTTCCGGGTTTTTGAAAAGCAAGTTCGAGGCGGCCATCTCGAAATAGCGGATGGCGTCGTTCCAGCGTTCCATGTCGAGATACAGGGCAGCCAAGTTGTTCTGGACCTGGGGATTGTTGTCATCGAGTTCGAGAGCTCTCAGGTAGTGGGCCTCGGCGTCCCCATAAGCCCCCTTGAGGTGGTAGGCCTGACCGAGGCCGGCCTGAATTTCAGCATCGTCGGGGGAAGATTCCTCGGCCAGAAGGAATTCCTTCAGGGCCTGGGTGGGCTTTTGCTCCTGCAGGTAGGACACCCCGAGGATGTAGTGCACCTCGGCATTCTTTTTCTTCTCCTTGGCCGCGCTGCAACCTCCTGCCAGACAGACGGCTAGCATCAGGACGAGCCAGAGCATGCATCTTTTCATGTCAATCTCCTTAAAGGGAAGCGAGAAAACGACCGAGGTTTTCGACCAATCGCTTCTTCCCCGCCGCCATCTCCTGCGGGGTGGGAGGGACCGGCTCTTCGGCGACGGCGGCGATGGGAACCGGCGTGCTGCCAGCGGGTTGACACTTGCCTGCCGCTTCCCCCGACTCCGACAGCTTATCGGCCTCCGCAACGGGGGACGGGGAAAAGTGGGCATTGAGGGGCAGCTCCTGCCAGAAAGCTTCCTTTTTGGCGTCGTCGAGAAGGTGGATGTCGAGATCGGCCAGAATGAACCCCATCGACTCGGCGAAATGAAGCCCCTCATCGAGCACCGCACCGATCTCCTTCCGGCCGACGGAGCGAGACTCCGGAAAGTAGAGCGCCAGCTTCCGGCTTTCCTTCAGATGGAGGATGACCGCGGCGCCGAGACCGCCGTCGTGGGCATAGGAGAAAACATAGGCGGTCGCCTCCTGGGAGGGAAGGCCGGCCATGGCCAGCTGGACATCCCCGACGGAACGGTAGAGGTGCCGCACCTGCCGGCCGGCGATATCGAATCGTTCCCTGTCCTGATCCCGACGGAACATCGCTTCCTCCTCAGGGCTTGGTCAGCCCTTCGAATTCGGTGAGCAGCTTGAATTTCCGGAAACGATCCTCGATTTCCGGAAATTCAAGCCGCTTAAGCCGATCGAGACTGAAATCCTCGACGGTAAAGGAGGCCATGGCACTGCCAAAAACGATCGCCTGGCGAATGCTCGCCTCGGAGAGATTCCGGGTCGAACTCAGGTACCCCATGAAACCGCCGGCAAAAGTATCTCCGGCGCCGGTGGGGTCGAAGACCGATTCCAGCGGATAGGCCGGAGCGGAAAAAATGGAGTGTTCGGTGAACATCACCACTCCGTACTCGCCGCGTTTGACCACCAGGGTCTTCGGGCCCATCGCGAGAATGGCCCGGGCCGCCTTGACCAGGTTCGGCTCCCGCGCCAGCTGGCGGACTTCGCCTTCGTTGATAAGAAGAAAGTCGACATGCCCCAGGGTCTTGACCAGCGCCTGGCGCTTGCCCTCGATCCAGAAGTTCATGGTGTCGCAAGCGACCATCTTCGGCCGCCGGACCTGCTTGAGCACATCGAGTTGCAGCTCGGGATCGATATTGGCGAGAAAAACGTATTCGGCGTCCCGATACCCTTCCGGCAGTTCGGGGCGGAACGATTCGAAAACGTTGAGCTGGGTGTCGAGGGTGTGGGCCTCGTTGAGATCGTACTCGTAACGTCCCTTCCAGCGGAAAGTGCGCCCGGGCGCGGTCTTGAGACCGTCCAGGTTGACGTCGCGGGAACGGAGAAACTCCAGGTGCTCGGCCGGAAAATCCTCCCCGACCACCGCCACCAGGTCGACATTGGTAAAGAAGCTGGCCGAGGTGGAAAAATAGGTCCCCGAACCGCCGAGGACCTCCTCCGCCTTGCCAAAGGGCGTTTCCACCGAATCGAAAGCGACCGAACCGACAACCAGAACACTCATAACAATTATCCTCTCGAAATCAATTGTTCACCGAAATCCAGGCAGATATGTATGCCGAAGGAAATCGCTATTTGTCCGCTGGCGCCGCCAGGTACTGGCCCATGATCACGTCGAGCTTCTTCCGGGTCTCCTCCGGAATCAGCGTCCGGTCGGTCATGATGGCGTACTCCAGCGCCTTGCGGCACGGGCAGATACGCTGGCCGCCAAGGTGTTTCGCCGCCTCGCGGATGATCTTCCGGGCGGTCGCCACGTTCTTCTTGATGATCGCGACCACCGCCTCCACCGAAACGTCGTCATGCTCCTCGTGCCAGCAATCGTAATCGGTGGCCAGGGCCACGGTACCGTAGCAGATTTCGGCCTCCCGGGCCAGACGCGCCTCGGAGACATTGGTCATGCCGATGATGTCCACTCCCCAGCTGCGATAAATGTTGGACTCGGCCCGGGTAGAGAAGTTGGGCCCTTCGATGCAGATGTAGGTTCCGCCGCGGTGAACCGGCGCCCCCACCGTCGCGGCCGCTTCGTAGAGGACCTCGGAGAGGTCGCCGCAGACCGGGTCGGAGAACTGGACGTGGCCGACCACACCCTCGCCGAAAAAAGTGGCGGTGCGCTCAACGGTGCGGTCGAAGAACTGGTCGGGAATGACGATGTGACCGGGGACGATTTCCTCCCTCATGCTGCCGACGGCGGAGACCGAGATGATTCGCTCCACCCCGAGCTTCTTCATGCCGTAGATATTGGCGCGAAAATTCACCTCGGTGGGAAGCAGCCGATGGCCCTTGCCGTGGCGGGGCAGAAAGACCATCGGAGTACCGTCGAGGGTGCCGGTGATGAAGACATCCGACGGCTCGCCGAAGGGAGTCTCGAGGCGCACTTCCTCGATGTCGGTGAAGCCCTCCATCTCATAGAGCCCGCTGCCGCCGATGACGCCGATCACAGGTTGGGACATGGGAAAACCTCCGTAAAATCAGTGATTCGTGAATTGTAATTGGTGATTGGCAAGGGCGGAACCCGTCAAGCCGTCAAGCCGTCAAGCCGTAAGCCGTAAGCCGTAAGCCGTAAGCCGTAAGCCGTAAGCCG
>Ga0102953_1001500_pt1 | contig 14738 bp, 16 predicted proteins | sample SalPon2A_C_D2_MG_FD_78509 | JGI IMG/M metagenome (GOLD analysis project Ga0102953, IMG submission 78509) | Soil microbial communities from South San Francisco under conditions of wetland restoration - Salt Pond MetaG R2A_C_D2_MG | ecosystem: Environmental > Terrestrial > Soil > Wetlands | place... | reverse complement strand
TGGAGCGCTCCACCCGCTTCGTGATGCTCCTCAAGCTCGACGGTAAGACCGCGCCCGGCGTGGCGGTCGCGCTCGCTGGGGGCATCCAGCGCCTGCCCGAGGAGCTGCGCAAGACGCTGACCGTGGACCGCGGATTGGAGATGGCGGCGCACAAGAGCTTCACCATCGCCACCAACGTGAGCGTCTACTTGTATCTTCTTCGTTGGGTTGCGAGCGAGGCCGAAGGTTTATTTGAGCCCCTGAGCTCGTGCAGAAGATTGACCTGCTACGGCAGTACCTCCCCAAACGCAGCGACCTGAAACCCTTCACCCAGGACGATCTGGATGCCATCGCCCGGCGCCTCAACACCAGGCCCCGCCAAACCCTCGCCTACCGAACCCCGGGCGATATGCTCGAAGAAGCCATCGTTGCAACGACCCCTTGAATCCGCCTGTCCTATCCCGCGGTCCGTGCCAGGTGGTGTGCCAGCGGTCGCGTCACGGGGGAAGACGGAGACGTGTTGGCGGCAGTGCTATTCCTTCCGCCCGGCAGCTCGCGTGAGCGCTGGGGCGAACGCAGTGAGGATCGCCCGACAAGTCTCTCCGAGAGATGGGGCATCGAGGTTGTTCGTTCGCAGCAGGACTGACCACTGGCGATTCCATGTTGCGTTCTGGCCGTACTCTGGGCTGAGCCCGGGTGGTTCGGGGTCGATCTCGGTCTGACGGCGATCGAAGGTGGCGCGGACGGCATCGTCGAGCATGGTTGCGTCGACGTCGATGTGCTGGGCGATGAACCACAGGTCGAAGTAATTCTTCAGGCGGCTGTTGATGAGCCCAAGGCTGGTGATGGCCTGCAGTTTCTCGGCGACGACCGTTTCGATTGCGTAGCCTTTGAGTCTTGGGGCAGGTTGGTCGAGCAGCGTGCGGAAGGGGATCTCGGTTGGCGGGGGCACGACCGCGTCTCCGAAGGCGACATCGAGTTGAACGCGGAGCCGTGCGCCCGCGAGGTTGGCTTGGACTCGAACCCTGAGGCCTGCATAGGCGTCTCGTTCGCGGATGTCGTCGATGGCGAGGCTCTTGAGGTCGAAGATGAGCCCATCTGGCAGCTCGAGTGAGGCCGCCTCGAGGATGGTGTCTTGAAGGTGTTGGCGGCTGTCGTCGCCAGTGGCCAATAGGTCACCGTCCCGCGAAGCGCGGAAGCTGTCTTCGGGAAGGTACTGGCGGAGGAGCTGGGCGCCCTTCAAGAGGTAGCGCTCGGCGTCCGGAGTCAGGCTCAGGCGGTGGAGCGTGCGTTCGATGGCATAGGTCGTGAGGGTGAGCTGCACGTCGAGGTTTCGCTCGCGGGCGAGGCGAGTGAGGCGATCCCGAATGCTCTGGGGAGAGCTCATGTGGAGAGCGCCTGGACGTATGGGGTGAGGACGCCGTCGACACGCAGTCGCTTGGCCTGCCCAAGAAGGTCGCTGAAATCCTGGGTGCGGTTCGCGTAGCTGCGTAGCACTTCAAGGGCGAGCTCGAGCCCCACTCGGTTGCGGAACCGGAACATGTCCGCCACGGTCCTCGCCGCGGTCGTGATTCGGATACTCGAGCCGAAATGGTCGTGCTGTTCTACTGCCGTAGGCCCGAGGAGCGAGGGGTCCGTGTAGACGATCTCGAGCCGCACGAAGTCGACCCGTGGGTGGGGGGTGTGGCTCGGAAGCATGATCCACACGGCGGGCGGAGCGGCCGTGGTGAGGTCGTGGAACTGCGCTGCTGAGAGCAGGCAGATGGTGGCTCGTGGTAGGCGCTTGCAGACCTCGGCCAGCGATGCATTCTCGTCGCTTGGGGCATCTGCGAGTTCGTAGAGTCCGCGCGCGAGCCTTCGTATCTCTCCTTTCCGGACGAGTCTGGTGAGATAGGCGCGCGGTATCCCTGCCGCCTCGACGTCGCGCGCGCGAACGAGCCGCTGGCGGCGGAGAAGGGCGACGAGCTCGCTGGCGTGGTCGGGCTTCGTCATCTGTTCCAATGTTTATCACATTGCCAACGATGTGATAAGAAATGGCACACAAGGCGGCCTCGCTGTCAGAGCCGAGAACCCCGTCAATCTCAAGGGCATTCGGTGCATCCATCAGAGTCGAACCTGGCCCTGCCATGGCAGGCCGCGTGCGGAGAGAGTCCCTACAGAACCGAGTGCGCTTCAGCGTGCCGCGCCGTGATCGCGGTCATCGTCGCCCGAACCGGCGGTCCCCCGCCCGCCTACTTGACACCGCGCGGCGCGTGCCTCACGCTTGGAGCCAGGTGACACCGTGGACGTGAAGGAGCGGTCCATCTCGAGGGTGGCGACGTACTGCGCTCTGTGCGTGTCGCGCTGCGGGGCGACCGCAGTGGTGGAGGACGGCCGCTTCACGGCGCTGGAACCCGACCCCGCGCATCCGACCGGGAAGGCGTTGTGCGCCAAGGGGCGGGCGGCGCCCGAGCTCGTCTCTCACCCGGAGCGGCTCCTCCATCCTGTCAAGCGCACGCGCCCCAAGGGCGATCCCGACCCGGGCTGGGTGCGCGTCTCGTGGGACGAAGCCCTCGACCTGACGGCATCCCGGCTGACGGCGATCGCCCGTGAGCATGGGCCGGAGAGCGTTGCGTTCAGCGTGGTGTCGCCGTCGACTTCGGCATCGGACGACGCCATCGTCTGGATCCAGCGCCTCATGCATGCCTTCGGGAGCCCGAACGCGGTGACCTCGATGGAGCTGTGCGGGTGGGGTCGGTTCTTGGCCACGCAGTACACGTTCGGCGCCGGCGTGCCGGGGGTCTACATGCCGGACCTGGAGCGCGCCGGCTGCATCCTGTTCTGGGGGTACAACCCCAACCTGGCGCGACTCTCGCATGCCACGGCGACCGTCGAGGCGCAGAAGCGCGGTGCGAAGCTGATCGTGGTCGACCCGCGGCGCACCGCCCCCGCGAGACGCGCCGACGTGTGGCTGCGGGTGCGGCCGGGGACGGACGCGGCGCTCGCGCTCGGCATCGCGAACGTGATGATCGAGCGCGGCTGGTTCGATCGCGCCTTCGTCCATGACTGGACCAACGGCCCACTGCTGGTGCGCGCCGACGACGGTCGCTGGCTGCGCGAGAGCGACCTGCGAGCCGGCGGCAGCGAGCGGCGCTACCTGGCGTGGAGCGAGACGCTCGCGCGGCCGGTGGTCTACGATCCGGCCACCGGCACGTGCGAGAGCGGCGCGGGCGAGCTCGCCCTGGCGGGCTCGTACGGGGTGGAGACGCTTCAGGGCGAGGTGGCGTGCCGGCCCGCCTTCGCGCTGGTGGCCCAGCGCTGCGGCCGGTACCCGGCGGAGCGCGTCGAGGCCGTCTGCGGGGTCGGCCCCGAGGCGCTGGAGGCGGCGGCGCGCATGTTGTGGGAGGCGCGGCCGGTCGCCTACTACGCCTGGAGCGGCGTGGAGATGCAGACCGGCGCCAGTCAGATCGCCCGGGCGGTGGCCCAGCTCTACGCGCTCACCGGCAGCTTCGACGCTCCCGGCGGCAACGTGCTGTTCGCGGGCGTCCCCACGGCCGACGTCTCCGGCCGGGAGCTTCGCGGCGAGGGGCGCCGGTCCGCGCTGGGACTCGAGGCGCGGCCGTTGGGGCCCGCCCGCTGGGAACACGTCACCTCCGAGGAGCTCTACCTGGGCATCCTGGAGCGGCGGCCCTACGGCGTGCACGGGCTGGTCGGCTTCGGGGCGAACCTGCTGCTATCGCATGCCGACGGCGCCCGCGGGCGCGAGGCGCTGGCCGCGCTCGATTTCTACGTGCACGCCGACCTGTTCATGAACCCGACCGCGGAGCTGGCGGACGTGGTCCTGCCCGTAGCGAGCGCCTTCGAGAGCGAGGCCCTCAAGGTCGGCTTCGAGGTGAGTCCCGAGGCGCAGGCGCTGCTGCAGATGCGACCGCGCGTCGTCGAGCCGCGCGGTGAGGCACGCTCCGACACGGAGATCGTGTTCGACCTGGCCACGAGGCTCGGGCTCGGTGAGCACTTCTGGCACGGTGACGTCGAGGCGGGCGTCAGGCACCGGCTCGGCCCGTCCGGGGTGTCGCTGGAGACGCTTCGAGAGCACACGGGTGGCGTGCCGTTGGCGCTGGACACGCGCCACCGGAAGTACGCGGAGCGGGTCGACGGCGTTCCCCGCGGCTTCGACACGCCCACGCGCCGGGTCGAGCTCTACTCCGAGACGATGCTGGACCACGGTTACGCGCCCCTCCCCGATCACGAGGAACCGCTGTTGGGGCACGGCTCGCGGCCGGAGCTAGCGGAGCGCTTCCCGCTGACCCTCACCAGCGCCAAGCACTTCCTGTTCTGCGAGAGCCAGCACCGCGCGCTGCCGAGCCTCCGAAGGCTGGCGCCCGACCCGGAGGTGGAGCTGCACCCTGACGCGGCGGCCCACCGTGGCATCCGTCCCGGCGACTGGGTCCAGATCGAGACGCCCAGGGGCTCGGTCCGGGCGCGCGCCCGACTCAACGACGCGCTGGAGCCGGGCGTCGTGTGTGGCCAGCACGGCTGGTGGCAGGCGTGCCGGGAGATCGGGGCGCCGGGCTATGACCCCTTCGGTCCGGAGGGGGCGAACCTGAACCTCATCGTCGGCAGCGATGCGATCGACCCCGTCAGCGGGTCCGTTCCCCATCGCGCGTACCTCTGCGAGATCCGTCGCGTGGAGTAGGTGCGGATAGGGAGGTTCCTCTTGCGGCGTCGCGCACTCCGCCCCGGACGTGCCCGCGGAGCGTCCCTCGTCCGCCTTTCGGCAGTCCGCGAACGAGCGGACCCGCGTGGGCGCGGCCCGCTCTCCTCTCGCTGCGCCGTCGCGCGATGCCCGCGGCGACCGTGCCGATCAGGAACCGTGCCGATCAGGAATCGAGAAGCGCCGGCATCGCGACCTTCCCTAGAATGTCTGTCATGTACGCGTCCTTCGTCCAGACCTCGCGCGCCGACCTCGTCGCCGCGAGCAGCCAGTGATCGGGAGGTAGTTCATGCCCCACGTGGTGGACTTCAAGAACGTTTCGACCGAAGGCCTCGAGTCGTCTCCGGTCGCTGCCGCCCTGGCCGGCCTGCGGGCGAACGAGGCCCGCTACTTCAAGAACAAGTACGACCACGTCTTCACGGTGGAGCCGGCGGGCGACGCCAAGGAGGCCGTCGCGTGGGTTCACCGCATCCTCGACGAGGAGCGCGGCATCGTCATCGCGTCGCGGCCCCTGGAGGCCACCGCCTTCCAGGTCGAGAACGTCCGCATGGCCTACGTCTTCTACGAGAGCGGCCTGTCGATCAACGTGATGTACACGGTCGACGATCCCAAGAAGCGGGCGGTGGGTTTCAAGCTCTCCGACGGGATGGAGGTCCCCGCCGAGCTCGCCTCGTTCAAGTTCGCGCGGCAGAGGTCGAAGCTGGCCGGAACGATCCGCGGGTCCTACTTCGCGTTCAAGACCGACTACTGAAGCGCGCGCCGGCCTCAGGCGCCGGTCCTAGCTCGCGGCGCTCCGGTCCCCGCCGGAGCCGTTGACGGCCACGACGCCGCGCTCGAAATCCAGGTACGGGGTCTCGGCCAGGTGGCCCCAGAACTCGGTGTCGCCGCGCTCGTGGTGGTAGCGGAGGTAGAACCTGCCCTCCTCGCCGTCCCGGATCATGCGGTTGGAGTCGACGCGGGTGAGGTGCGCGCCGGGGTAGGCGTCTTCGAAGGCGGGCTGCGTCCGGAGGTAGGCATCGAGCGCCGCGACGTGGGCGCGTTCCGCCTGCGTCAGGGAAGCGCCGCTGCTGCCGTCGGCCTCGATGATCGTGACGTCCACCCTCTCGCCGTTGACGGTGGTCGCGGTCATCGGGTGGTCGCGGTCATCTCGTGGGCAACGGCCCGACGTAGGTGGTGTAGGCCCGGACCCAGTCGGTCGCCTCCGCGCGCTGGGCGGTGGCCAGATCGAGCTGGCCGCTGCACACCAGCTCGTGGAGCCTGTTCTCCAGGCGGTCCTTGACGCGGGCGTTGAGCGGCACGCTGGTGTAGCTCTCCGGCCAGAGGTTGCGGATGCTGTTGCTGCCGCCGAGCTCGAGCGAGACCAGGTGGTCGACCTCGAAGGAGTAGGGCGCGTGGTGGTCGATGCCGTACTCCCTGTAGACGGCGTTCTTCAGGCTCTCGGGAACGTCGCGCACGGTCTTGGTGTAGCCGGGGGTGCAGATGCGCGCCACGTCCATCGTCAGCACGTCCCCGGGCGTCCGTGCCGGGTCCGGCAGGTCGCCCGGCCGGGCGGCATAGGAGACCGTGGCCGCGCTCAGCGAGGTGGAGTGCGCGCTGCCCGCTCCGACATGGCAGGTGTAGTTCACGTTGATGCAGGTGTCGCCGCACGGCTTCCCCTTGTCGCAGTTGCTGGCGAGCGCCGTCGAGGCGAGGAGGGCGCCGGCGAGCACGGTAAGCAGCGTGGCGAGGCGCGCAGAGTGTCGGAGCCGTGTCATGCCCGGCGCTCCGGCCGTGCGCCGGGGTCTCGCCGAGGCCCGCATGGGCGCACCGGGAGCCGGTGCCAGGTTCCACGCCGCACTGCGGTGACGGGGCGGGTGGCGCCTGGCTGTCGCAGCGGGCTCGTGGTGAGAAGAAGCTGACGCGGACGACGGTCCCCCCGGTGACTCATGACCTCAGCCTATGCCTAGGCCCGTCATCGCCGTAGGGGCATCTCCCTCATATCGAGCCCGAGGGAGTCGCCCGGCGCCCCGGCGCGGGCGAGTGCGCCCGACCCTTGACGTTCGCCGGTCACGGATGTGCGTGGCGATCATCGATGGATCACCGTGTGTTGGAACCAAGAACGCGCATCCCGGTGGCGCAGCCGGCGCGCGCCGCTCGGGGTGACGTTGTCGTTCCTGAACGCGGGTCCGGCGGTCAACGAGATCGCGCTGGTGATGCTCTTCGCGATCATGGTCCTGGCGAGCTTCTCGATGGGCCGGCGCTCGTCCGCGCGGGGAGCGGGCGGGTGGTAGCGTGGCCCGACCGATCGGACGACGAGGGAGGAGCCATGGCGGAGAGCCGAGCGCTGACGCACGCCGAGGCCCGGCGTTTCTACGACCGGGTGGGGAGGGCGCAGGACACGCAGGCGTTCTACGAGCGGGAGGCGGTGGCGCAGCTCTGCGCCCACGCGGAGCTCGACCGGGCGGAGCACGTCGTGGAGCTGGGTTGCGGGACGGGGAAGCTGGCGGCGGAGCTGCTCGCGTCGTGGTTGCCGCCGTCGGCGCGCTACACGGGCTTCGACGTGAGCGGCACGATGGCGCGGCTGGCGGCGGAGCGGACGGCGCGCTTCGGGGACCGCGCGCGGATCGAGCGGACCGATGGGGCCCCGCCGTTGCCGCTCGAGTCGCGTAGCGCGGATCGGTTCCTCGCCACCTACGTGTTCGACCTGTTGGCGCTGGAGGACATCGACGCCATGTTCTCGGAGGCGCACCGGCTGCTCGCGCCCGGCGGGCTGGTCGCCATCGCGGGGCTGACGCCGGGGGAGTCCGGAGCGGCGCGTTGGGTGTCCGCGTTGTGGTCGACGCTGTATCGGTGGCGCCCCGGTCTCACGGGCGGGTGCCGGCCGCTTCGTCTGCGCGATGTCCTACGGCCGCCGCGGTGGGAGCCGCGCTTCGCGACGGTGGTGAGCGCGTTCGGGGTGGCGTCGGAGGTGGTGGTGGCGGCGCGGCGGTGACGGCGCTGCCGTCGGCGCCGGACGTGGTTTCCCTGGCATCGGCTGCGGCGCCCGAGGTCGGCACCCGCCGGCGCGCCTGCCTCGGTCGGTGGCGACGCACTCGGCGCAGTCCGTCCCCTGCGCCGGTGCCTCGACGCCCTCCAGGCGTTCCGCCGGGGCCGCGTCAGGCACGGTCTTGTTGGTCGGGAACGCCGTAGTTCCCGCAGGCGCGTACGCCCTGGGCCGCGCTCGCGACCGGCGCGCGCTCGTGGAGCCGATGCTCTCCCTCCGTCACCACGTCGAGACGCAACGGTCGCACCACCGCGAGCGGCTCGATGGCGGGCATACCCGGCGCTAGAGTGGGGCACCCGCCGTCGCGGCGCCGTGCGGCGGCATCTCGATCTGGAGGGCCCGTGCCGTCCCAACGCTGGACCCCGCAACGCGGCGCCGCGCTGCTCGTGGAGCGCTTCGGGCAGGCGCGCGCCTTCGTCCTGCTCACGGAGCTCCTGTCGGGCTCCGTGCCGCTTCGGGACTGCGTGCGCCCGCCCTATGCCGACGTCCTGCGCTTGATCGGCAACGACTCCACTCTCCTGGACGATGGAACGGGCGCCCGACTGAAGTACTGGCCGCGCTCCTGGGCGGCGCGGGCGCTCGCATACCTCGGCGACGACGGCGCCGGCCCGTGGCTCGTGGGCGCGCTGGCCGACGCGCACTGGCGCGTGCGGATGACAGCGGCGCAGACCCTCGGCCGGCTTCGGATCGAGGGTTACGAGGAGGAGCTCGGCCGGGTTCTCGACGATCCGCACGAACGCGTGCGCGCCGCGGCCGCCACGGCCCTGGGCCGCACGGGCGGGGAGCTCGCGGAGGCGCCGCTGAGGGTCGCGATGGAGGACGACGCCGAGGCGGTGCGTGCGCAGGCGGACAGAGCGCTGGCGCGCGTGGAGAAGCGCCTTCGCGAAGGGCGCTGACCCCGCTTCGGTCTGCGCGTGGGTGACGAGGGCGCCGGCGACGACCGAGCGGGCGAGCGTCTCGACGCACGGGGAGTGCCGGCCCCCCGGGCCCCTACACGGACGCCGATCGACGCGCGTTAGACTTCGGTCCACTGGCTGCCGAGGGATCGGCGCCTCATCCGTTGACCGGGGATGGTCGCGAAGCCGACCACGCCAATCGCATTCGTCTGGACCATCCTCGAGGAGGCTATCACCGCTCGCATCGTCCCGGCCGGGCGCCGCGCGGCCGGGACGGAGAGGGGAGGAAAGCATGGCGGAGAAGTCTGGCACCGACGCAGGCGCGTGCCCGGTCGTGCACACGGGCGCAGAGGTGCGGTCGCACCGCGACTGGTGGCCCGAGCAGTTGAACCTGAACATCCTCAAGCAGAACGGTCCCCGGCCGACGCCCGTGGGGGAGGACTTCGATTACGCCGCGGAGTTCGCGAGGCTCGACCTCCAGGCGGTGAAGGAGGACCTCTACGCGCTGATGACCGACTCGCAGGAGTGGTGGCCGGCGGATTACGGCCACTACGGGCCGCTGTTCATCCGCATGGCCTGGCACGGCGCCGGCACCTATCGCATCGGCGACGGCCGCGGCGGCGCGGGCACCGGGCAGCAGCGCTTCGCGCCGCTCAACAGCTGGCCGGACAACGTGCTCCTGGACAAGGCGCGCCGGCTGCTGTGGCCGATCAAGCGCAAGTACGGCAACAGGATCTCCTGGGCCGACCTCTACGTCCTGGCGGGCAACTGCGCGCTGGAGTCGATGGGCTTCAAGACCTTCGGCTTCGGCGGCGGGCGCGAGGACGTCTACGAGCCCGACGAGAGCGTGTACTGGGGGTCGGAGACCGAGTGGCTCGCCGACGCGCGCCACTCCGGCGACCGGGACCTCGAGAACCCCCTGGCCGCGGTGCAGATGGGGCTCATCTACGTGAACCCGGAGGGCCCGGACGGCACGCCGGATCCGCTCACGTCCGGCAAGGACGTCCGGGAGACGTTCGCCCGCATGGCGATGAACGACTACGAGACCGTGGCGCTGACCGTCGGCGGCCACACCTTCGGCAAGACCCACGGCGCCGGCGACCCGGCGCTGGTCGGGCCGCCGCCCGAGGCCGCCCCCATCGAGGAGCAGGGCCTGGGCTGGACCAGCCGCTACGGCAGCGGCAAGGGCGCCGACGCGATCGGCAGCGGCCTGGAAGGCGCCTGGAACCCGACCCCGACACAGTGGGACAACGGCTTCCTGGACATGCTGTTCGGCAACGAGTGGGAGTCCGTGAAGAGCCCGGCGGGCGCCTGGCAGTGGACGCCGAAGGTGGAGACGGCGAGCAACACGGCGCCGGCCCCCGACGACCCGTCGAAGCGCGTCCCGATCATGATGACCGACGCGGACATGGCGATGAAGGTGGACCCGATCTACGAGCCGATCGCGCGGCACTTCCACGAGCACCCCGAGGAGCTCGCCGACGCCTTCGCCCGCGCCTGGTTCAAGCTGACCCACCGCGACATGGGCCCGCGCTCGCGCTACCTCGGCCCCGAGGTGCCGGACGAGGAGCTCATCTGGCAGGACCCGGTGCCGGAGGTCGACCACGACCTCGTGGACGCAGCCGACGTCGCCGAGCTGAAGGAGAAGGTCCTCGCCACCGGCCTGTCCGTCTCCGAGCTGGTCGGGGCCGCATGGGCCTCGGCCTCGACCTTCCGCGGCTCCGACAAGCGCGGCGGCGCCAACGGCGCGCGCGTCCGCCTGGCGCCTCAGAAGGACTGGGAGGTCAACGAGCCCCAGCGGCTCGCGAAGGCGCTCGACGCGCTCGAGGGCGTCCGCAAGGCGTTCAACGACGCGCAGGCCGGCGGCAAGAGGGTGTCGCTCGCCGACCTGATCGTCCTGGGCGGGTGCGCGGCCGTCGAGAAGGCCGCGAAGGACGCGGGCCATGACGTCACGGTGCCGTTCACGCCGGGGCGCACCGACGCCTCGCAAGAGCAGACCGACGTGGAGGCGTTCGCCCCGCTCGAGCCGGTCGCGGACGGCTTCCGCAACTACCAGAAGGGGACGTTCGCCGTGCGGCCCGAGGAGCTGCTGGTCGATCGCGCGCAGCTCCTGACGCTGACCGCGCCGGAGATGACGGTCCTCGTCGGCGGCATGCGCATGTTGAACGCGAACGTCGGCGGGTCCGCGCACGGCGTCCTCACGGACCGCCCCGGGACGCTCAGCAACGACTTCTTCGTCAACCTGCTCGACATGGGCACGGAGTGGAAGGCGATCTCGGAGGACGAGCACGTGTTCGAGTTGCGAGACCGGACGACGGGCGAGCGGAAGTGGACCGCCACGCGCGTCGACCTCGTCTTCGGCTCGAACTCGCAGCTCCGCGCCATCGCGGAGGTCTACGCTCAGGACGACGCGCAGGAGAGGTTCGTGCGGGACTTCGTGGCGGCCTGGGACAAGGTGATGAACGCGGACCGCTTCGATCTGGCGTGAGCTCGGCGGGGCCCCCGCGCTTCGCGGGGCCGCCGCGGTGGATAATGGGGTCGGAGGTCCGAACCGACTCCAACTCATACGTGGAAGCAGGAGAGGTGCCATGGCAAGGTGCAAGCGAACCGACGAGCTCGAGGTGCACCACAAGCGGCGTAGCCAGGGTAACCGCCTGTCGAACGCCGTCGTGATGTGCCGTCCCTGTTACGAGAAGACCCCGTTCTACGGTCTGTCGGGGCCCGCCCCGGAGCCGTTCACGGCAGCGACGACGCAGCAGGCCCTGCTGGACGCGGGCAACCGCTGCCAGTGCAAGAGCTCGCGCAGCTGCCACTGAACGCGCCCCCATCACGCGCCCCCATGTCACGCGCCGTCACGGTGCGGGTATGGGGGCGGCGTATCGTCGTACGCGTGAGGGCGCGCCCGCCGAGTTCCGACGACCTTCCCTGGAGCGACGCCGATCTGGCGCTGCTCCGCGAGCTCGTTCCGCTACTCCGGGAGCTCAACGCACACCCCACCCCGCAACGAGCGAGGGAGTTGGGGCCGCTGGTCAGCGCAGTGGCGCTGGACCTGCACCGCAGCGCCGCCGCCATCGACGCCAAGGCCGCGGAGCTGGGTCTGGGCTGACCTTCGGGCGCCGGCCGGCGCCCATCCGGCTCGCGCGCCCGCCCGGCGGACGAGAACGCCCTACCCGGCTTTGTAGAACCGCCGCGTACGCGGCGCCAGCGCGAGCGCCACGATCGCCAACCCGAGCACGGCGTACATCACCAGCAACGAGGACGGGCCTACCATCCAGAGCTCGACCGCGAGCCAGATGAGCAGGCCTGCGCCCACCGCGCCCGCGCCGATCCACGACCAGTGCTCGCCGAACGCGCGCTCGAGCGCCCCGGCGGCGGCCCAACGGGGCCGCGTCCACAACGTCACCGCGACGGCGGCCGGGAACACGCCGAGCACCAACAGCAGGATCAGCCCCGGCACGAGGAAGTCCACGAAGGGTCCTTGACGCAGGGTGCTGACCGGCATGCCGAGGATGCCGCCGGACGGGTCGGCTACGAGCGCCGCTCCGCCGGCCAGGCCGCTCACCGCCTGGATGCCGACCAGGACGGTCAGGAGCGCGGGTTCGAGCGGGAGTCTGCTTCGGGTTGCGGCCGACATCGCGACCTCCTCGGCTCTCCGTGGAACGGGCGAGAGCGGTGAGCCGATCATGCGGAGGGCCCGCCCGAACGGCCAGAGGCGAAGGTCCTGAGCCGGCTGACGGCGGCCGGCGCGCCGTTCGCAGGCCCCACGAGCGCGGCGCTGACCGCGTCGCCGGCTCCGAGGGGCCGCGCGCCCTGCGGTGGTGGCCGGCGCGTAGGCGCGTCCGGGCGCCGAGGTTACAGGGCGGGACCGCCGCCCGGCATTACCCTGAACGTCCGAGGGCGTGCCGGTGGCAGGCCCGCCCCCACGCAGCGAGAACGTCCAGACGTGCCATCCACAAGGCTGCCAAGACCTGCCAGAAGGGATGCGATATGAGCACGATCGGACCGGATACGACCGTGGAGCGCAGTGAACGCGAAATCCATCCGTACGAGGCCCTCGCGCACCAGCTCCGAGTGGACAGCGTGCGCATGGGCGCCGAGGCCGGGTCGGGCCACCCGACCTCGTCGATGTCGGCCGCCGAGCTCATGGCGGTGCTCATGGAGCGCTTCCTCCACTACGACTTCGCCGATCCCGGCGGGCCCGGCAACGACCGCCTCATCTTCTCCAAGGGGCACGCCTCCCCCCTCCTGTACGCCATGGCCAAGGCCGCCGGGGCGATCGCCGACGACGAGATGCTCACCTTCCGCCGGAAGGGCAGCCGGCTCGAGGGGCATCCGACGCCGCGCTTCCCCTCGGCCCAGGTGGCCACCGGCTCGCTCGGCCAGGGGCTCGGCATCGGCGTGGGCATGGCCCTCGCGGCCAAGCGCCTCGACCGCGTGGAGTCCAACGTCTACGTGCTGCTGGGCGACAGCGAGATGGCGGAGGGCTCGGTGTGGGAGGCGATCGACAAGGCCGGCTTCTACGACCTGGACAACCTCGTCGCCGTGGTCGACATGAACCGGCTGGGGCAGCGCGGCCCGACCGAGCTGGAGTGGGACGGCGACGCCTACGTCCGCCGGGCGGAAGCGTTCGGCTGGAGCGCGGTGCATATCGACGGGCACGACGTCGACGCCGTCGAGGCGGCGTACGGGGCCGCGCTCGAGAGCGATCGCCCCAGCATGATCGTGGGGCGGACGGTCAAGGGCAAGGGCGTGTCCTTCCTGGAGGACACCTCGAAGTGGCACGGCAAGGCCCCCACCGGCGACAGGGCGGAGCAGGCGCTGGACGAGCTCGGCCGCGACGGCCAGGTCCGCGTGCGGGTGGCCCCGCCGCGCGACGTGCGTCCGGCCGTCTCGAAGGCGACGCGCCCCACCGGCGAGCCAGAGTTCCCGAGCTACCCGAGTGACGGCGAGGTGGCGACCCGCGACGCCTTCGGCGATGCGCTGGCGGCCCTCGGCGCGGTGTACCCCGACCTGGTGGTGCTCGACGGCGAGCTCGGCGACAGCACGCGGACGCTCGCATTCGCCGACGCCCACCCCGATCGCTTCTTCCAGATGTACATCGCCGAGCAGCAGATGGTCGCCGCGGCGATGGGCATGAACGCGCTCGGCTACAGACCGTTCGCGGCGACCTTCGCGGCCTTCATGACGCGTGCCTACGACTTCGTGCGCATGGCCGCCGTGTCGCGTGCGAACCTCCGCCTGGCGGGTTCCCATGCCGGGGTGGCGATCGGCGAGGACGGCCCCTCGCAGATGGGGTTGGAGGACCTGGCCATGATGCGCGCCGTTCACGGCAGCACGGTGCTCTACCCCTGCGACCCGTACCAGACGGTCAGGCTCACCGAGGCCATGATGGACCTGGAGGGGGTCGCCTACCTGCGCACCACGCGCGGCGACACCCCCGTGATCTACGGTGCCGGCGACGCCTTCGAGGTCGGAGGCAGCCGCACGCTGCGAAGCTCCGCCGACGACGCGGCGACCGTGGTGGCGGCCGGCGTGACCGTGCACGAGGCGCTCGCCGCGGCCCGGACGCTCGCCGGGGAAGGCGTCGGCGTGCGCGTGATCGACGCCTACTCGGTCAAGCCCTTCGACGCGGGCACGCTGCGGAGCGCCTTCCACGACACGGGCGGACGGCTGGTGGTCGCGGAGGACCACCGGCCCGAAGGCGGGCTCGGCGAGGCGGCGCTGGCCGCGCTGGCGGCGGACGGCATCGACCGGCTGCGCATCCGGCACCTCGCGGTGCGGCACATGCCCGGCTCCGCGACCTCGGACGAGCAGCTCGAGGCCGCGGGCATCGGGCGGCGTGCCATCGCCGCGGCCGTCCGCGAGCTGGCCGCCTGAGCCCCTACCCGCCCTCGCCCCCTTCCAAGCCCGCGCGCAGCCGTCGGGGCGCCACCCAGCGGTACGCCTCGACGAGTATCCCCTCGAGCGCCTGCCAGTCGACGGGAACGTCGAGGTAGATGCCGGGCCAGCCACGGTGCCCGACGTAACGGGGGCGGAAGGAGCGCAGGCGGGGGAGGGGGTCCGGGACGGGCCGCCTCACGCAGGCCTGTTGCAGTTGATCATCCAGGGCGTGCCGAAGCGGTCGACGACCATCCCGAATCGTGTGGCC
>Ga0102953_1001498_pt1 | contig 14741 bp, 12 predicted proteins | sample SalPon2A_C_D2_MG_FD_78509 | JGI IMG/M metagenome (GOLD analysis project Ga0102953, IMG submission 78509) | Soil microbial communities from South San Francisco under conditions of wetland restoration - Salt Pond MetaG R2A_C_D2_MG | ecosystem: Environmental > Terrestrial > Soil > Wetlands | place... | reverse complement strand
CGCCGCGTTATTGAGTGAACGAAAAGATAAGATCGCGGCGGAATAAGCAGCTAAATCTGATCAGCGCCAGAACGATCAACAATCAGATCAATAAGCAAGGGGTTAGCAGTAATTCGCAAACTCCTTGGAATTTCTGGAGTACGTAACTTGAATTGAATCTTGAGAATTTATTTGATGGGCATAACGCCTGATTCTTATGACCATTGAAAAACATGAAAAGCCCAACCGGATCGCCGGTTGGGCTTTTCATGTTCAGAATGTCGTGATTTATGAAATAACTCCAGCTGTTTGACCAATCGAGACTGCCATATTCTATAGAAGAACGGGTTGAGAGTTACTTCTCAGTTGCTTACGAAGAGCCTCTACGTTCAAAGCCACTGTAACTCTTCGACTCAGCTCTACCTCTCAAGGGATCTTTACCAACAATAGCCCATCCTTCAGAACGCATAAATTTTGAGACCAGTCCACGTTCAAGAAAAATATTCAGAGCCTTTGGAACGATTTGACCAAATGAGCCATCTTTAAATTGAACTCTAACCAGAGTCCCCATTTTATTCACCCTCATGCGAAGTCATTTCAAAACACACATATGACATCTTAAAATAAACATATATTTTGATTAAGATGAAAAATATTAAAATGTGTAAACCTCCAAGTTTAGTCCCATCCATTCTGAGACAAATCCAGTCATTGGTTGGCAGCCAAATACTCTTTCGGGGGCAGGTTGCCCAGTGACTCATGGGGCCGCTCTTCGTTGTACTGTTTGACCCAGCCCTCCGTAATCTCCTGGACTTCTTTCAAATGCTTGAACACGAACATATCGAGAACTTCGGTTCGGTATGTTCGGTTGAACCTTTCAATAATGCCATTCTGCATTGGCCGACCCGGCTTGATGAACTCCAAGGTGTCACCATGCTGCTCGGCCCAGGTCGCCAGTTTGACACTGGTTAGCTCCGAGCCGTTATCAACCCTTAATTTATGCGGATAACCACGCCAGGTTGCGACACGCTCCAGTGCGGTGACCACCCGTTCAGCCGTCAGGCTCCTGGCCACTTCGATCGCCAAGACCTCCCGGTTGAAATCATCGACCAGGTTAAAGGTCCGGAAGCGCCCCCCGCACCAGAGCGCATCGCTCATGAAGTCAGCACTCCAGCACTGGTTGATGTCCTCTGGAACCCGCAACGGATCTGGGTAGCGGCTCGGCAGCCGTTTCTTGGCCCAACGTTTTTGATTCAGCTTCATCTTGCAATAGACGCGATAGACCCGCTTATGATTCCAACGATGTCGTTTACGCAGATATTTCCAACACATCCAAGGTCCCCACCGGGGATGCTTATCGAGGACGGTGTTGAGTGCGTCAATAACTTCGGCAGCACGATCCTGTGGTGTCGGAATTCGATAATAGGCCGCCCGAGACAGACCGATACTGCGACAACTGCGCTGCACGGACATACGGTGCTCAGCGATCAGATAGTTGACGGCTTCACGCTTATCTGACGGCCTTAAAGCTTTTTTTCGATCAAATCTTTCAAGGCCCGGTTTTCCAGGGCCATATCGGCATACATGCGCTTGAGTTGCGAGAGTTCCAACTCCATCTGTTTGATGCGCTTGAGATCGGAGGCATTCATGCCACCGTACTTCGATTTCCAGTTGTAATAAGTGGCATCAGTGATGCCGTGATTGCGGCAGATCTCTTTGACCTTAATCCCAGCTTCGCCCTCCTTGAGAATGGCGATGATTTGATTCTCGGTAAAACGTGTCTTTTCATCAGAGCCTCCTGGTCGCATTGTGCCAGAAAACTCTACTTTTGACATGTCAACCTACTGGGGAAGCTTACGACCGTACGTAGCCTCATGTTTCCAGTCGGAAGGTTCCCATTTCCGTTTTAAGTACCTGAACCTGACTATCCAACTCGGTGACGGCCTCATGAAGACTCCCCGTCGCTTCCAGGTTGGTATTCGCATAGCGGTGGATTTGCTCGATAGCTTGGGTAATTTCACTGCTTTCTATGTTTTGATTTTCGCAGGCCTGGTTAATCTCCTGGAGTAGACGGTTGATTTCCTCCATAGCTTTGGCGATCGACTTGCTACCGGTGTTCTGTTCGCTGGTCGAGTTCTTGACCTGGTAAGTAAGTTCATTCATTTGCTCGACGCTGGCCATGATATTCTGCGCGGACTTGGTCTGCTCGCGAGTGGCACTGACAGTCTGATCGACCATCTCTGCAACCTTCTCCATCTCGGTCAGGATCGACCTGGACCCAAGCGTCTGCTCGCAGGTGGCCGAGGATATCAGTTCCATGCGACGGTCAACATCCTGAATCCCCTCTACTATTTTTTGCCAGGCCGTGCCGGAGGCTCGTGATAGTTCTTCACCCTCTCCGACGCTCCTTTCCGTCGAGGCGATGGCCTGCACCACCTTTTCAGTTTCGTGGTGAACTTCGTTGATGACATCGGCAATCTCTTTGGTTGAATTGTTGGTGCGATCGGACAGTTCTCGGATCTCCTCAGCAACCACAGAGAATCCCTTGCCATGTTGCCCAGCCTGCGCCGCGATTATCGCGGCATTGAGAGCCAACAGCGAGGTCTCCTCAGTCACCGCTTCGATCATAGCCAGGATCGTGCTGATATTAATAATTTTTTCGGAAAGCACGCTTATCGCGCGGGAGGTCATTTGTGACGCGTCCCGGATCTGTTTAATTCCGTTAATTGATGCTTCGACAGTGGCGCGGCCAGCCTCAGCATCCTGCAAAACAGCGTCTGTGATGCCTGCTGCCGACGTTATGTTTTCTTCCATCTGTTTTGCCAGGGCATTCATCTGACTGGCCGACGAGGCGGTCGCATCGGAAGATTCTTTTAAGGTGTCGGTGTTGTCGGCAACCTGACGAAGGGAAGTTGCTATCTCTGCGATGGAGGCGCCGACTTCCTCAACGTTAGAAGCCAGATCTTCGGTGGTTGCCGCCAGTTGTTCGCTGCTGGCAGACATCTCCACTGCATAAGCCGTACTCTCGGAAACCGATGCGGCAAGCACGGCGACCCCTTCGCCAATGCTCTTTGCTGAATTACTGATTTTCTCAACCGCTGCAGCGGTCTTGTCCACCCCCTCGACCTGGGCTTTGGCCGAGGCATCGACACTTTTGGATGCAGTTGCGATATTCCCAGAAACTTCCACCAACTGCAGCGATACGGCATTGACGCCTTTCACCCTGTTCTGCAGGTCGGTGGCTAAAGCATCCATAGCCTGACCCATGTGGTTGATTTCGTCCTTGCCGGTTAAGCCGAGGCGCACGTCCAGATGTCCTTGCTCGAGTTCCGAGATCATGCGCACAGTTTTTTTCAGCGGCGAGATCAAGCTATTTCGGAAGATTATGAACAGCAGCCCGAGGAGTACGACAGTGAGCACAAAAGTGATAATCAGGTTACGCCTAGCTTGGTGGGATGCCTCAACCAGCTTGACTCTTGCGGTTTCAGTGAGACGAGCCGCTTCGGCAGAGGCCAAGCGAAGTTCTGTTTGGTCTTGTTTGACTCGGGTGTCAAGGTTGTCGGACAATTCGCCGAGAGTCTTTGAGACAAATCTGTACATATTAGCCAGTGAGATGACCAGTTCTCCCTGTTTGATGGCAAATTCGGGAGTTTTCGGCTCGAGTGTGTATAACTCGGGCAGGTCGTATTCGAGAAGGATGGCGACATCATCGAAATTGCTTATAACCTGGTCAGCCAAAGTCATTTTCGTGCCCGGTATCAGTATTTCACTCCCCGGGGCATTGCGGACGATCTCAGCTTTTTTTACTAGGCTTCGGGCTTGGTGTAAGACCGCCTCAGCAGTTAGCCCTTTCTCGGGATGGGCGGGATTATCGATAGCTGCCTGGAGCAGGGCGATCAGGTCCTGATTGAGATTGCCGAGTTGTCGTGCCTGGGTGGCACTCTGTACGGCTCGCTCTGAGGCTGATGCAAACTTTAGTCGAGCATCGGATTCATCCTGCAGGGCGAGCGTCGAAGTCATATTCAGATAATCGCTGACCCAATAGCCTATCCCCCCTAATACTAGCAGGCCGATCAGACCTACGAGGCCAATTAATGTCATTTTAAGACCTATGGTCCAGGACCATTGTCTGTTCTTGATATTGTTTTGCAAGGTGTCAATCTCCAGGGGTAACCGAATTTTTCGAACATCACGACTTCTGAGAAGAAAATCAGCGTGTTATTGATAGATCAATTTAAGAAAAACAAAACGATGGCCATCTGAAAAAAGATGGCATCTTATTAAATGTAACTACAACTCTTAATGAACAAAGAGTTTAGAAGCAATATATGCAACTGCTGGCCAAGCGATCAAAATAGCCGATAGGAAAGGAAAATGTTAAGACTGCAATCACGACAACCATACAATTCGTTTTTACGACATCAATGAAGCGGGTTTTGAGTTTTCTTGACAGTCACCTCCTCTTCTTACGTAAATATAGTATAATTAAATATCATTAAATGTCATTAATGTCAATCTGCTGGTGTGGATAGTAAAAATCATCTTCATAGTTTATGAATGAAGTAAGCTAGCGTCCCTTTGGTTCCAAACTGGGTTCGTTGCCATACTGTTTTATTCTCATATGTCACGACCTATAGAACACAGCAACCCCGCCTGGTGATCCGGACGGGGTTTTCTGATATGTCAGGGAACTCTAGAAAGCTGGGATTACTGACTCATTAAGGCGTCAAAGTCGGCAAGTAAAATTCCATTGTCTATTAAATAGACCTATACTAAGAAATGAGTGATTTAATTAGCTGCACAATCAACGGGAATCCCCTAAAAGAGGCAAAAAAACATGAGTGGTCTGTTACCTGATGGAGAAGGTTTACGCAAAGCGGTCAAATGGGTATCCGACGAGTTCCAGAAAAGCCCCGATCAGCCTATCCAACCACTGGTACAGAAGGCAATATTCAACTACGACCTCTCTCCGAAGGATAGCGAATTTCTGATCGATTTTTTCCGAAAACACGCTGAAGAAAACAAGTAAACACCCTTAATGCTGCCTTTTACGACTCAATGAATGGATTGAATTTTAATCGCTAATTCCTACATTGCAGGAAAATATTACACTAAAGTGCGGGAAATTTCCTTTTATCTGATAAAATTAAAATGGGCTAATAATATGCTCTTTTGTCTTTTTTAGTTCAACGATAGATGCAAGAGATTGACCTTGCTTATTAAGGAGTCTTGAGCGTTATTTAATCTCCCAAAGGAAGGAGGATAGTCATGATTTCTTCCGTGAATGACAACATCCCTGAAGAGTGCTGTTCGTGTGGGACAAAAACCCCATTAGACCATCTGAATCATGCCACCAGTTGTGAATATTTTATCTGCAGCGCCTGTGCTACTTATCATAAGCTGCCTTGGACTTTGGGGTATCTTTGTGATGAATGTTATCATCAGCAAAGGTCGGGTAGCATCAAAGAAAACAGAAATCTAAATTGAGATACCCTATCGAGTATGGCCGCGCCAAAACATATGTTAGCGTAACGCCCCAGAGTCGCTCGCGTACCTAGATAGATCAGGACCAAAAACGTCCCTGAATAGATGTCCGCACATGTTGTTCAAAGATGGGTTTTGGGCGCAATACTCATGCTAAAAAAAGTGTGCGTACTACCAATCGGTACTATTCTCAAATGTCACCATCCGCAGAACACGAAACGCCGCTTGGGTTGCAAAGCGGCGTTTTTACTGGAAATCAGGATATTCAAGAATCGCTCTTTAGACTCTTTTCTGTCTTCACAGAATCAAGGTGACATTGCAGAGCACGATGAACCCAAGGGTGCCAACTGCGCCCATGCAAACCCTTGAGTTCCTAGTGGCAGAGCCCGAACATGTCGATGAACGGGATCTGCCAGATATTCGGGTCGCGAAGGCGACTACTTGCTGTTGGAGATCATGTACTCCACCGCCGCCTTGACCTCATCGTCGCTGAGAGCCACATTGCCCCCCTTAGGAGGCATGGTGCCGGTCTTGCCGGTGAAGCCATTGATGGCGTTCGTCTCCAAAGTATCCATCCCATCGGCGATACGGTCGGCCCACGCCGCCTTGTCGCCGAATTTGGGAGCGCCAGCGACTCCTTCACCGTGGCAGGTCTTGCAGGTTAGGTTGTAGATTGTCTCTCCCTGGGCCAAGTCGCTTGTGGCCATCGTGCCTGCGGCAGGCATTGGCTGAGTTGCGGTTGCCACCGGCGTAGCGGGCTGGGCCTGCTGCTGGGGAGCGGCTGCGGTTTCCTTGGTTTCCTCTTCTTTTTTGCTGCAAGCGGGCAGGATCATCAGCGCTGCCAGCAAACCAACAGCCCAAACGTATCTTTTCATCTTCGTTCCCCTTTTCTGGCTGGTTTTGCGTTGTCCGGGCAACTGCACAAACCAGGATGGCCCATGCAGAGTTCTCTGCCATGGCTGGATTCTCTCGTCAGACCTTTTTCCTCCTCTTAACGGGGACACGGATTCTCAGGTCTCTGCGGTTTTTTTAACACCTTGAGATGCTTTGTCAAATAAACTAAAACCCAAAAACTCTCCGTTTCCCCCTTGATTTTACTTATCATGGATGTTCTACATTAGGGTCCTACATTATCTAGAATTTATCATCCGCAACCAGCGGAGTCTTTCAGGCAATTGTTGGTGGGTGGGTTTGTCAAATAATGCCTGGATGGTTTTCTTTAAGAACCGGTGGAGGTTTGGATGATAATAAACACCCCTGCGTCCTCTCTTGCAAAAAAGCATCATTTTGCTCCCTAAAACCCCGGCAGAAAGAAGCAGATGATAATATAGAATAGACGCCAGATGAAAACCGAGGCAACCGGTCAATACTTTGGCACCCACGACAGCGGTTTCTTTAAATACCTACTGGAAAGGAAAAATCGATGTCAAAAAACACTGTCAGGAAAATGTCGGGAGTTCTCGCCTCCATTTTTGCCCATACTGGGCACATTACCAAGCAGGATGCACAGGAAATAAGTGGCCTGGACGACAGCACTTTTGATGAGACTTTTCAAAAGGCAAGCCGGGTTGCCGACAAATTCCTCGATGCCGAAGGACCTAAATTGGATGTTTTCGCTGAGCATTTCGGCAAAGAAATAGAAGAGTACGTACAGATGGTCGTAGGTCACCTGACCAAATAGAGGCAACGATCTCCCCAGCTAGGTCCCGACACTTATATAAAGAGAGCGACCTGATCGATGTCGCTCTTCTTTATTTGTCGGACCTGCCCCAATGTCCTAAAGCTTGTTCTATATGAAATCAAAGCTTAGGGTCTCTTGCTCGCTTCATTTTCAATAAATCCTGATTTCCCCAACACTTGCACACATCTCATCCCTGTCACCTCAACCAGCAGTTTCCGCATGCCGGCCAGTTTGACCTTGACCCGCCTGGCGTTCTCCACCCCACCCGCAGCAACAGCTTCTGACCGGAGAATCACTCTTCAAGTGAGCGCTCAATCAAGGGGCCTGGCTTGACAAATGGGGAACGACGGACCTTTTATCAACAATGAGACCATGCCTTTAAACCCTTAAAATCTCGTTTATTTGATGATCAATTTTTTCAGCTTCATTGTTTCTACGGTCCTTTTTCAACCTGTTACGAAGTTCTTCTAATTCCTTCTTTAGTTGTGGCAGGACTTCATTCTTAATCATATTTTGCAAATCATTATTTGCACTTTTAAATTCTTCAATGAAATCATCAAGGGATTTTCTGAATTGTTCTAATTCTTCTTCATTTTGATAAGACTCTATCGAGTCACCAAACTCTTGTAAATATCTATCAATATCATCGAGAGTTATTTCAAGATCTTCGTCAAGACGACGGGTGCCTTCTGATACGGACGCCTTAAAATCATGCATTGATACTTGAATTCTCTCAGAAGCTTCTTCAGCGGCCTCATTCAAACTCCTCAAAATCTCTCCCAAAAGACCCTGCCTCTTTTCACCTTGGACAATACTTCCATTTTGTAAGACCATTCCTCTATCAGGCTCTTGTTCAATGATGATCGCCTTACGATCCGGTTCAAAGGGATCGTCCAAAATGAAAAATCTAGAATTTTCTGTAGCCGCTCCTTTATGCTCCGGATCAATCGAGACTTCGACGAGAAAATCACCTCGCTCAGTTGAAACAATTTTTTCAATGTGTCCAATCCGAGTTTTTTCAATATAGACTTGGGCTTTCGACCTGAGCTCCCCCAAGGTATCGTAACGAATTGAGACTCTTAGAGGGCCTTCATCGCACCCGAAAAATAGCAGCGACAGGGTGAAAAAGAGTGGTAGAAGTGCATTTCTTATTAATTTCATCTTTATCTCCAACAACGTCATAAATGATGAGTCAAATCGTTGGGAAATGAGCGCGGTTTTCCCTGGGCCAGTGACTAATAGACATAATCCGTGATTTCACTCTCTCCTATTTCCCAGAACGGGCCTTTTCAAAGGCAGCTTGTGCCCCGTCCCGATCTCCCAATCCTTGCCGTGCCTGCCCGATGATCCGCCAGTTTTCTGCTCTCAGCCGTCTGCTGTCAGGAGCCAGGGCATTCGATTTGGCGGCCAGATTTTCGGCCTGCCGGTATTCTACCTGCTCCAGACGAATCTGCGCCAGCTTCTGCCACAGGACGGGATTACGCGGCTCGATGCGTAGCGCCCGCTCCAGGGAAGTCCCCGCCGCCTGGAACCGGCCTGCAGAAATCTCCTGCTCCGCCTGGTTCAGAAGCGCCAGCACCCCGGCATTTTGGGACGCTCTGGGTGCAATCCCGGGCAACATCACTTCACAACCCGACAGTAGCAGGACGACCGCCAGAAAAAGGATCAAACATCTGGTATTCATTGACCGAATAGCCTTTCAAAAAAACCCTTGACAGAGGAACTCAGGGATCCGGGGCCGCAGGGGGCCGACTCGGTCGGGACCGACCCCTCGATAAACGGAAGCTCGACGGCCTCACGGCAGCCTCTCGCACTCAGCAGACCCGATGTCGGATCGATCCAGGCCTGCTCGACGTTTTCCGGCTGGGAAAGGATGAGTGGCTCGGGATGCAGGCCGGCCATCATTTCCCCCCAGATCGTCAGGGCCCCGGAAGCTCCGGTCAGATTTGTCGACCCATTATCGTCCCTCCCTACCCAGACCACGGCCAAACGATCGCCGGTGTACCCGGCAAACCAGCTATCGCGAAACTCGTCGCTGGTCCCGGTTTTTCCGGCAATATCGAGCTCTGGTGACAAATAGCGGTTAAGGGCTTCGGCGGTCCCTTCATGCACCACGTCCTGCAAGGCCCTGGTCAACAGATAAAGGGGCGCGGGGGCAGCAACCTGCTCAACGTTGAGTGGATAACGTTGCAGCGCCTCCCCCTCTGGCGTCAGCACCGCCTGGATCGCCCGCAGGGGCGTAAAGAAGCCGCCTCCGGCGATGGTTTGATACACCTGGGTTACCTCCAGTGGAGAGAGGGCATTGGCTCCGAGCAGGCTCGATGCGAACTCCGGCAACTCCTGCTCCACCCCGAATTGCCTTAGGTTGACCATAACATTGGAGACGCCAAGCGACATGCCTAAATTGACTGTCGGTACGTTATAAGAATGAACCAGCGCCTCACGGAGGGGAACCCTGCCGCGATATTGCTTGTCATAGTTCTGGGGTGTCCAGTCTGCCGCGCCAGACTGTTCCACCACCAAGGGACTGTCCTCCAGCAATGTAGCCAGGGTGTAGCTATCCGGCTGTTGGAGGGCGGTCAAATAAACCATGGGCTTGATCAGCGATCCTATGGGACGGCGAGCATCCAGGGCACGGTTGAACCCTTCAAACTGCGGGTCACGGCCGCCCACGACAGCCTGGACTTCGGCGCTCTGGGGAGTGGTGGCGATCAGCGCACCCTGAAGACTTCCCGGTGGGAGCCTGCGCAATTTTTCCAACCGCTCCAACCCCCGTGAAAGAGCTTTTTCGGCCTTTGCCTGGACCATGGGATCTAATGTGGAAAAGATCCGTAATCCTTCGGAACGCAAGTCTTCGTCCCGGTAATCCCGCTTCAATTGACGGTAGACCAGAGTGAGAAAGGCCGGATAAGGAGAGGTCCCCCCGGGGGGCTTGTCGATGACATCCAAAGGCTCAGCCTTGGCGGAATCAAGCTTAGCTTCGTCCAGGAATCCTTCGGCAACCATTCGCTCCAAAACCAGGTTCCTTCGAGTCAGGGCACGCTGAGGATGACTACGTGGATTGAAATATGTCGGCCCCTTAAGCATACCGACAAGCAGGGCCGCCTCGGAAAGTCCCAGCTGGGAGAGGGATTTGTTGAAGAAAAAACTGGCAGCCAGTCCAAAACCATGCACGGCACGATTACCGTCTTGGCCCAAATAGACCTCATTGAGGTAGGTTTCGAGAATTTCTTCCTTGCTGTAATGGGACTCAAGCAGCAACGCCATGATCATTTCGGTGAACTTTCTCCTGAGCGTCCTTTCCGGTGTCAGAAAAAAATTTTTGACGAGCTGCTGGGTCAGCGTGCTCCCCCCTTGAACACTTTCGCCACTGACCGTCTTGAATATGGCCCGGGTCAACCCCCGCGGATCGATACCGTGGTGGGAGTAGAAACGCCGATCCTCGACAGAGATCAGAGCGTGGATCACAGTTTCGGGGACCTCGGAAAGCCTGACCAGGACACGGTCTTCATAGTTTCCGGGATAAATGCCCCCGATCAGCGGCGGATCCAGGCGCACCAACGGGAGCGAATCTCCACTCTCACTGGTCATCCTCTTAACCCGGCCTCCAGCGAAGTCGACCCGCAGCCACATCGGCTCCTGGGAACCGTCGGCAAAAACAAACGGGCGCGACATAATTTCCAGGGTATTCCCGTTCGAACGAAAGGTTCCCTGCTCCTGTGGGGCGTGGCTCACCTCGCGGTAATGAAGCAGCTCGAGTTCCTTAGTCAAATCGGCCTGGCTTAACCGCTGCTCGGGGTATAGTTCCAGGGCCCTGGCATAGACTTTGGCAGGTAACCTGAACCGCTTCCCCTCGAATCGAGCCCGTACGGTGAAGTCAAGGTGGATGATAAATAAAGCGAGGATGGTCACACCCGCCAGAGCAAGGATCAGAATCGGTTTTTTTCTGAGTTTCAGTCGCTTGAACATCAGTATCTCAGGAATATTTTCTCTGGAGATCCAGATAGACATTTATTGGCAGACCCAGGCTTGAAATGGCTGTATCGCCAAATTTACACCTGAACTGCGGTTTGGAAAACTCACCTTCCCTTGACGGTACCTGCGGGAAAATCCGGGACATACAGTCAAGGTTGAGACAAAGCAGACGCAAACATTTCACGTGTTGCCACAATTATCCACACGGATATTTAAACTTTGGATATTCAGCAAGAAACATTCCCTCAAACTTAGTCAGATGGGCTTCAACAAACCCTCTGTGAGATTTATATGCGAAATACCCCGAGGTGGCTTCACGAGGGGGACTCATATCCCCCTTGCGGAAGATTTTGATGGTACCATGCTCTGGTTTGAGGTTACACCTTTGAACTAGGCTATATTAGGGTGAATGGTTTAGGCGCTCTGAAAGGTTGGACAGTCTTGAATAATATCTCACATTGACCTTGATGGTGAAATCAGTTGTCATCGGGACATTCTCAATTTTCCTGATAAACCAGACTCCCCGGTTCCCAGGGGGCTTTTCGATGTTCAGAATGACATGAGTTACTAGATACTGGCAACAATGGAGGGTAGTCAATCATATTAGCCGGTTGACAGGTTTCTCCGTTTGACTCGCCTCGGCGTTTGCCGTAGGTTGGTTTTGATGACTTCAACCCATTGCCCTGGAGCCGGCATGGAGAGCAACGAAAGCCACCGTATCTTTTACCTGGGGAAAGGTGGACTGCGCTCCATAAGGCGCAGTGTAGTCCGGGAGTTTCCGCTCAGGCTCTTCGTCAACGGGCGGGAACTGGCGACCCTGGCCGCTTCGCCGCACCAGCTGAATTTTCTGGTGGCCGGTTTTTTCCGGACCCACGGGTTTGTCGAAACCCTCGACGACTTTATTGCGCTCGGCACCTGTGAGGAGACCGGGGTGGCCAGGGTGCGGATAAAAAAGGAGATTTCCCAGCAGCTCAGCCCGACGCTGACCTCCGGTTGCGGAACGGGCATCGCCTTCGACCTCCCCCACCGGGGAAATCCGTCCGAGACCACCCGTTATGCACCCCCAGCTATCTTCGGCCTGATGCGGGAGTTGGTCCGCAGGGCGGAAAGCTATCGCGCGCACGGCGGGATCCACTCCAGTGCCGTCGGCGACGGCCGCAGCCTGCTCCTCCATGCCGAGGATATCGGCCGGCACAATACCTTCGACCGCATCGCCGGGGAAGCCCTGTTCCGGGGGATTGACTTGAGGGGGAAACACCTCGTGACCTCGGGGAGGGTTTCCACCGAGATGGCCGCCAAGGCGGCCCGCCTCGGCATCGGCCTGATCGCCTCGCGCACCTCCCCCACCGACCAGGCCATCCGCCTTTGCGATGAGGCCGGCATCACTCTGATCGGCTATCTGCGGGGGGAATCGTGTGAGGTCTACTGTCACCCAGAACAACTGGAGCTGGCGGCGGAAAAAATCCCCGGAGTTACCGGGGTCATCCTGGCCGGTGGCGAAAGCCGGCGCATGGGGTGCGACAAGGCGTTGTTGCCGATCGACGGTGCCCTGTTCATCGACCATGTTTACTCCCGGCTGGCGGCGCTTTTCGACGAGGTGCTCATCGTCACCAACTCGCCAGAGTTCTACGGCGAACTCCCCTGTCGCAAGGTACCCGACCTCTACCCGCGCAAGGGGGTACTGGCCGGTATCCATTCGGGGCTTTGTCACGCCGGCGAGGATAAAATCTTCGTGGCCGCCTGCGACATGCCCTTCCTTTCCGCCGCAGCCATCCGCTGCCTTTGCCAGGAGAAAAACAAGGGGGACGTGGTCATCCCCTGCAGCGGCAAGGGGATTGAACCGCTGCACGCGCTCTATGACAAGCATTGCCTGCCAGCGATCTCGGCGGCGCTGGATGCAGGAGAGAAACGGATCGTCAGCTTTTTCCCGCAGGTTCGGGTGCACGAGGCGCCAGCGGAGATCTTCGATGATTGCGACCCGGAGGGGCGTTCCTTCTGCAACATCAATAACCCTCAAGAGTATTTCGACCTGCGCAACCGAGGGCGCGAGGAAGCCGACGAAGCCGTCAGCGGGCCGGCCGTACCGACACGCCGCAGAACTTGAACTCGGGAATCTTGGCCTCGGGATCAAGGGCCTCGGTGGTCAGCAGATTGGCGGCGGCTTCGCGGTAGCAGAAAGGGACAAAGACCTGCCCCGGCTGCACGCCGTCGTCGGTGCGGGCGTAGGCAGTGAGGGTACCGCGCCGGGAGGCGACGGTGACCAGTTCGCCGGGGGCGATGCCGAGCCGCTCAAGGTCGTCACGGTGCAGACTCGCCGTTGGCAACGGTTCGAGAGCGTCGAGGACGGTGGCGCGGCGGGTCATAGCGCCGGTGTGCCAGTGCTCCAGCTGACGCCCGGTGATAAGGACGAACGGATAGTCGGCATCGGGGAGCTCGGCGGCGGCGGCCAGAGGGGACGGGACGAAGCTGGCCAGGCCGTCGGGCGTCGGGAAAGTTTCTGTGAAAATGATCGCCTGGCCGGGATCCCCCTCCTTGTGGCACGGGTAGGTCACCGAGCCCTCGGCTTCCAGTCGCTCCCAGGTGATGCCAGCGATGCTCGGCATGGCCCGGCGCATTTCGGCAAAGACCGCCTGCGGCCCCTGGTAATCCCAGTCGAGACCGATGCGGCGGGCGAGTTCCTGGATGATCCAGAGGTCCTGGCGGGCCTCGCCAGGGGGTGCCAGAGCTTGACGCCCGAGCTGGACGCGGCGGTCGGAGTTGGTAAAGGTCCCGGTCTTCTCGGCGTGGGCGGACGCCGGCAGGACGACGTCGGCGTAGCAGGCCGTCTCGGTGAGAAAGATATCCTGCACCACCAGATGCTCCAGGCGGGCGAGGGCTTCGCGGGCGTGGTGCAGGTTGGGATCGGACATGGCCGGGTTCTCGCCCATGATGTACATCCCCTTCACTTCTCCTGCCAGGATCGCCTGCACTACCTCGACCACCGTCAGCCCCGGCTTGGGATCGAGCTGGGTCTGCCAGAGTGCCTCGAAGGCGGTCCGGGCCTGCGCATCCCCCACCGGACGGTAGTCGGGAAAGACCATCGGGATCAGGCCGACGTCTGAGGCCCCCTGCACGTTGTTCTGACCGCGTAGCGGATGTAGGCCGCAGCCTGGGCGGCCGATCTGCCCGGTCAACAGCGCCAGGGAAATCAGGGCCCGGGCGTTGTCGGTGCCGTGGCTGTGCTGGGAGATGCCCATCCCCCAGAAGATGATGGCGCACTTGGCGGTGGCGTAACGGCGGGCCACCTCGTGGATGGTGGCGGCGTCGATGCCGCACAGCGGTGCCATCGCCTCGGGGGCGAAGGCCTCAAGGTGCGCTTTCAGCTCCTCGAAGCCTCGGGTGCGCCGGGCAACAAAGTCTTCATTGACCAGTCCCTGGCTGAGGATCGAGTGCATCAGGGCGTTGAGCAGGGCGACATCGCTGTCGGGGCGGAAATTGAGGAAGTAGTCGGCATGGCGCGCCAGGGGAACCTCGCGCGGGTCGGCAACGATCAGGGTCGTTCCGGCACGGCGGGCGTTCTTGATGAAGGTGGCGGCGACCGGGTGATTCTCCTCGGTGTTGGAACCAATGACGAAGATCAGCT
>Ga0102953_1001496_pt1 | contig 14755 bp, 18 predicted proteins | sample SalPon2A_C_D2_MG_FD_78509 | JGI IMG/M metagenome (GOLD analysis project Ga0102953, IMG submission 78509) | Soil microbial communities from South San Francisco under conditions of wetland restoration - Salt Pond MetaG R2A_C_D2_MG | ecosystem: Environmental > Terrestrial > Soil > Wetlands | place... | reverse complement strand
CTTAAATTTTGTAAAGAATAATAGCATTGAACCGATATTTAGCAGCGAACTCTTAAACCTAAATTTGTTTAATGAATTAGATGAAAAAAGTGTGGGAAAAATTATAAATATATCATCGGCAAAAGTATTTTCTAAAAATGAATTTATCTATATGGATGGTGAGTCCGCTAATTTTATATTCTTATTAAAATCCGGGAGAGTTAAACTGGCAAAATATCATCCCGGTGATAGTGAAAAAATATTAACGTTAATTAACCCGGGCGGCTTATTTGGAGAACTAACATATATAGGCAGTAAATACAGACCTGGTTGTGCAATTGCTCTTGAAAATTCCACTGTATATTCAATAAATAAAAAAGATTTTATTGAATTAGTAGAAAGTGATAAATTATTAGATAAAGCATTTACAAATTTCCTGATAACCAAAGTTTATAATTTTAAAGAGAGAATAGGTGACTTGCTTTATAAGGAAACCGATAAAAGAATTATCTCAACGTTACTTTGGCTTATAAAATACAACGGCAAAATAATTAATAACAGGGGATATCTTGAACCGTTTTTAATACATCGGGATATTGCCGATCTTGCAGCCTGTTCGCGTCAGTCAGTTAATAATTTATTAACGACTTTAAGAAAAGAAAACATTATAGAGTTCAACCACGCCAGATTAATGGTCCCCGATATTAAAAAATTAGAAAACCGGTTATAGAGATTATTCTTATTATAATTTTGAATTTTTCATAAAAGAGCCCGGCTAAAATTACCGGGCTCTTTTATGTTATAATAATTTCCCGGTTACTTTAATAATACCATCTTTTTAATTTAAGAATAATTACCCGATTGTAGTCGGTAGGAATAAATCCCGCTTGATAAATTTGCTCCGTCAAATAGTGCCTGATAACTGCCGGCAGGTTTTGCTTCGTTTATTAGTGTCGCAACTTCTCTTCTAGGCAAATCGTATATAGTTAAAGGGGCCTGCCTTCTTTAGGAATATCAAATTTAATTTGAGTGGATGGATTAAACGGGTTAGGATAATTTTGATTTAGTTTATAGTCTATAACTATTGCATTACTATTGTCAGTTGCAGAAGCGCTTATGTTCAGAGTAGCTTCGGTTACAAAAACCGGAAAAGCATTCTATTACAAAATTTGAAAAAAATAAATATTTCAAGAGCTAAGTCTTCTTAAAAACTTTTCTTCGTTTATATCACCCAGGAAATATAGTTCATCATCCACATATAATGCGGGAACTATAACCACGTTTTTGCTTTTATTCCTGTCTATATTCTCAATATGCAGTGGCACGTCTTTTCTATCTGCAAGAAGCCGGGAAAGTTGATTTTTCACTCTTTCGCACGCTTTGCAATTATCCGTAACAAATAAAGTTAAAGTCATATTTTTTAGTTGCAATATACGATGCCTTATATATGTCCGTATGTCGCCTCTTTGACAGAAATATATTTAGTTGGCCAGTTTTTTTAATGCTTCTGTGTTATGGATGACCAATTTCCTTCTGTCAAAATCAATTATCCCTTTTTCCCGGAGATCTGTTAATACAGTATTAACGGTTTGCCTGGAGCATGCCGTAAGTTCCGCTATATCCTGGTGTTTTAAAAATGGTTTTATAAAAATATCATTGCCTAATTTCTTTCCGCTATCCTCGGCAATTCTAAGAACAAATGATATAATTCTTTGCGGTGAATCTTTAAATACCAATTCTTCAATTTTTTCAGTATATCGTTTTAGTCTAAATCCAATTAGTTTAGTTAATTTTAAATTAAGCATAGGAGATTTTTCTATAAACTCTCTAAATTCCTGTTTGTTTATTGCACATAGCAGGGCTTCGTCCATAGCAGTAGCAAAGTCTGTTCTTTCACCTTCATCAAGGAAGGACATTTCTCCAAAAACTTCTCCGGCGTTAATAATGCCAAGTATCATTTCCTTTCCATCGCTTGAAGTCCTGGTAAGTTTTACCCTGCCTTTTTTTAAGAAAAAAATAGAACTTGAAGGTTCTTTAGCGAAGTAAATCGGTTGATTCTTTTTGAAGTCCTGCATAGAAGAAATTTTACTCAGGTGTTCCATCTCTGATTTTTCAAGGCCCATTAATAGGTTAAAATTTTCAAGGTACCATAGTTTTGATTTGTCAGCCATTTTATCACCCTGTTAGATATAGATTATAATTGTACCGGATTTAGAGAATGAACTACCTATTAATTTATGAAAACGGTGATAAACAAGCTATAAAAAAGGCATTATTTCAGAATATTTTCAAGAAAAACTGATAAAAATATTAGAATAAAAAAAGGTGAAGCAGAACTTCACCTTTTTAATTTTACATTTTTACATGGAATCTGAGCCTATTCACCGGTTATCTTTTATCAACATTCCGTCATAAAACCATGGGTTAACTTCCGAATAAACCGGAACTAAAACTGTCCCGCAGCGGACAAAATAATATCAAATATTAAATAAAATTTCCGGATATTTTAGCTCAAAGAAAATCCTGATTATTTTCGCTTAAATATTTCAGTATCAGGATGAAATGCAAGCCATGCAAAAGCAAAATGAGTTCCGCCCGGTTCAATTTTTAACTCTTTCCCTTTCAATTTACCTTGGATACATTTACCGGTTATGTCCCATGTAGAGTTGGTCTGGTCATCCTTAAAAGCCGCAGCGTCTTTACGGAAAGTCAGAGTTTTGTTGTCAATATTACGGCTAAAAACAGTTACCATTCCAACATCTTTAGATTTTGAAATATCTTTTTCATCGAGTATAGATACTGAACCTGGCTGATAAAATAAAACGACTTTCTTGGAATTAAATTCATCATTAAGAACTTTTTCAGTTGCAATGTCGGTATATGTGTAAATTTTATACCTGCCTTTGCTGGTTACATCTACCACTCTTTCCATCGGCGGTATTCTTTTGTCCAATTCTTGATTGTTGAAATATCTGTCATAGGGTTTCGCTCCCTTACTATCATATTTTTTATAAAAATTCTGTCCATAATATGATTCAATTTCATTATTGCCTGTATTTTTGGAGAGAATCAATCCATCCGGATACCTGTTAAAGAATTCTTCTACCGATATAATTAAAGAAGGAATAATTTTTAATTCTGCGCCCGCAAATTGTCCAACGATCGCCGTTCCAATTAATTGCTGCCAGAAGCTCTCTGTTTGTTTATCTGCCATTACTATATCGCTCTTCCTTAGCATTCCGGAAACTTCAAATTCCAGCAAATAATCTTTACCTTTAAAGTTTAATCTTCGGTCATATACAACACCTGAATTACAGAGGGGGCAATAAGTGGCAAGGATTGGTATTCCGGAAATAGTATCATTAGAAATTTCATGAACTGTAAGCATATTTAATGGATAACCTTTTGCTATTCCATTTACCTCTACAGCCATAACCGGTTCTTTCGCGAAAAATGATTTCAGGCCTTCCGTCTTATTTATAAATTTTGGATAATTGATCGTCGGGAAACTATGTCTTGGCAGTACCATTGTAATTTCTGCCAAATCTATTTTACTTTTAGTTGTATCTGTTTTCCAGTTGAACGGGATGTTTTTAGGGTTTTTAATTTGGGTATACATAATATTTGATGAAAAGAGAATTAAAAAGATTAGAAATAATAAGTTATATTTTTTCATATTTGTTAAATATTTTGTAATGATTGTAATAGAATTATTAGGTTTTACCTGTATTCAGGGTTTGGAAAATCAAACCTGCATCCCGCATCCCACAATGATCTCTGGTTTCCGTGTGCCGGAATGCCTTTGTTGTCGTTTAACATTTTCGCCATATGCATCAGGTTCCAGGTCATAAAGGTAGTATTGCGCTGTGTAAAATCATTTTCAGGGCCGCCCGAGTTTTCATCGAGATAAGAAGGGCCCGGACCTGCCTCACCAATCCAGCCGGCATCCGCCTGCGGTGGAATTACATAGCCGACATGCTGTAATGAATATAAAATATTCATAGCACAGTGTTTTATTCCATCTTCATTACCGGTAATTATGCAGCCGCCGACCTTGCCGTAGAATGCATATTGCCCGTGTTCATTAAGCTCCCCGGAGTTTGAGTAAAGCCTTTCGACTATTTGGGTACAAACCGAAGATTTTTCGCCTAACCAGATTGGTGTACCTAAAATTAAAATATTTGCCTCCTTAACTTTTTTGTACAACATTGGCCATTCATCTTTTTTCCAGCCATGCCCGGTCATATCCGGATAAACTCCGTGAGCAATATCGAAATCAATTGGCCTTAACATTTCAACTTTAACGCCCTTTCTTTCCATAATTTCTTTTGAATTTTTCAACAATCCTTCGGTATGAGATAATTCAGGCGAGGGTTTGAGAGTACAATTAAATATCAGAGCTTTTAAACCTGAAAAATCGTACCCGGGTGATTCACAAATTTCCTGTTGTTTTTTATTTAACGGCATTGTTCCTCCTCTATTTATTTTATACTTGTTACTATTTTAATTTCAGATGATAAAGTTTTATGCACAGGGCATTTATCCGCAATTTCCAGGAGACGGTTTTTTGTTTCGTCTGTAAAATTACCTTCCACTTCGATAATCCTTTCAATATTATCTATTTTTGACGTGGAATTTTCACAGTCCGCACAATCCTTAGCGTATATTTTAGAATGTTGAAGGTGGACTTTAATTTCTTTAAGATCAATCTCCTTTCTATCGGCGTACATTCTTAAAGTCATTGCCGTGCAGGCGCCCAGTCCTGCCAATAAAAAATCATAGGGCGTTGGTCCAAGGTTATTTCCGCCGACAGATTCCGGTTCATCGGCAAAAAACAAATGATTACCCGCCTTTATTTCCGTAGTATATCCCTGTTCTCCCGTTCTTGCTACAATTTGCTTATCAGATTCTAATGAATTTTCTTCATGAATATCGATATATTTTTTTACCCACGTAGAAATAATATCACCGACGTAAAATGAGTCAGCTTTATTGGATAAAAGATGATCTGCACCGTCTAAAGTTACGAAACTTTTGGGATGCTTTGCGGCTTTATAGATTTTTGCGGCATTATCTATTCCAACAATATTATCCTGCGGGGAATGCAAAATAAGCAAGGCTTTATCTAGCTTTTTTATTATGTCATCGGCCTGGCTGTTTAGAATATCGTCCAGGAATTGTTTTTTAATTTCAAACGGCCTTCCGCCGATTGAGACCAGAGCTTTTCCCTTTTCCTCTATTGTTTCAATGTTACCGACTAATAGATGTTTAATATGAACAGGATCAAAAGGTGCGCCTATAACTGCGACTGCTTTCACATAATCCATTTTTAAAGCCGCTCTTAAAACAGCCGCCCCGCCAAGTGAATGCCCGATTAATATTTCGGGAGCAGAATAATTCTCTGCGAGGAATTCCGATGCCGCTACCAGGTCTTCTATATTAGATGTGAAATTTGTATCTGCAAATTCACCTTCGCTTTCTCCGAGTCCCGTAAAATCAAACCGGAAAACTGCAATCCCTTTTTGCGTTAAAGATAAGCTGATATTGTGAACTGCGGAAAGATTTTTTGTGCAGGTGAAACAATGGGCGAATAATGCGTAGGCTAAAGGTTTCTTATTTAAGGGGAAATCCAGCTTCGCTGACAGGGTTTGTCCCTGTTTATTTTTGAAGTTTAATTTCTGAGTCTTGATTTTTAACCTCCTTTAAAATAAGCTACATAATTCTATCAGGATCCGAAGTATCTGGTAATTGACCGTGATAATCAAATATTTTCATGATTAATTTAACTAAAAATCTGCTCTGTTTCTGTATATACCATTGATCGGCAACGCGGCGGTTGCCTAAAAGGTAGGTGGGATAGGGATGAATTGTGTCCGCAATTTTTCTTAAAGGGATATTATTTTTTATGGCAAGAGCAAATTCACTTATCATTTCTCCGGCGTTGTGCCCTAATATATCCACTCCGTAGATTTTCCCGTTAAGTTTTTTAGCATAGATTTTTATCCAGCCATCAGTATTACTTTCTGTTATAGCCCTGTCAATTTTAGAGAAAGGAAATTTATAAACTTTGTAATTTATATTTCTTTCTTTCAACTGTGCGGGGGTAAGTCCAACGTGTGCAAGTTCCGGATCGGTATATGTACACCAGGTAATATTATCCGGCTCAGTTTTAAATTGAATTTTTAACAGTGCAGTGCTGACGGCTTTTTTTGCCATATTCTCTGCGTAATGAGTGAACTGGTAACTGCCGGCGCAATCACCAACCGCAAAAATATTATTAATATTTGTCCGGCAATATTTATCAATTATAATTCCTTTGTTGTTAAAATTTACATTGGCTTTTTCGAGGGCGAGTTTATCAATAGTGGGTTTCCTGCCTGTTGATATTAAAACTGCATCAAATAATAAAGTCTCTTCATCTTTTCCGGAAGATATCGTAACGGCTATCTTTTCATCTTTCTTGCTAAAATTTTTAATTTCATAATTTGTTTTGTATTTAATTCCTTCCGATTCCAATATTTCTTTTAATTGCAAAGTTAATTCCGGGTCATCATTGGGTAATATCTTTTCACTGTGAGTTACAACAACAACTTCGCTGCCTAAGCGGGTGAAAGCCTGGGACATTTCTGAGCCAATGGGTCCTGCTCCTACTACCAGCATTTTTTGCGGGAGTTCATCGATGGAAAATATAGTTTCATTTGTGTGATAGTTAATTTGATCCAGCCCCTGTATTTGGGGAACATAAGGAGTACTGCCGGTTGCAATTATTATATACTTTGACGTAATCCTTCTGCAGTTTTCTTCATTGCAAACTTCTAATGTATTCCTGTCAATAAACCGTGCAAAGGAATCAATTACATCCACACCCATGTTCCTGTAAATTTCAGGTTTATCGGCTTCTTCGTAAATGTGTTCCTGTATATCTTTTATGTGCTGAATAATATTTTTAATATCAAATATCGGCGTCTGATTTTTAATTCCATATCTGTCGGCGGTTCTGAAAGTATCTGCGACTTTAGCCGCTTTAAGTAAAGCTTTACTGGGCACACATCCGTACCAGGTGCAATCACCGCCTGTTTTTTTAGCTTCAATAAGGGCGGTTTTCGCGCCAAGTGATGCCGCAAGCCCGGCCGAAGTTAAACCGGCTGCACCGCCACCAATGACAATTATATCATAATCATATTTCATTTGCTGCTGCTTATTTTCTTTTTGATTTTGTTCATTGTAGAATAGACACCATAAATGATCATCAGAACAACTACTGCGTAAACCCACAAGGGTACATTTTTACCGGCTATTATTAGATAGATGTATGCTGATATGAAAAACAAAAGTGCGAAAAAAACCGGCAGAATTATTGATTTATCTTTTCTGTAATTTTTTATAATCCAGGCAACACTTAACGAAAAAAATGGAATCGCTCCTACATATATTCCTCCGAATATCCAGGGATTAACGTTGTATTTTGTCCCCAGACTCAGAAACCATTCTTTGATTGGTAATTCATATAATAAATTGGAAATTAGAGAGTGAAAGTAAGTCTCATATAATTTGATTATCAGTCTTAAAAGTATAAAAGTATTTAAAAATAGTAATGACATTCTTAGAGCCGGATTTAAAAAGTTAATTGTTATTGAATTCAACTACAGGAAGTGATAATTCTTTTACCGGTTCTGAATTATTATTTATTCTCCTGTTTGTAGTTCCATTTTTATTATACATTAAAGCCAGCTCATTAGGGGATTTTCCGAATAGGAATTGTACAATCATCAAAAAATTCAGTAATTGTTGTTTTATCAATCCTGTTTTCTCAAAGCGTCTGGAGGAGGTAATTACATAAGCGGGGAATGAGAAAATTCTGGTCTCTTTTCTGGCGCGTCTTAAAATATCTACGTCCTCAAAAATCGGCCAGTCTTTAAAACCTTTTAAACGATCATAAAAATCTTTGCGGGTAACAATACACTGATCACCAAAACTTGTATATATAGAATCTATTGAGGTAAACATTGAATAGAATTTCAGAACATTATTCTTTTTGCTAAAACTTAATCTGAATGTTCCGATCTTAACCTTTTCTGATCTGAAAAAGTCATCCAGAATATTAAATGCATTTTGAGGTAAAACTGTATCTGCGTGCAGAAACAAAAGTATCTCTCCGGTCGCATATCTTGCTCCTGAATTACACTGCACACCTCTTCCTTGCCTGGAACTAACTACTGTAGCTCCTTCCTCAGATGCTATCGAAACAGTTAAATCATCACTACCGCCATCGGACAAAATAATTTGTGCTGAAGCGTCTGCGTCTTTGATTCTGCGGATACATTTTTCAATATTTGCCTCTTCATTATAAGATATAATGATGACCGAGTATTTTGTTTTTTCCATTATTTAGATAACCGAATTGTTTTTGGTCATTATTTATTTTGTAATTTTCGCCAAATTTGAATTCCTGCAGGTAAAAAATGGATATTTTTTGGTTAAAAAAGTGTCCGGTTAATGACAAATTTACAGGAAGTAATAATATTTTCGACAAAATTTAAAGTATTAGAATGATGTTTGCGGCTGCAAGCCCGGCAGGACATCCAGATTAAGTTATAGAACCGGGGGCTGGCGGTTAAATTATCATATTTAGCTTGATGAATTAAAAAAATAGGTGACTAAATTTTAATACTTATATCCTTTAATTTCCTCTTCACTAAATTCCACACCAAGCCCAAGGGCTATTCTGTTAACGAAATTAAAATAACTTATTATCAAATTTGCAGAAAGAATATCTTCATCATTCCACCCGAAAGATTTAATTTCGGAAATATCTTCCTCAGAAATATTGTTAGGTTCGGTGGTTAATTTTGCCGAGTACTTTAATAATATTTTTGTTTTACCATCCATATCAGCCTGATTATAATCTTTAATAAGAGCTTCAATTCTTCCGGGGTTCTTCCAGTAAAAAAGTAAAGCTTCCGAGTGGTGTTTTATACAATAATCACATTTGTTATTAACCGATACAATAACAGCAATTATTTCCTTAACCTCTCTCGAAATTCCAGATTTATTAAACATTATAGATTTATACAATTCCATATGTTTAACCATCGATTCCGGGTAAAGGCTGTGAATTTTCATTATGTTAGACAGCTTTCCGCGTGTACCGATTATATCTTTATAAATTTTTTTTAATTCTCCTTTTGCCTCAGTTTCATTTATAACTTTAATAAATGCCATAATTATTTAATTCCCTTGAATATTTGATGATTTGCCGGTAATATAATAAAAACCTATTAATACAGATGTCTTTAATCTGACACTTAAATTAACGAGAATTTGCCAATTTATTTAGCGTTTGAAAAAACTTTGGGGAATGACTTGACTCCGTACCATACTACGGCGCTTATATTTACTATTGAGACAAGGAGGTTTCATGAAGTCGGTAACAGTGGGTGTTCTGGCGAGAGAAACAGGGATTAATATTGAAACAGTAAGGTATTACGAAAATATCAGGTTGCTTCCAAAACCGAAACGAAGAGAATCGCGTTACAGAGTTTATGATGAAAATGATTTGGCGAGAGTTAAGTTTATTGTAAGAGCAAAAGAACTTGGTTTTACATTAAAGGAAATTAAAGATTTATTGGGATTGAAAATTGAATCAACTTCAACTTGCGGAGATATAAAAAATCTGGCGGAAGAAAAAATAAAAATTGTTGATGAAAAAATAAGAGATTTAAAAAATATTAAAAAACACCTTAGCAAATTAGCCAGGCAATGTGTCAATGAACAGGTCTCTACTGAAGAATGTCCGATTGTAAAATCACTGGAGACTTAAATTGAGAAATAAATTCATTTAACGATGATATCCAGGAAAACAAACCCGAGCTAATTCTATAAACTAATTTATAGGTAGAAAATGAAAATGAATGAATCAAAAGAAAACAAATGGTTGGGTGTAGGAATTTTTGCGGCTGTAGCGGCATCGCTTTGTTGCATTACGCCGGTACTTGCAATACTCGGAGGGATTGGCGGAATCGCTTCAACATTTTCATGGCTTGAACCTTTACGTCCATATTTAATCGGGCTTTCGGTAATTGCGCTCGGTACGGCATTTTATCAGGCTTACAAGCCTAAAAATGAAATTGAATGCGATTGCGAAGAAGAAAAACCGAAGTCCATTAATTCTAAAAAATTTTTATGGATCATACTTGTGGTTTCAGGAGTATTATTTTCATTCCCTTATTATTCGGGTGCGTTTTTCCCTGGGGTGGAGAGTGCAGCTGAAATCAACAATCCCGGAAATATAGTAGAAGCGAAAATTAACATTGAAGGGATGACCTGCAGCAGTTGTGAGCACTCAGTAGATTACTCGTTACAAACGACGGAAGGAGTTTTATCGGCTACTTCTTCATTTGAGACCGGCGTTGCAAAAGTAAAATATGATAAAACAAAGTTAAAACCTGAGCAAATGAAAAAAGCAATTGAAGAAAAAGCAGGATATAAAGTAAAAGACATACGGAGCATAAATAAATAAAATCTTTGTGCGCCTTAGTGACGAACTTAGTGCTCTTTGTAATTAATCCCTTTTTTACCACGAATCTGTCCGCCTATGGCGGAGTATCACGAAGGCTAACACGAAGTGACACAAAGAAAATAATAAAATGAGTACAAATATTATGAAAGAAAAAACAGTAATTGAAATACAACATTTCCACGGCTGCCCGAATTCGCCCATATTGATTGAGCGGGTGAAGGATGCTTTGAAAGGATTTGATAATATTGAATATAAAGAGGTAATTATTGACTCGAATGAAAATGCAGAAAAATATAAATTCAGGGGTTCGCCAACGTTATTAATTAATGGAAATGACTTTGAAAATCTGCCGGAGCCGGCGAAACCCGCATTAATGTGCAGATATTATCCAAATGGATTACCGGCTGTTGAAGATATAAAGAATAAAATTTAAGGAACTTTCCGGTAGTAATAAATGAGGCTGTAAGATGAAAAAGAATTATGATTTAATAGTCGTTGGAACAGGATCAGGCGGATCTGTTGCGGCTGGTAAATGCAAAAGAGAAGGATGGGATGTAGCAGTAATTGATTCTCTTCCGTTCGGCGGAACCTGTGCTTTAAGAGGCTGTGATCCGAAGAAAGTTTTGATTGGCTCCACTGATGTTATAGACTGGAAAAACAGGATGAAAGGAAAAGGTGTAGAAGGTAAAGTTATTATCAATTGGGCAGAACTTATGAAATTTAAAAAATCATTTACCGATCCGGTACCCGCCTCCCGCGAACGTGGTTTTGAAAAACTTGGTATAGATTATTTTAAGGGTCGTGCAAAATTTACAGATGAAAATACAATTACAGTTGGGTCAGATGAATTAACCGGTAAATATATTTTACTTGCCAACGGCTCTACTCCGGCGAAATTGAACATTGAAGGTGAAGAATTAATAACCTACAGCAATGAGTTTCTTGAATTAGAAAAGCTTCCAAAGCAAATAATATTTATAGGCGGCGGTTACATCTCTTTTGAATTTGCACATCTGGCTGCACGAGCAGGTGCAAAAGTAATAATTATCCACCGCGGCAAAAGACCACTGACCGGCTTCGACCCGGATCTCGTTGAGGCTATGCTTCAAGGAACGAAAGAAATCGGTATCGATGTAGAGCTTGAGATGGAAGTTGTCTCGATTAAGAAAAATGACGGTAAGCTGGTCGTACAAGGGAAAAATAAATCTGCCGGCGAAACATTCAACGCTGACCTCGTTGTTCACGGAGCCGGGAGAGTACCAAATATTGATGATATGAACCTGGATAAAGCAAATGTAAGATTTTCAAAAAGCGGAATTGAAGTGAATGAATTTTTACAGAGCACCACTAATCCAGCGGTCTATGCCGCGGGTGATGTTGCTGCGACCAATGGATTTGCACTTACGCCCGTAGCTGGAATGGATTCACACGTTGTGGCTTCAAACCTGTTAAAGGGTAATCACAGGAAACCCGCTTATAATGCTGTTCCAACTGTTGTGTTTACAATTCCAACAATTGTTTCTGTCGGACTCAGTGAGGCAGAGGCAGTCTCAAAGGGAATTAAATTCCGTAAAAATTTTATGCTTACGCCAAACTGGTATTCTTCTAAAAGAATTGCCGAGAAACATTCGGGGCACAAAATATTGATTGAAAAAAATACTGATAAAATAATCGGCGCTCACATTCTGGGACACAATGCAGATGAGTTGATAAATATTTTTGCGCTTGCTATAAAACATAATATTACAGCAGCAGAATTAAAATCCACAATTTATTCTTACCCAACCCGTTCTTCTGATATTGGCTATATGGTTTGATAACGGAGTAATCATCTATTAATCAGTATTTAATGCAATTCACGCAATTACATCCTTTGTGTTTTTGTGGTATTGTAATATTTCTGATAATTCTTAAGGAAAAACAGGGAATAATTTACACTTCACTTGACAAACACCCCGGGTGTAATCGTAACTTGCCCGTAAAATAATTTGAGGTGTTCGTAATGGAAGAATCTAGAAAACTTAAAAAACAGCTTCACGTTATAAAAGGCCAGATTGACGGTATTGAAAAAATGATCGATAATGACCGCGATGCGGAGGATATTTATACTCAGTTCAAAGCTATTGAAGGAAATTTCCAGAAAACATTCCACGGCTTACTGGAGGATATTTTAAGGAAAAATTTAGCATTAAAGATTGTAAAAGTCGTTAATGCCTGTCCCGGCAACTGCCACGATGCGGAAAAGATAGAGTCCATTCGCAAAGAATTTCCGAAGTTGGAAATAAACAAAGTAGCTGCAATCATTTCTGAAATGAATGAAATAGATAAGAGATTAGAGAAGCTTAGTAAAAGTTAATTACAATATTAAAAAGGAGTAAGAAAGTGAAAGCTAACAAAGTGGAAGTATTTACTGCCGGATGTCCTTTATGTGACGAATCAGTTAAAGAAATAAAAGACATTGTTTCAGAAAACGAACTGATTATTTACAATCTAAATAAGGCAATAGACCTGAATAAAGCAAAGGAATATGAGATTAATAAAGTTCCTGCTGTCGTTGTGAACGGCAAATTACTTAACTGCTGCAAAAACAATAAGGTTGATAGAAAAGAATTAACTGAAGCACTCGCATACACTAACTAATGATTTGAACAAAAATGAAAATAATATATCTTCTTTTAGGACTATTATCTTTGACAAACATATTGTTTGCTCAGGGTCCGCCAATTTATACGGATACACCAATTTTGCTCGGACTTGACGGAAGAGGAATAAGAACATTTGGCAAATTTATTTCTAAAGAAAATGTAAATGTTTATGCACAACCATTGGCTGTGCCTATAAACCTTGGTGTTGATTTTCAAGTAGGAGCGATAGCGCCATATATGGTAATTTCGCCGAAAAATAAGCAGTCAGTTTCCGGCTTTGGTGATATTTCGGTTTTTGCAAAATATGTTTTTCAGCAAAGTGATGGTCCCGGCAAAACGATAAGAACATTAATAAAATTTATGGAAACATTTCCAACAGGAAGTACAACAAAAATGCCTCAGATTGGCAGCGGTGTCAACCAAACCTATCTTGGACTTGTAAGCGGTATTATCAATTTAAAGTATGCATTGTACGGTGAATTAGGCTATTCATTTGTGTCGGACAATACACCGGATAATTTTATATACGCAGCTTCAGTTGGCATACCATTACTTCCGCAAAAATATCCGCCGCACCAAATAAATATTTACTTCGGGTTTAACGGCAGTTATGAATTTGAAGTTAAAAAGAATGTCTTATATCTATCACCCGGCATACAGTATATAGCGGGTAAAAAAGTATTATTAGAAACGGGAGTGCAGTTGCCAGTGATAGAGGATGTTACGTCCGGCTTTAAAACAAATTATGTCTTTACTTTTGGTTTACGGGTATTATTATATTAAAACTAATTTTTTACAAAATAGCGGAGAAGGATATGTTGAAAAAAAATATTTATAGCTTGTTTATAGTAATCTTACTATCAGTTTATCTATTTTCAATGATAACGAATGCTCAAACAGAAATTGATAAAAGCGGCAAAAAATATGTCAGAGTGGATGTAGACGGGTTGGCTTGTCCGTTTTGCGCTTATGGCTTGGAGAAAAAACTTTTGGGGATCGACGGAGCTGATAATTTTAATGCTAATATCGACAGCGCTTATGCTACGCTTACCGTTCCGGCAAAATCAAAGGTTACGAAAGATGAGATTAAACAAATAGTAAAAGATGCCGGTTTTTCAGCAACCGAAGTCCTTTTTTCAGATCAGCCATTTAAAAAATAATATTGCCGGATGTTAATATGAAAATTCCAAATAAGTTAACTTTATCTTTTTTGCTTCTGATTTCCTTTATTATGTTAGCCGGCTGCGGCGATCACAAATCAAATTGGGTATATGATAGAACATTAAAATTAGATAATACAAATCCGGTCGGGATAACATCGATTGGTGATAACCTTTTTATATCTGATGTCAAAAACAGCATGGTAATTGAAATTAATAAGGATGGGAAAATTATTACTGAGATTAAAAACCTTAAAAGGCCCATGCACATATCTTCAGATGCCGGCAGGATATTTATTCCTGAATATTTAAATGATTCGATAAAAGTATTTGCCAACAACAAATTAGATAACTTAGTCCTATCGATTAAACCCGATGCGCCGGCAGGTATTTCTGTTAATGGCTATACAATATTAGTCGCAGATTTTTATAATCACACTTACTTATGATGT
>Ga0102953_1001494_pt1 | contig 14763 bp, 16 predicted proteins | sample SalPon2A_C_D2_MG_FD_78509 | JGI IMG/M metagenome (GOLD analysis project Ga0102953, IMG submission 78509) | Soil microbial communities from South San Francisco under conditions of wetland restoration - Salt Pond MetaG R2A_C_D2_MG | ecosystem: Environmental > Terrestrial > Soil > Wetlands | place... | reverse complement strand
TGTCCATCAGCTGACCAGCATTAAACTTTTCAAGGTACTGCTCCTGCGTCAATTCTTCCTTGAACCCGAGGTTCAGCTTGGCGCCTTGATCGGCATGTAACACGTACCACATCTCGGTTTTCCCAAAAGCCTGGTGGCGTTTTTTTGACAGCTCGTCGTTTGGATGGACCTGGATGGAAAGATCATCGTTGGCATCAATAAATTTGATCAGCAGTGGAAATTCCACACCAAACTTTTCATACACACGATCACCAACCAAGTCGCCCATATATATTTCAATCAGCTCCTCCAGGTTGTTCTCGGCCAGGTAGCCATTCGTAACAACCGAAACATGATCCCGAACACCTGATAATTCCCAGCTCTCGCCGCAATTTGGTATATCATCAAACTCCTTTCCCAACAAATTTTTCAATTGATGGCCACCCCAGATTTTATCTAAAAACTGCGGTTTAAATATTAGTGGATATAGTCCGTTCATAGTTGTAATTATTCAGGGATTAAAATTCAAAATCAACGGCTGCACGCTCGGTGGTGATTTCTTTTATAAATTCGAAAACTTCCAGGTGGTCAGGATGCACCCGGTACACATTTAAATCATCCAGGTTTTTAAAATGTGAAATCAGGCAAAGGTCAAACGACTTGGCATTCAATTCGTAATTCAATCCCACTTCCAGGTGTTTCACCTCTACAATTTTATCTTTTAATGCTTCCAATTTGCCCATTAACTCTGCAAGTTTGGCTCCTTTTTCGGCATCTGAAAAATCCTTCAATTTAAAAAGCACCACATGATTAATCATAGTCAATAATTTTTAGGTGTTATTTAATTTGCTGCGAAGTTAATATTTTCAAATCGATCAATCATAAATCAAGTCATCAATGTCGATTTTCAGCTGGCTTGTTTATCTTTACTTAAAAATTAACATTGATGATCATAATTGGTATTGCCGGAGGCACCGGTTCAGGAAAGACGACAGTGGTGCGAAAAATCATGGAGCAACTTCCCCCTGAGGAGGTCGCTGTTATTTCCCAGGATTCTTATTATAAGGACAACAGCCACATCCCGATGGAGCAACGCAAAGAAATTAATTTTGACCATCCCGACTCCATTGAGTTTAATTTGTTGACCAAACACCTCGCCGAACTAAAAAAAGGGAACCCGGTGGAGGAACCGCACTATTCATACCTGACCTGTGAGCGACTTCCAGAAACGACAACAATTCATCCACTTGAAGTGCTGATCGTAGAAGGTATTTTAGTGCTTTCCAATGCCTCCCTGCGAAAACTGTTCGACATTAAAGTATATGTTGACTGTGATTCGGATTTACGCTTATCGCGTGTCATTCAGCGTGACATTGTTGAACGGGGCCGCAATGTTCAGCAAGTGTTGAGTCGTTATGAAGAAACCGTGCGCCCGAGCCACCTTCAATTTATTGAGCCCACCAAACGTTACGCCGATATCATTGTTCCTGAAGGTGGAAGTAACACGGTGGCCATTAATATTTTAACCAATTACATCAAACAAAACCTGTAACCCATGCTAAGTAATTTAAATGTTGAAGACGTCCTTTTTATTGATATTGAAACGGTGCCACAGATGCCTGCTTTCAGCGAGTTGAATGAGGATTTTCAAAAACTGTGGGAGAAAAAATCGACCTACTTTCGCGGTGAGGATCAAGAACCCGGCGATGTATACGAACGCGCCGGAATTTATGCCGAGTTTGGAAAAATCATCTGTATCTCGGCTGGCTTCGTCACCCAGCGACTGGGAGAACGTGTGTACCGGGTGAAATCATTTTACGGCAACGACGAAAAGAAGCTGCTGTCAAATTTCAACGATATGCTCAACAAATTTATGTCGCATGCCGGGAAACGGGTTTGTGCTCACAATGGTCAGGAGTTTGACTATCCATACATTGCCCGTCGAACGCTGATTAACGGGTTGAAACTGCCCAAAGCACTAGACATTGCAGGCATGAAACCCTGGGAGGTAAAAGATAAGCTGATGGACACCCTTCAACTATGGAAATTTGGTGATTATAAAAACTACACGGCGCTCAATTTACTGTGTGCTGTCTTCGATATTCCAACGCCAAAAGATGACATTGATGGCAGCCAGGTTGCCCAGGTTTATTACGAAGAAAACGACATTGACCGGATTATCAGGTATTGCGAAAAAGACACGCTGGCTGTGGCCAACCTGCTTCTTCGTTACAAAGGGGAACAAATTATTCCTATGGAAAATATGGAAGTGGTTTAAATCGATCGGGAAACAAAAGAAGGGAATGTGTTAAATCCACTCATTCCCTTTTCTATTTCGTAATCATATTTTTTGAAATCTATTCCTCTTGACTACCTTCACTATTCGAAGGCATTTTCATTGATCCCAGATTTGTGATTTGATAATCAGACATGCTGAATTTTGTGTTTGACTTCGTATCAATGTCAGTCACCTTCATGATCGATCTTTCACCCGTTTTTGTGTCTTCAGATTCCGACTCCATGACGAATCCCCAGGGCATGCCGTGCGAATAGGTAGCCGACCGCATCAAGGTTCCCATGAAATCACGCGTCTCAATATTTACATCTTTGCTGATCCAGAATATTGCTTTTGTTTCGTCATCCGGGTTGTCGTATTTATATTCCTCACACCGGTATCCTTCAATGGTTTTTGTCCGGCCGGTTTTCGTTACATACGGGCTCATCGGTAAATCTTTTACGTCACCGTTTTCCATATCCTTGTATGCATCGTCATTCATGATTGAATCACTGATTCCCTTTGCATCAAAGCCATAAACGATGCCATTTTTGTCACCTTTTTGATCAGATAAAATGATCATGGCTTTGTTTTTAAAATCCATGATGAACATTCCATCACCCTGCTGATCCATATCGCCTCCAATAAACTGATAGGCAAAATTCTGCATCCCTGGATTGATGTATGTAATAAACTCCCCATCGCTTTCCTTTTTGCCCGTTTTGTCATACGATTCAACATGCATTTGAAGTTTCGAGTTAAAGGAATAGTTATCATCAATGGGAACCGGTTCGCCACTCATTCCCATTCCTTTCATCAAATTCTGCATGCGTTGCTGTTGGCGCTGTTCGTCCGTCTGCGAAGACTGGCTATTCTGGTTGCCAATACTGTCGTAGACCTGGTCAATTTTACGATCAACGGCTTCGTCTACTTTTTCTTCGGATTTTTGTTCGATTTTGTCTTGCACATGCTTTTTTATTTTTTTCAAAAAACCCTGTGCATAGACTGATTCACCGATGGTCAATGCCATAAAAAGCATTAGTAAAAATGTAATTTGTTTAGTCATCGTGTTCGCTTTTAATCATTCTTGAAAACAACGAAGTAAATTACAATATTTTGGGAAGTTTTGCGGGAAATTTGTCTGGGTATTTCTACCCATTTTTGAAGTGTCTTAAAATTTCATGGCACGATCCATGTCTCGCTTGGCGTCTTTCGCCTTTAGGGTTTGACGTTTGTCGTGCGTCTTTTTACCTTTTGCCAAACCAATCTCAAGCTTGGCCAATCCGCGGTCGTTTAGAAAAAGACGCAAGGGAATAATCGTCAACCCACTTTCTTTCGTTTTTTTCTGAAGTTTATCCAGCTCTTTTTTATTCAGCAGCAACTTACGGTCTCGACGAGCTTCATGATTATTAATATTTCCAAAGTCATACTCCGAAATATTCATGTTTATCACAAACATTTCATCTTTAATGAAACGGCAGTAAGCTTCACCAACCGAAGCTTTTCCATTGCGAATCGATTTAATTTCAGTACCGACCAATCGAATTCCGGCGACCAATTTCTCCAGAACCTCATAGTCAAAATAGGCTCGTTTATTTTTTATGTTGATACGTTGTTGTTTATGCGCCATAGCCGTAAAATGCCTGTAATAATTTCCAACTTGTTACATTCAAAATCATGAAAATAAGAAAAACCAAAAGGAATGCAATAGCAGCATACCATTTCTTGTTAGCTTCCGGAATTTCCAGGCTTCCCTTCACGCCCTTGTAAAATAAAAATATCCCATAAAGACTCAGGACTTCTAAAATATACAAAGCCGGGAAAAGGCCCGTTATAAAAGAAACGACCAACATAGGAAGCAACGAATAAGCTACCAGCCGACTAATAGCCAACCGGTTTTTGACGCCACCAAAGCTGGTCAGCAATTCATTCAACACATAAACCGATAAGAAGTACTGAAGAATAAAGCTGAAGATTTCGCGTAACGACCTGAAGATAGCATAACTGAATAAGAATTCAGCGCTCGTAATTAGCTCACCTAAAAAGATGGCCACCCCGGCCAATATTGCCAATGGTAAAAAGAAATCCCGGAAAACTTCGGTCGTGCTTTTCTCTTTCTGAGTCTCTCTCCAGAACTGTCCGGGCTCTACCAACAGACGGGCACTTGTTTGAAAAAGCGATTGATAACGTTCTTTAAAATCCATACGAGCTGGTTTTTCGTTACAAAAATACATTATTTTGTAAGCCCAAATTACAAATATCCATGAAACAGCGAAAATATCAAATGCTAACGATACTGGGGCCCACAGCCTCCGGGAAAACAACAGTTGGAGCGCATGCTGCCCAACGAATTGACGGTGAAATCATTTCGGCTGACTCGCGACAGATTTACCGGGGAATGGATTTGGGCACTGGGAAAGACTACAAAGACTATGAAATCGATGGTCAGAAAATCCCTTATCATTTGATTGACACCGTGGATGCTGGCTTTGAATACAACGTGTACCTGTACACAAACGCCTTTTTAAAAGCCTACGAGGATATTACTTCACGCGGAAAATTTCCGGTTCTGTGTGGTGGCAGCGGCCTTTATATTGAAGCAGTTTTAAATAATTATCAATTAATCCAGGTTCCCAAGAACCACAAGCTCCGTAAAGAACTTGACGACAAAAACCTGGAAGAATTGGTGCAGATTTTATCCAGCTACAAACCCGATTTGCATAACAGCACCGACACTGAAAACCGGCGCCGGGCCATTCGCGCCATCGAGATTGAAGTGTACCTGAAAGATCATCCTGAACTGGAAAATGAATTGCCGGAGATCAACAGTTTGATAGTCGGGGTGAAATATGATCGTGACAACCGTCGCCGACGAATAACCGAACGCCTGAAACAACGCCTCGAAGACGGTATGCTGGATGAAGTCCAACGATTACTGGACAGCGGATTGAAACCCGAACAACTCACCTATTACGGGCTGGAATACAAATACCTGACGCTTCACTTGACTGGTGAATTAAGCTACGACGAGATGTTCAAGAAACTGGAAATCGCTATTCACCAGTTTGCCAAACGACAAATGACCTGGTTCCGCCGCATGGAGAAAAACGGCACCACCATTCATTGGCTGGACGGATTTATGCCCCTCGAAGAGAAAATTGCCCAGATTGAGGAAATGCTAGATATTTGATTCTGGATATTTGATCCCGAATACTTGACATATTGAAAACTGCCGCTAAATTTTGACAGCTTTCCACTACTAACTTCGACTGAAAACTGATCACTATGACTGGCAACCTCCACTGCTCACGATGACTATTCCCCCCTTTTTCGCCATTTGGTAATCATCGTGCATAAATCAACACCGTCGGATTCCCGAACAACAGTTGATAAACAATTGCCGTCATCCAGCTTTTGCGTATCGATTGCCAGGAAATCACCAGCCATCCCTTCTTTTAGGTAATTGACCTCCAAGCTGGCCAACTCATGTCTATCTAAAAATTCACTCTCAAAATCATCGATCACCCGCTCCAGGTATTTCACGCTGTTAAAATGCTTGTTCACATCCAATTCGCTATACCGAACAGGCGAAAAACTGAGGTTTTCGTAATGGTCCAGTGGTTTGATCCGCTTTGGTTTACGACAGGCCTCTTCGTCCTTCAATCTCGGAAACGTATCGATGTATTTACGGAGCTTGTAAATCCGCTTGGTTTCCAAATCCAGGATCAACCACGCAGTACTGCATCGTAACAAAACTTCGTGATTGTCATTTTCCAGCACAAACTCACGGTAAGCATACATACCGTCTGTTCCTGACGACCAGGTATTCAGCGTAATCTCATCCTGCCACGACGGGTATTTTTCAATTTTAAGATACAAGCGTGAAAGTACCCAAAACAAATGATTGTTTTTCAACTCATCATAGCCCCACTTCATTTCCTGGGCATGTGCCCATGCTGCTTCAAGCATGTAATTAAACAAGGCTGTGATTGATGCCTGGACATGCAAGTCCGTTTGATACGAACGGATGGTTATTTTTTGAATAAATTTTTCCATGAGCAAATGGTCTTTTTGTAAACCTTTCTACAAATTTATTGTTCAGCTTTTGAAATTAAGTAAGTCTTTACGATTTTTGCGAAAATTTTTCAATAAAATGAGCGATATAATAATTAAAACAGCCGAACAAATTGAGGGGATAAGAAAAAGTAGCCAATTAGCTGGTCAGTCTTTGATCATGATTGAGGAATTTATTCAACCGGGAGTCAGCACTGAATTTCTGAATAACAAAATTGAGGAATTCGTTCGCGACCATGGTGCTATTCCAGCAACAATTGGTTACAACGGCTATCCTAAAGCGACCTGCATATCGCTCAATGAGGTTGTTTGTCATGGAATTCCCAGCACCGACCAGCTGTTGAAAGAAGGTGACATTTTAAATATTGACGTGACCACCATACTAAACGGTTTTTATGGCGACACCAGCAAAATGTATGCTGTTGGCGAAATTTCCGGCAAAGCACAAAAATTAATCAACGCAGCCAAACACTGTCTTGATTTGGGGATTCAACAAGTACGTCCGGGCAATTATGTTGGCAACATTGGCTTTGTGATAGGTCGCTATGCCAAGTCGCAAAAATTCAGCGTGGTGTACGAATTCTGTGGACACGGTGTCGGAATTGATTTTCACGAAGCGCCCCAGGTGGATCACATCGCCCGCAAAAACACCGGCGACATCATGCGTCCGGGAATGACTTTTACGATTGAACCGATGATTAACGAAGGGCGCCCTTCAACACGGGTAGACAAACAAGACGGATGGACAGCCCGCACCAGCGATGGGAAACTGTCTGCACAGTTTGAACATACCGTATTGGTTACCGAGGATGGCGTTGAAGTACTTACCGACGTGAATGGAGAGTACTAAACAATTGAAATCTCAATCAACTGCGTTTTATCATCTCCGACCGCCAGGGAGCGCCATCAGCCAATCTTAAAATTTCCTTTTAAATTAAACTGGGTAGTGCATTAGTGTGTGGGATTGCCTAATTTAGTATAAAATTTGACAATTCGTGAACACACTTATAAAGTACTACCTTCGATTATTCATTTTTAGCACTGACGATACGTCATTCGAACGCCTGGAGGAAAAGAAAAAAAGCATTCTGTTGAATCTGTTTTTGTACCTTTTCTTTCTGGCTATGAGTGCTTTCATCATCAGCAATTTTTATCGACACGATTTGCAATCGGCCATATTCAATGGCACATCATTGCTTATCGGCATTTTGGCCTACTTCATTTTAAAAAAGAAGAAGAACCTCCCATTAGCATCCTGGATTTTTATAACCATCATTTCGGTCATCAGCACCTATTTCTTTTTAACGGGTGGTGTCAACAAATCCGGCATTGCTTTTGCGCTGATGCTCCCCCTTCCAGTTATTCTAATATTAGGGAAGAAGCGGGGAATCATCACTCTTGGACTCTTTTTCATCATCAACTCCATCGCCTACTTTATTTTACACCACATGGAGTTGTGTCCCGCATACAACCACTCATTAACTGGAAGACTGTCAGTGGTTTTCCTGTTTATTTCGTGCATGGCTTTTGCCAACGAATTTGTGTTCGAAGTGCTCTACCTTCGCCTTGAAAATCTGTCTGATTCACTGAAAGCCAGCCAGCAGAAATATAAAAACCTGGCCGTAAACAAGGAAAAGTTTTTGTCCATTATTTCACACGATTTAAGCGACCATGTCGGCAGTTTTATGGCTATTTCAACCTTGCTCAACGAGCAATATGATGATTTGTCAGAAAACGACCGAAAGAAGCTGATTAGCAATATGGCCATCGTATCAAAGCGTAATTTTGGCCTGCTCACTGACTTGCTTAAATGGTCCACCGTTCAAATGGACAACATCCCTTACAAACCCATTGCATTCAAACTAGAACGTATTTATCGCGAGGTGGTCGAACTTTTCAATCCTCAGATTGAAGAGAAAAAGCTATCCATTTTTTTGAAAATGAAAAGCAACTCCGAGATTTTTGCCGACTACCACATGACCAGTGCCATCTTGCGCAACCTTGTTTCCAATGCCATTAAATTCTCGCATCAAGACGGCGAGATCCACATTTCGGCTGAAGAAAAAGGAGACCAAATGTCAATAACTATAAGTGATAACGGCGTGGGCATGAACGAAGAAGACCTGATGCGATTCAACACAAGCTTATCGTTTTCGAACCCGGGAACCATGCAGGAACCTGGAACTGGGATCGGCCTGATCCTGGTTAAGGAGTTCGTGCATAAAAATGAAGGCGAACTGTTTATCGTCAGCAAGGAAAATGAAGGCACCCATGTCAACTTCACACTGCCCTTGGTGGAATAGAAAAATCAGTTGAAATTTCCTGTTCACCGTTTCATCAAAATTGGATAAGACTGTGCTCACAAGCAACACGTTGATATCGACATTTCGTGATGGAAAATCAATTTCCAATTTGGATAAGAATTTGAGCAGTCAATAAATTTTATCTTTATGGTAAAAAGTTAGCGAGTCATGTCATTGATTATTGAAGAAAAGGACCTGGAAAAATTTATCATGGTTGGGGACCGGGTATTGGTCAAACCCAAAAATCCGCAAAGCAAAACCAAATCTGGCTTATACCTACCTCCAACAGTTCAGGAGAACGAAAAAATGCAAAGTGGCTACATCGTCAAAGTTGGCCCGGGCTACCCCATCCCTGTAATGACCAATGAAGAAGAACCCTGGAAAACACATCAGGAAGAAGTGAAATACATTCCGCTGCAAGCCAATGTGGGCGACCTGGCCATTTACCTGTCCAAAAGTGGGTTTGAAATTGAGTTCAATAAGGAGAAATACATCATCCTTCCCCACACTGCGATTCTTATGATTATTCGAGATGAAGACTTGATGAAATAGCCTGTTTTTCGAACTTTTTGATTGCAATATTGGGAAGTCAACTAACAAGTTGATGAATCTGCATCAATTTCATTTTCAAAATGAAAGAAAACCAAAATCAAATCAAGTTTTTTTAATAACTTGCACCCGTTTTTGTCCCCGACAAGAAAAAATAATTTACGATTCGAAATACTGTTAAACTTAAAGAGATGAATCCACAAGCCGAGGAATTAAACAAAATTATTCAAGAAAAGAGTCCAATTATTTACGAACTTTTATCTGAAAAAGGTAAAAATATTTTCTTCCCCAAGAAGGGAATTTTGGGTCAGACTGCTGATGCCAAAGGCACAAAAATCAACGCAACGATTGGTGCCGCCATTGAAGACAACGGAACGCCCATGCGCCTGGCAAGCATCGAGTCAAACGTAAAACTTGATCCATCGGTTGTTTTTCCGTATGCCCCAAGTTTTGGCCGCCCAGATATTCGTGCCAAGTGGAAAAGCATGATTTATGAAAAAAATCCAACACTAAAAGATAAAGTGCTCAGCCTGCCCGTTGTTACAAATGCATTAACACACGGAGTAAGCATGGCCGGGTACATGTTCGTTAATGAAGGTGAAAAAGTCATCGTTCCCAGTCTTTTCTGGGGAAACTACAACTTGATCCTCAACCATGCTTACGGCGCAGAGATTTCAAAATTCAACCTGTTTAAAAATGGTGGATTTGACCTGGATGCATTCAAAGCAAAACTGGAAGAAGACGGCATTGGCAAGAAGATTCTGATTTTGAACTTCCCAAACAACCCTTCGGGTTACACGCCAACAAAGGAAGAGCAAAACGGCATTGTTCAAGTCATCAAGGAATCGGCTGAAAAAGGAAACAAAATCGTGGTATTTTCTGACGATGCCTATTTCGGATTGGTTTACGAAGAGGGCATTGAAAAAGAAAGCATCTTCACGCAATTGTGCGACTTGCACGAAAACGTATTGGCGCTGAAAATTGACGGACCAACTAAAGAAGATTACGTTTGGGGATTCCGCGTCGGATTCATGACTTACGGAATTAAAGGCGGAGATGCTGACTTGTACACAGCGCTGGAAGCCAAAACAGCCGGGGCTGTTCGGGGAAATATTTCCAATGCAGCCAACGTGTCCCAATCGCTTCTGCTGAATGCTTTTGAAAACAAAGAGTACCAAGCACAAAAATTGGAGAAATTCAACATCATGAACAAGCGCTACCATGCGGTTCGTGAAGCGTTGACCGAAGAAAAGTACAAGGAATATTTCACAGCATTGCCTTTCAACTCTGGCTATTTTATGTGTATCCAATTAGCTGAAGGACTGGATGGCGAGAAAATCCGCAAAATCCTGATCGACAATTACAGCATTGGACTGATCAACCTGAACAATGTGTTACGTGTGGCTTTCTCAGCAGTTGCTGCGTCCAACGTCAAAGAATTGTTTGAAGGCATCTTTAACGCCTGCAAAGATTCGAAATAGACATTTCAAAACATCAAATATCGAAGGCTGTTCCACATGGGACAGCCTTTTTCGTGAAACTCAAAGTTTATAAGTAATACGAATTACACTTTGATAATTGAACGAATCCCGATACGCTCTGCTATCTGGATTACTCGGATTGCACTAAAACGGTTTAATTTATTCTCCAGCAACTTTCCAGAAGCATCCATTTCATAATGGCGCGATTTCCAAATTGCGCTTCCCTATATGTCTTTCGTCGTACCCACGTTTGCTATAAAATTAGTACCTTTGAAGAAAACATAGATACGATGATCATTGAACGTAAAAAAAATGAAATATTGGTAAGGTTGTCTCCTCAGACAAATACCTCCGATTTACAAGATATGCTTGACTATCTGGAATACAAAGAATTGGTTTCTAAATCAAAAGCGAAACAAAGCGACATTGACGAATTAGCCAAACAAGTCAATCGTTCCATGATGGACAAGGTTCAAAAATCTCGCAGATAATTCCATCCATGAAATTTGTGGTTGACACCAATATTGTTTTCAGTGCAATACTCAATCCCAAGAGTCCGATCGGACAGATAATTCTTAATGGGTCAAAATATTTTACTTTTTTGTCTATTTCTCAGCTAAAGGACGAAATTGAAAACCAGGAAGACAAAATCATAAAAATTAGCGGCCTAGATCATTCCAACTACCTTAGAATTTATAGATTAATAACATCAAAAATAAAATTTGTAAATCAATTGCTGATAAATGATGATAATTATCAAAAAGCAAATGAATTAACTCATGATATTGATCCTGACGACTTATTGTTTGTTGGTCTTGCCATTCAGTATCGATGTAAACTTTGGTCTGGAGATAAACAACTAATCAATGGACTTTCTACGAAAGGATTTAGCCAGATAACAACAACTGAAGAATTATTTCAGTCTTACCTCGACAGAGAATATAAAAGAAAACGAAAATAAGCTCCCTATTTTACCCCACCGATCCTGAGATCAAACAAAGTCAACTACTCCACCGGAACTACTTCCCAATCATTTATCAATAGTTATTTTATTCCTTCTAAAGTTTTGCTAACTTGGTTGTACTTTTATTAAATGACATATTCTCTTAAGAAGAGGATGACGAAAATTATTCCGATACAATATTTTGAACCCAAACCATGAGATTTATAATACACCCCAACAATGAAACAAATCACAACATTACTTTTGCTAATACTCCTGATTTCTTGTCAAGAAAAAGAACAAAAAAATAAAGCTCCAAAGAAAGTTACTATTGCAGGCAAGATTGTCAATTACGACAAGAACTCTGAAAAAAACATTTTGACAATCTACATTAACGATAACGGAAAAGCAACACAGTTAAATTATTCCACAAAAATTGATTCATTGGGTAATTTCAACGTAAGGTTTAAACGCTACTTTCCGCAAGATGTAATGATTTCCTATCGAACTAATTTCAGAGTAATCGTTCATCCTGGCGATAGCTTGTATGTTGAGTTTAATGGAAACACCCAACGGAGAACTTAAATATTCAAAACAGTTAAATACTCCGGGAATACGTCTACGATCAATGTTCAATTATCCAAATACTTAAAAACCTATTTTGAAACTCGTCCAAGTAGCAGATTCATTCATAAAAAAGAAAAAGATCTCTCCCCTAATGAATACAAAAAATTTCAAGACAGCATAAAAATTGTTCGAGAGATTCAAAGGGATAAATTTATTAAAACCAACAAGCCCGTAAAAGAATTGACAGATTGGATAAACGCAGATATTCAGTATTCTTACTATCAACAGCTCTTAAACTATCCCGACCGACACAGAAAATACAATCATCTATCCAAAGATTGGAGAATTAACGAAAATTACTACGATTTTATTCAGAATGTTGCATCAATAACTCCCAATGAATTAATAAACTCAGACTCTCAATGGCTTATTAACAGTTTTCTATACAACTATGTATGGGAAATCGCATGGAATAGCAGAGATTCCATCTCTAAAAACAACTTCGACTCTTTAATTTTTCACAAGATTATTGAACTTACTCCGAAAACAGGAATCGTTAGGCAATTGACTTTAAACGAATTTATCAACTCGAAGCTTTCGAACTACAAACTAGCATTCTACGATAAAAACAAAAAATTGATCAATTCTCTAATTCAAGAAAATTATCTAATTGAACCGATCCATGACCATTACTCCGGAATAGAAGCACTACTTAACAAGCCTGCATTCGCAAAAGACATTAAAATAAGCGGGATAAATGATCAATCTGCTTCTGCTTTATGGCAAAGAATTCTTCGCAACGACAAAGGCAACGTCATCTATATTGATTGCTGGGCAACATGGTGTGGAGCTTGCATCTCTGAGTTCCCCAATTCAAAACAAATGATGGAGGAATACGAGTGAAAGAATGTTGCATTTGTCTATATATGTTTTAGATCGAAAGAACAACCTTGGAAAACATTATTAGCAGATAAAAAATTAGGAGGAGAACATTTCTTATTAAATGAAGCCCAAAGCGCCTATTTTGAAAAATTACTAAGGATACATGGATTTCCATCTTATGCGATAATAGATGAAAATGGCAAAATCTACAGAACAGGAAATTCTTTTAGACCATCTCAAGACGAAACAGAACAAATAATAAACGAATTGCTGTAAATAGTTAACATTGAACAATTAAACAAAATTCTCAGTGATATAGTGAGCCAAAACTTATAAAACAATGAAACGAAATCTAACATATCTATTCCTGATTTTAGTTTGTCTAACATCATGCGAAAAGACTAGAAACATTGTTACCTTAAGTGGTAAATTTATAGGACAAGTCCCGAAAGAAATAAGGTGCACTGTTCCTGTTAACGGAATTTGTGATGAATATCTTCAAACTTCACAGAATGTCGATTCACTAGGAAACTTTGAATTTAGATTTGATTTAAAAAAGCCAAGTTTTATAACCCTTCTTCTACCTAGAGGAAAGATGAGACAATTGATATTAGATCCTGGAGAAAATTACCATATTTCAATCGAACCGAACAACCATAAAAATCTATCCAAAGTTGTATGCAAAAATCCAGAAGTACAGCAGGAATATCAAAAGTTAGTTAGTCCAATGTTTCTTCAGGATGTGACTATGAAATTCTGGAATTTACCAATTGCCACAGTTGAAAATGAAACTGACTCTCTTTACAACAAGGAAATTGAAACTTTCGAAAATTTGTTAAACGAAGGGAAAATTTCAACAAATTTATTTGATTTAATAAAACTTGACAGAAAGTTGTTTTACAGTTCCGTACTTGGTGAAACTGCAACAATCAAATTTGTTAGAGCAATAAAGCTAGATCGGAATGCAAATATAGACAGCATCAAGGAAATGTGGGAAAAAGCAGTATTAAGGATTCCACTCGATACCGCAAACCTGTTGAGTTCAAAATGGGCATATAGTTACCTACAAAATTATTTGCGATATCAAGAATATATTGGCGAAAAATATCACTTTAGTGACCGTTCGGCAGCCCGAAAAAAGGGACTATTACATACCTATATACTCGATGTGGCAAAGAGCTATTTAAATGGTAAGACTCTTGAATTTTATGATGCTTCCTACATTATTTCAGTAGCTCGACAACACAAATATGAAAAAGAACTTATAGCCCTATATAAAAGTTTTAATGTCGATTTTCCTCACAGTATTTTTTCAAAATATTTAGAACCTCACATTAAAGAAATAGTAGATTTTCATAAAAGGACAGAACAAAAATTTAATGAAGCGTCTAAATTTCTGGAGAATTATGAACACATTAACTCATTGGCTCAATGTGTAAAGCAATTCAGGGGGCAAAAGGTATATGTTGATTTATGGGCGACCTGGTGTGGGCCATGTAAAAGGCAATTTGCTTACAGTGATAAACTTCACAACCTTCTCAAATCTAAAAATATAGTGATGCTCTACATCTCCACAAACAGGGATAAAGACGATTTGCAATGGAAAAACATGATCAAATATTATAATCTGGCAGGCTACCACGTAAGGGCAAACAAAAAATTTAAAGAGGATTTGAAAAAAATTATTGGTCGATTTGGAATTCCGAGATA
>Ga0102953_1001493_pt1 | contig 14781 bp, 14 predicted proteins | sample SalPon2A_C_D2_MG_FD_78509 | JGI IMG/M metagenome (GOLD analysis project Ga0102953, IMG submission 78509) | Soil microbial communities from South San Francisco under conditions of wetland restoration - Salt Pond MetaG R2A_C_D2_MG | ecosystem: Environmental > Terrestrial > Soil > Wetlands | place... | reverse complement strand
GGCGTAGTTGCGGAACAGGATCCGGATAGCGTGCCGGTCGAAATCGTAACCCCCGGCGGGCTGGGCGGCAATCATCCCGAAGGGCCGCACGGCCACGGTGCGGAACGCGTGGTAGTGGAAGAAGACGATGGGGACTCCGTCCACCGTGGGATGGCGTACGCTACCGCCAACCTTGTAGGTCGCGACATTCCATGGGGCCGCGCCGCCGCCGATGTTCTGCAGGATGCGCAGACCCGAGTAGCGCTCCGGCCATTCGTCCAGATACCCCTGGTCTCCGCAATAGCCGTGCTCCGGGTCCAGTTCGCAGCGCTCGATGACCTGCTCGCGCCAACGGGCCGTGCAGGCCCTTGCCTCGTCACCCACCCGGAAGGCTATGAATCCCACATTGAACCGGCCTGAGCTGGCCTCCCAGCCTTGGCGATCCGCCGTGTAGCGATGCTCGTGAACGAGGATGTGGCCGTCCGGCCCCAGTTCCTCCAGCATCCCGGCCGGGTCGGCGAAGAACAGCAGGTCAGCGTCCACATAGATCACCGTGTCGCCGGTGTCGGCAGTGTGCACCATATGGTGCGACAGCGCCGGCGCACAGGTCCAGCAGAACTCGCGCCGGGGGCGCGTCTGCTCCAAGGCGCTGAGCTCCTCGTCCTGCAGGTCGGCCACGCGCAGCACGCGCCACTCCGGGCGCCCCAACCGCGCCAGCAACAGTGGCACCTGATCGTCCAGCGCCAGGATAGTCACGGCTTTGGGCACGCGGCAGTGCGCCTCCAGGCTTTCCAGCATAGCCAGGGCGCGCGTGGCGTAGCGCATGTCGAAGAGGGTGCAGAACCGTAGCATGCCTTGGATTCCGGATCGTTGCATCAATAGCCGCGTTCGATCAGGTCGCGCAGATACTGGCCGTATTCCGAGTTCTTGAACCGTTCCGCCTGCGCCAACACGTCGCCCTCGGAGACCCAGCGCTTGTGCAGCGCGATCTCCTCCAGGCAAGCGATGCGCATGCCCTGACGCCGCTGCAGGGTGGCGACGAAGTTGTTGGCATCGAGCATGGACGCCAGCGTGCCCGTGTCCAGCCAGGCGAAGCCCCGCCCGAGCTGCTCCACCTGCAGTTCACCGAGTTCCAGGTAGCGCTGGTTGATATCCGTGATCTCCAGTTCTCCCCGCTCCGATGGCTTGATCTCCCGTGCGAAGTCCAGCACGCGCTCGTCGTAGAAGTAGAGCCCCACCACCGCCTGATTGGAGCGCGGCGTGACGGGTTTCTCCTCGATGGAGCACGCGCGGCCCGATGCGTCCACCTCCACCACTCCGAAGGCCGAGGGATTGTGCACCGGATAGCTGAACACGGTGGCACCCCGGTCGCGCAGGGCCGCCCGTGCGAGGTGATCCGTGAAGCCCTCGCCATAGAACAGGTTATCGCCCAGCACCAGCGCCGAGCGCCGGCCCTGCACCTGCGCCCCGGCGATCAGGAATGCCTCGGCCAGGCCATTCGGCTGCGCCTGCTCCGCGTAGCTGAAGCGCACCCCGAACGCCTCGCCATCGCCCAGCAGGGCGCGGTACTGCGGCAGGTCGCGCGGGGTGGAGATGATCAGGATGTCCCGGATCTCGCTCAGCATGAGCACCGAGATCGGATAGTAGATCATCGGCTTGTCGTAGACCGGCAGCAGTTGCTTGCTGACGGCCGTCGTCAACGGCGCCAGCCGGGTGCCGCTTCCGCCCGCCAGCACGATGCCCAGCAGATCCGAAGCCACGCTCAGCGCCCCCTTCCGATGCGTTCCTGGCGATAGCCGCGCCCTTGCACTTGCTCGATCCAGTCCAGGTGCTCCAGGTACCAGCCTACGGTACGCTCCAATCCCTCAGCGAAACCGGTCTGCGGCGTCCAGCCCAGTTCGGTGCTCACCCTGGCGTGGGACATGGCATAGCGGAAGTCGTGGCCGGGGCGGTCCGTGACGAATACGATCGCGGCTTCCCGGGGCTGCTCGCCCGGCGCCAGCCGATCCAGCAGGCGGCAGATGCCGCGCACGGTGTCGATGTTCTGGCGCTCCTGGCCGCCGGAGAAGTTGTAGATTGCACTGGGTCGGCCCTGGGCCACCACGCGGGCCAGGCCGCCGGCGAGGTCCTCCACGTACATCCAGTCCCGCACCTGCATCCCCTGCCCATAGACCGGCAGGGCGCGGTCGTTCAGCGCACAGGTGATCATGTGCGGAATCATCTTCTCGGGGTACTGGCGGGGGCCATAGGTGTTCGAAGCGTGCACGATCAGCGTGGGCAGCCCGAAGGTGACCTGGTAGGCCCGCGTCAGGTGGTCTCCCGCCGCCTTGGATGCTGCATAGGGCGAGTTGGGCTGATAGCTGCTGGCCTCCGTGAACTCGCCCTCCGCGATGGAGCCATACACTTCATCCGTGGACATCTGGATGAAGCGGAAGGCCGCCTGCGCGTCCGCACCCAGCGTGCGCCAGTGCGCCAGGGATGCCTCCAGCAGCGCGTGAACCCCCAGGATGTTCGTGCTGAGGAAGGGCGCCGCGTCATCAATGGAGCGGTCTACGTGCGATTCGGCCGCGAGGTTGAAGACCACGTCGGGGTGCCACTCGGCCAGCAGGGCCCCAAACGCCGCGCCATCGCAGATGTCGGCCTGCACAAAGCGGTACGCAGGGTGGGCCTCGACGCTGGCCACGTTCTCCGGATTGCCGGCGTAGGTGAGCAGATCAAGGTTCAGCACCGCATAGCCTTCAGCAATGAGGCGCTCGACGAGATGGGAGCCGATGAAGCCGCAGCCACCGGTCAGCAGCACACGGCCCGCTTCCGTCGTCCGCTTGGACATCGTGGCCTCTCCCGCTGGGTCTCGTGAGAAACCGCTCATTGCCACGCCTCCGCTCCGACTGCCGCACCGCACCAGCGGGGCAGGGCCGCGGCCAGCGTATCCTTGAGGGCCTCCAGGGAGTGCTCGGCCGCGTAAGCATCGAAGCCGAAGGACTCCCGCGGCCGCTGGCTTAGCGCCTCCAGCGCGGCCAGAATCGCCTCCGGCTGCGCGGATGGCGCCGTGGCCCCGATGTTCACGGCAAGCACGCGCTGGGCCATCAGCGTGCCCTCGCTCACCAGCACGGGCCGGCGAAAAGCCGCGGCCTTGGTGAGGCTGTTGCTGCTGTCGTTGAAATCCCGATACACGGCGTAGATCACGTCCGTCGCCTCGATCAGCGAGTTGTAGTCGCGCTCGTCGTCCACATACCCCGCATGCGTGAGTACGTTGGCCGGGGGGGCGTCCCAGAACCGGCGCAGGCGGGGCTCATCGCTGCCGAAGCCCTCCCATTCCACCTGCCCCACCAGCGCGAAGAAGTAGCGCGCGGGGTCAGCCCGTTCGATCACCGCCAGCAGATCCATCACACCCTTGTGCGGCCTCAGCACGCCCAGTTGCGAGACGACCACCCGGTCGCCCGCCCGGCGGCGCAGCGCCTCGGCCAGCCCGAAGCGCGTGTCCGGCAGCTCCGTGTCCGCCACGTCCGGCCCGGACACGATGCACAACCCGGGCAGCGCCCGCTCGTAAGCCTCCACCAAGCGCGGTACCAGGAACAGGGCGCCACTGGCGCTGCGCGTGCGGAAGTACCCCTCCACGCCCTCGCGCTCCACCGCATCGGCCTCCCGTGGATGGAAGAGGATGCCCGACCAGGGGCTGTGCAGTCGGCGCGAGAGTGCCTTGCGGTTGCGGCGTCCCTGGCCCATCAGGTCCAGGTAGAGGAAGAACACCAGGTCCGCACGGACGCCCTGGGCGGCCTCCAGCGCCGCAATGCGCCGCACCCAGGGCACAAAGCCGACCCGGCGTGCATCCGGGAACAGCCGGCGGTGCAGGCGCGCTGCCCATCCGGCCCCGCCTGCACCATCCCGGCCCGCCGTCCGTGCGGGCCGCAGCCGCGACAACCGCCCCGCGCCAATGGTGAGCAGTCGCTCCAGCACGCCGCCGGGCCCCTCCTCCTGCCATACCAGCCGTGCCCGTCTCAGCGCGGAGAGGCCGCTGCGGTCGCTGGGGTCGCTGCCGTCCGGCGCGGCACCGCCCAGCGCCACGTAGCGGAAACGCCCGGCCAGGTCGCCACCGCAGCGCGCGATGTATGCCGCTGCCCCGGCGTCGCCGCGGGCCATCAACAGCACCCGGCAGCCCAGCTCCAGAAACGCCCGCGCGTACAGCCGCGCGTACGCGTCCAGGTGCCCCCGTCGCGAGATGGGGTTCACCAAGAGGATGGTGGGAGCGCTTTCGCTCTCAGCGCGCATGGGGACGAGTGGCATCGATAATCTTCGTCATGCAGCGACGCAGACAATGGGAGGTTATAAAGTCATCCGTTCGGCGGTAGGCCCCACAGGCCTTGGACAGCAGCCCCACACGGGACAAGGGCCGACCAAGCCTACTTGGATTGGCATCGTCCACAACCCAATCATGCTTATCTCCACCAGATTTCCTCCTCTGGCCCATTCTGCGCTCCCTTCTGACCCTACTGGCTAGCTTCGTTGCCTCCAAGCGCGGTCCCACCGCTCAGCACAAGGGTCGCGTCGGCAGAGCAGTGCATTGGAGCCATTTCGTTACTTCTAGATCGTCGTCTGCATCAGAACATTGGGTCGGACTCCTCTTCCGCAGATAGCGGCCTACCTCCCTTCGGACGAGGGGCCTGGAAATTTGCCTGGGGCGTCTGCCGTCCCGGAAAAAACAGGGATGTCGTGCTTACGTAATGGTTGATTGGCGCAAAACCGCTGAACGACACCTCCAGAAAGCCCTGCTCGCGAAGGTAATTGCCGGCGCGCCAATACCAATCGGCATTGTCCAGGATCACAAAGCCGGAAGGCGCCACGTGGGCCACGCAGGCCCGCACACAGTCCTCCCGCCACACCCCGTCCACCACCACGACGTCAAACGAGCGCCCGGGTCCGTTGATGGCCCCCGCGTATGCGTCGCGTTCGGTGTGGTGCAGCAGATCGACGCCTTCCAGGCCAAATCCCGCCACTTCGTCCAGCCATTGCCGATTGTGGTCCACGGAGGTGACCTGGGCACCACATCGGCTCCAGTAGATGGTGGAAAAGCCGGAACCATATTCGAAGACCTGTTTGCCCGTGAAGTCCCACTGCGACAGGTACTCGACCGCCGGGTAGGTGAACCAGGGAATCGGGGACCCGTCCGCCGCGACTGGCCGGCCCTGCCGCATGGACTGCGCCTGACCCAGGTCATTGGCGAGAATGCCGAGGTTGATGGCAAGCTTGGGCTCCCGCGAGATGGCATCGATCAGCGCGGGATCCACGGCATCCGCCAGGGTCGCCAGATCTGCAGTTTGTGCCAAGCGATTCAGATAGCGGGCGATGTTCGGCTCCCGCTCAATGCACGCGGCGAACTCGTCGCTGAGTGTGGGCAGTTTGCGGGCCACCAGCCGGCGCACGACCTGTTTGACCCAATGGGGAACGAAACGCATTTGGCTACGCCTGCTTTTCGAGTTGGTATGCCGCGTCGAAGTGCACCACCGACGGCCCATCGCTGTCATAGAGAAAGCGATCGCGGATGGGCTTGATGATGAACCGCCCGGCGTTCTGCTGCGTGAACAGGTGGATGCCAACACCCTTGCGGCACACGGCGAGGTTGACCGAGTACGTGCCGGGGTGGAAGCTCTGGTCGCGCAGGATCGTCGTGACCACGTAGCGCCCCGGCTCCACCGCCGTGATGCCGATGCCGTCAGAGTAGGCGCTGTCGGTGGCGGCGATGAACTTGTAGTGCACGGCATTGAAGGAGTAGCGGAACAGCGCATCGGGGATCGACTCCCGCACGACGACCTCCATCTTGAGCATCAGCGGCTCGCGGAAGTCGAACTCCCACTTGGTGCTGCCCGTCTCCACATCGCACATGCGGAAGCGCGTGACGCGCACCGGGCGATCCTCGCCGCCCGTCAGCACAACGCCGCCGTCGGGCCCGTCCTCCATCGTGGGCGGCGCCGCCGAGCCATCCGAGGACAGCAGGTCGCGGTAGCTCTCCAGTTCATAGGCACGACAGGTCTCCTCCACCGTCTGCATGCCGCTGCTCTTGCCCTTATTGAGGAAGAGCCCCTGGTTGCAGACGGACCACACGGCGCCGATGGAGTGCGAGACAAAGATGACGGTGGTGCCATTCTTGAGCAGCTCCAGGATGCGCTCGAAGCAACGCTTCTGGAAGCTGAAGTCCCCCACGGCCAGCACCTCGTCCACCAGCAGCACGTCCGGATTGCCCAGCACGGCGACGGCAAAGCCAAGCCGCACCGCCATGCCGCTGGAGTAGTTGCGCACGGGCATGTCGATAAATTCCTCCAGCCCGGAGAACTGGACGATCTCGTCGAACTGGCGCGAGATCTCCTTGGGCCGCATGCCCAGGATCGTGCCGTTGACGTACACGTTCTCGCGCCCGGTCAGCAGCGGCGAAAAGCCCGCGCCCGCCGCAATCAGTGCGCCGATCGAGCCCCGGAAGGCCGCCCGGCCGCGGTCCGGCGAGAACACGCCGTTGAGGATGCGCAACAGCGTCGTCTTGCCCGAGCCGTTGACGCCCATGATACCCAGCCCATCGCCGGGCTTGAGCTCGAAGTTCACGTCATCCAACGCCCAGAACTCGCCCGGGCGCAGATGGCTGGAGTCCTTGCCCATCCCGATCAAACGACGGCCGCTATCGAGCAGCCCGTACTTGAGGTTCTGCCGCACGGTCTTGCCGAACTTCTTGCTCAGCCCTTCCACGCGAACCGACCAGTTGCCCATTACAGCCGCTCCGCGATGAGGTCCTGCAGGATGTAGAAGACCCGGGCACAGATCATCAGCATGGCCACGGTAAACAGCGTGCTGAGGCCGAAGCCCTTCCCCAGATGGGTGGTACCCTCCAGCAGCAGGCTGCGCGGCACATCCACCAGGTAGCTGAGCGGATTCCACCAGATCAGCTTCTGGATCAGCGAGTTGTCCAGCGAGCGGGCCACATACACCACGGGGGTCAGATACATGAGCAACTGCAGGATAGTCTGCACCATCGTGACCAGGTCGCGCGCGATGGTGCTCATCACGCTCACGGCTAAGCCGATGCTGGCGCCCAACACCAGGATGGGCAGCAGCGCCACCACGTACAGCAGCGACGCCGGATGGGGCTTGATCTGGAACACCGCCAGCACCAGCACCAGCACGATCAGGTGCACCAGCACGTTGTAGGCAATCTGTGCCAGCGACGAGACGGCCAGCGCGATCTTGGGCACATTGGTCTTGAGGATCAGGTCCCCCTGGCTGAGCAGGGTGTTGCTCATCGAGACCACGGTGAGGGGCAGGAAGTTCCAGATGCTGGTGCCCACGAACACGTAGACGGGATAGGCCACGCCGGTATTGCCCGGGTGCAGCACGCCGGAGATGTTCAGCACGATGAAGCCGAATACCGCCAGTAGGGGATTGATGAACGCCCACAGGTAGCTCAGCACCTTCTGACGCATCTGCGCTCTGAAGTCCCGCACGAACAGCGTCCAGATCAGGTAGCGGCTGCGCTTGATCTCGGCCAGGGCCACCAGTGTGGTGCGAAACAGGCCGCCGTAGCGCCGCTCCGGCGTGTATTCGGTCAGCCTGGCATCGATGAACGAGCGATTCATTGCACTCCCTGGCCGCGTTGCACGAGCTGCTCGCGGAAGATCTGCGCCAGCCCCTCGGTGCGCTGCCGATAGGTGTGATCGCGCAAGGTGCGGCGCTGGCCCGCGTCCGCGATGCGGTCCCGCTCCGATTCGTGCCGGCGGTAGTAGTCGATCAGCTCCAGGCACTCCTGCGGGCTGTCGTAACAGACGACCTCCCGGCCTGGCTCGAACAGCTCGCCGATATCCGACTTGCGGTCGGTGATGAGCAGCGCGCCCATTCCGGTCGCCTCGAACAGCCGCATGTTGTTGGCGTGAGGACCCGCGATGCCGATGTGGTGATTGACGGTAATCCTGGAGCGCCCCAGCACGCGGAACATGTCCGCACCCCAGGCCTCGCCCTGATAGTGCGCCCGCACGGGCGAGTCTGCATCGAGCCGTTCGACGCCGTTGCCCCAGATGGCGATGTCGCTGCGGGCCGCGAGGTGCTCCACCAGCGCCACGCGGCCCGCATGGGCCCGCGACAAGCTACCCACGAAGGACACCTCCACCGTGCGCTGAAGGGGGCCGATCGCCTCCAGCACGCGCGGGTCGAACGCCAAACGATTCAAGTGCGCCTGCAGGCCGCGTTGCTCGTAGTAGGCCACGAAGTTCGGTAGCGAGGAGACCATCAGGTCATAGGCCCGATAGTCCTCCGCCTCGGGCAGCGGTGAGGCAATCTGGCCCACGATGAGCCGCGTGTGCGGCCGCATCCGCTCCAGCAGATCCGAGCCGATCTCGCTTACCGCGTGATTAAGCACGACGTCCGGTCGGTCGTGCGCGACCCGGGCCAGCAGCATCTCACCCAGGTCCCACGGCGCAACGTCAAACGGGCTGAGCAGGGTGTGGCGCGTGTCCTGCCTCACCATCCGCAGGCGACGGGCCACCCGCCGCGCTAGCCGGCTCAGCCGCGATGGCCGGCGCGCACTGCCCCGCGGCGCCTGCAGGCCGTGCTCGATCATCCAGCGCCGCTGCATCAGGCCGTTGTTGGCGTGCACTTCCCACGCCTCTTCGCCGTTGGCCTGAAAGCCATGCGAGTAGGCATCGAACACCCCGAAGAGGCTCTCGTTGCGCAGCTGCAGCTGCTTCGCATAGCTTGCCTCGGCAAAGCCTTGGTGCCGCTCCACCAGATCGCGCAGGAAGGCCGGGTAGTCCGTGTTGAGGATCATCACGCGCATGGTGCGATGCCCCCTGCGGCTGCCGCATGCGCCTGCACTCGCGATTGCGTTCCGCACTGCGGGGCTGCACGGCACACCCTATAACTGCGGGCGATGCCAGGGATGGCCGATGAACGGCCTCCGTTGCGCGCGATCATCACCTGTCGCTTTGCGGCGTCGCCTGCCGAGTTGGCCGCTGGTTGGCTCGGCGTAACTCACGGCGCGTCAGGTTCAACAGCGGGGGGGTGAGGATGCGCTCATCGTCCAGGTGCGCCGTCAGCGCCTCGTACACGGCCTGTGGTTCGCTGATGTCAGTCACGATGACCGCATCAATGGGCCCCGCAGCCGCCAGGTCCGGCAGCACGGGGAGTCCCGCGAACTCGGCGACAGCACTGTCCGGTGCTACGATCACCATCGGCTCGATCGGCCCTTCGCGCGCGGTCAGCACCGCGATCTCGGCCAGTTCGCCGGCCCCACACAGCACCACCCGGCTCCAGCCGCGACGCAGGCACTGCGCGAACGCTTCATCGCACTGGGAGCGGGCCTCGCGGAAGAACTGGAACGAGCGGGACAGGTAGCGCGCCGTGAGACGTGTCTTTTCGGCAAAGCCTTTGGGCGTGAGGTAGTACTTGTAGCGCCGCGCCGGCGCGCGGGACATCTTGATCCAACCCTTGTTCAGGCAACGCTTCACATAGGCATTGGTGAGGCCCACCGCGATACCGAGCCGTGTGGAGAGGGAGCGCTGGGAAACCCACTCCTCCTCCTCGATGGCATTGAGCAGACGCAGCGTCGCCTCGTCGTTGGTACCCCGGGCCATTGCCACCCATGCCTCCCGCTTGATGACCGCATGCGTTCACAATTGTGAACGTTCACACTGTGAACTTTTCCCACCGCAGAAGCAACCCACGGGTGCGAAAGGTCTGGCGATGAGTCGGCAGATGGCCCATGCGGCCACACCGCCGGCATCGGCTGGGCGAGGCGAGGTGGCCTGCGCTTCCTCAACGCTGGTCGGCATACCAGTCGGCGATCTCGCTGCCGGTCATGAACACCACGCCGTGCAGACGCCGCAGCTCCTCCAGCATGCGCCGGAAGAAGCCGATGCGGTGGGGCACGCCGGTAATGTAGGGATGCACGGCAATGGGCAGCACGCGCGGGTCGCTCTGGGTCTCCTCCAGGTAGATCGGCAGGCTGTGCATGAGGCGGTTGTACATCTCTTCGGAACGGTGGTGTTCCAGCGCGTACACGACGATGTCGTTCAGTTCCACGGTGTAGGGCACGCCGATCAATGGGCCGTGCTCGGTCTGCACGTCCACCGGCAGGTCGTCCACCACCCAGTCGCAGAGCCACTCCACGCCCAACTCCTTGAGCAGGTCGGCCGTGTCGAAGGTCTCCGTGAGCCCGGGGCCCATCCAGCCGCGCATGGGCTTGCCGGTGAAGCGCTTGATGGTGTCCATCGTGTCCGCAATGGCCTTGCGCTCATCGGCAACCTTGCTCATGGGGGTCTGCACGAAGCCGTGCCCCATGAAGTCCCAGCCCGCATCGTCCATTGCGCGCGCCATCTCCGGATAGGCATTGCAAACGTCGCCGTTGATGCTGGCCGTGGCGCGGATGCCAAACTCGTCCAGCATGCTCATGATGCGGGGCAGGCCGCAGCGCCAGCCGTACTCCTTCCAACTCCAGTTGGGCACGTCGGGCACGTGGGAGCCGCCCTGGGGCGCGGGCAGCAGCACCCGCGGCATGGGCTCCGTGTACACCCAGTGCTCCACGTTCACGATCAGGTGCACGATCAGCGGCCCACCCGGCGGCGGTTCCAGCCGCTTGCGGGCATAACTGGGCTGGTAGGACACACGGGGGGTCTTCATCGTGCAACCTCCTGGCAATAGGGCAATAGGGGTAGCGGCGCGCCCCGTCTCCCAAGCCGCGCGGGGCGCCGCGCCGGCAGGCGGGGGTATGTTACCCGGGCATTCCACCCCTGGCAAACGGCCGGAGCGGTCGCCCCAAAGGAGCGGCAGGCCCAGGCCGGCGTTGACAGCCCGCGGCGATCCGGTGACAAAGTAGGAACCAACGCCTTGCATGAGCCTTCTCGGGGGAGAGCGCCATGATCGCAGCACACGCGGCCGTGGTGGCCATCGACCTGCACCGCCGCCACCGGGGCCCCGCAATAGCCACCCCGCCGTTGCCCGCCGCGCAGAGTGCCGCGCGACCGGAACGCACCGTACCGGCCTTCAAGGCGCTTCGGCACGCCGGCATACCCATCGCGCACGTGATCACCGAGTCCCGCGACGCCGCGTCGATCCGCAGCTTCGACGAGCGGGCGCTGCCCGGGCTGAGCCTGGGCCCCTCCCGCTAGAGCAGCGGCCCGGCCGGCCCGGCCCGCACCCGCAGACAAGCGCACAGGAGAAGCAGGCGATGCTCACCACCCTCAACCATGTCTCCATCAAGACCGACGATCTCCAGCGCACCCTCCGCTTCTACACCGAGGTGCTGGACCTGCAGGTTACCGAACGGCCCGACTTCGGCTTCCCCGGCGCGTGGCTGGGCACGGCACAGGGCGGTGCGATGATCCACCTCTACGCCGGGGCGCCGGGCCTGCAGATGGACGGACGCCCGTTCGTGGGTTCCGCCGCGGTGGACCACTTCGCCATCACCGCGCGCGGCTATGCGGAGTATCGGCAACGCTTCCAGCAGGCCGGGCTGGACTGGCGCGAGCAGGTGATCCCGTCCATCCGGGTGTGGCAGCTCTTCGTCTACGATCCCAACGGCGTGATGGTGGAGTTGAACTTCGACGGCTCCGAGGAGGAAGGCCTGCCGCCGGACATGAGCCCCGGCCGGCGGTATGTCCCCGGCGAAAACTTCTACCGTCCGGCTGCGAGTTGAGCGCGGGTGCGGCAATGCGGTAGGGCGTGGAGAGGCTTGGTTACCGCAGGATGTGACGGCGTGAGGCTTCGCGGGGCACCCTGGGCTCAAAGGCCCAGGTAGTGGGACTTGACCTCCTCGTTGGCCCACAGTTCCTCGGGGCTGGACGAGTGCACGACCCGGCCCTTGCTGATGACGTGCACGTAATCCACCAGCTTGAGGGCCAGTGCGGCGTTCTGCTCCACGAGCAGGATCGAGAGCCCCTCCTTGCGCAGGCGCGCGATGATGTCCCACAGGTGCTGGATCACCAGGGGCGCCAAGCCCTCCGAGGGCTCGTCCATGATGAGGCAATCGGGGTTGGTCATCAGCCCGCGACCGATGGCCAGCATCTGCTGCTCGCCGCCGGAGAGCGTACTGGCCCTCTGCCGGCGCCGCTCGTACAGGCGTGGGAAGAATTCGTAGACGTGCTCCAGCGAGTAGGTATCCGCACCGTGGTGCTGTCGCGCGACGTTCAGGTTCTCCTCCACGCTGAGCGAGCGGAACACGCGCCGGCCCTGGGGCACCAGTCCCATGCCCATGCGCACCGTGCGGAAGGACGAGATGCGGGTGATATCCTGCCCCTTGAACACGACGCGGCCGTGGCGCGGTGGAGTGAAGCCCACGATGGAGTTCACCAGCGTGGTCTTGCCCACCCCGTTGCGCCCCAGCAGCCCCAGGATCTGCCCCTTCTCCAGCGAGAGCGAGAGCCCCTGCAGCACGTAGGAGTCGCTGTAGTAGGTGTGGATATCCTGCACCTCCAGTATCGCCATCCCCTCACCTCATCCCCAGGTAGATCTCCTGCACGCGTTCGCTGTGGCGGATCTCATCCGTCGTGCCGTGCTCCAGCAGCTCGCCGTAGTGCAGCACGGCGATGGTATCCACTACCGGGAACACCACGTCCAGGTCGTGCTCGATCATCAGGATCGCCAGGGACGGGTTCAGCCCGCGCAGGAAGGTCGCCATCTCCGCGGATTCCCCGCTGGAAAGCCCCGCGGCCGGCTCGTCCAGCAGCAGCAGGCGCGGCTCGCTGGCCAGCGCCAGCAGAATCTCCACCTGGCGCTGCTCACCGTGCGAGAGATGGCGGATCTCCGTGTTGCGCCGCTCCCAGAAGCCTGCCTGCTCCAGCAGGTCGTGGGCCTTGTCCTGTACGGCGCCATAGCCGGCCAGCGGACGCCACATGACGAACTTCATGCTCCGTAGGCCCTGCACCGCCAGCAGCACGTTCTCCAGCACGGTCAGCTTGGGAAACAGGTTGGTCACCTGGAACGTGCGGGCCATGCCCAGGTGCGTGCGCCGGTGCACCGGCCAGCGGGTCACGTCGCGCCCGAACAGCAGCACCTGCCCGCCGCTGGGCGGAAACACCCCCGTGATCAGGTTGAACAGCGTGGTCTTGCCGGCGCCGTTGGGGCCCAGGATACCCTTGCGCTCGCCCGGGTACACGGACAGGCTCAGATCCCCCACGGCCTGCAGGCCGCCGAAGTTCTTGGTGAGCCCGCGCAGTTCCAGGCAGGGCACCGCCGCCTGCTCGGCGCTGTGATCGCTCATCGCATCGATACCTCGCGCGGAAAAAAGTGCGGGGCACCCGCGGCGGCTGACCGCGCAGGCACCCCGTGCACCGCTCAGCCCGTTACTCGCCGCAGTAGCGGCAAGGCGGGTAGTCGCGGCTGTAGGCCGGTTGCTTCAGATAGTCGGCCTTGTTGAAGCTCCCGTACTGCGTGACGGCGGGGTACGTCTTCACGATGACGTTCCACAGCTCGTCGTTCGGGTAGCCGAACATCTTCGTCTTCTCGACGTGGCGGATGTAGATGTTCTGGACGGGATTTCGCTGATCGTCCATATGCACCGGCCCCCGCACCGAGTCCAGCTTGATCTTGCTGAACAGTGCGATGAACTTCTTGGTGCCCGGCCACTTGCCGTGCGTTTCCGCCATCACCTTGTCGATCCACTCGGCCGTCGTGTAGTTGGTCTCCGAGTAGTAGGAGGGCACTTTGCCGTACAGCTTGCGGTACTTCTTCACAAACGCCTCGTTCTTGGGCGTCTGAATGGCCGCGCTGTATTGCAGGGCCGTCGTGTATCCGATCGCCTCATCTCCCATGAAAGGCAGCGCGAACTCATCCGCGCTCGTGCCACCGCCCAGCAGGGGCGCCTTCATACCCGCAGCCTTGTACTGCTTCGGGAAGGCCAGCGTCATCGGCCCCACCATCAGCGTGAACACGGCATCCACGTCGCGCTTGATCTGCGGCAGATAGGGCCCGAAGTCCTTGGTGCCCAGAGGCGTCCAAAGCTTTTGCACGATCTTGCCGCCACACGCCTCGAAGGACTGCTGGAAGCCACCGATCACCTCGTAGCCGAAGGCGTAATCGGCGCCGATGGTCGCGATGCGCTTGTAGCCCTGGTCGCAGGCCCACTGGCCAAAGGGGTGCGAGGGCTGCGACGAGGTCCAGCCGCTGCGGAGGAAGTACGGATACTTGGCGCTCTGGCGCTGGGTGAGATCATCCGCAGCCGCCACCGGCGCGATGTAGATCGTCTTGCTGCGCGTGCTTACCGGCGCCAGGGCATAGCCCGTGGAGGCCAGCAGGCCGCCGATGAACATGTGCACCTTGTCCTGACGGATCAGCTTCTGGGCCTTCTGCACGTTGATGGGCGGCTTGCCCTGGCTGTCTTCCACGATGAACTTGACCTTGGCGCCGTGGAAGTTGCCGTGCACCTCATCCAGATACATCTGGAAGCCGTTCTTCATGTCCGTGCCGACCTGGGCAAAGATGCCCGTGAGCGGCGCCAGAAAGCCGATGCGCAATTCATCCGCCTGCGCTTTGCCGCTGACCGGGCCGAACGCGCCGACCACGGTCAGCATGGCCAGGAGCGCAATGCCTTTGAGCAGACCCCTTCCCCACTGGTGTGCCATGACTGCTCCTCCCGATGATTCTGAAGATTATGGGCGCGACTCGGCCGAGGCCGATTCGCGCGCGGTGACGGCTTCCCGCGCGGCCGATGCGCTGCCGTGCTGGCGCAGGCGCGCCGGCAGGCCCATCAGGCCCTCGGGAAGGTAGAGAATCGTCAAGATGTACACGCCCCCCAGCACGTACTGCCACCACGGCACCACGGTGCTCAGGTACTCG
>Ga0102953_1001491_pt1 | contig 14793 bp, 4 predicted proteins | sample SalPon2A_C_D2_MG_FD_78509 | JGI IMG/M metagenome (GOLD analysis project Ga0102953, IMG submission 78509) | Soil microbial communities from South San Francisco under conditions of wetland restoration - Salt Pond MetaG R2A_C_D2_MG | ecosystem: Environmental > Terrestrial > Soil > Wetlands | place... | reverse complement strand
CTCGGTGGCAGCAGTGCGGATTCGGGAAGCGATATTGCTGTGGACGCAAGCGGAAATATTTACGTTGGGGGTTACACGACTTCGTCGAACTTTCCTGTGCTCAATGCCTATCAATCTGCCAAGAAGGGGGGTGTTCAGGCTATCGACGGCTTTCTTACCAAGCTTAGTGGCTCGGGGTCACTGCTTTATTCCACATATTTCGGTGGAACCTACGATGATCAGTTTACGGCACTTGCGGTCGATTCATCGGGTAATATGACGTTTGGCGGCGTCACTCGATCCGCTGACATCCCAATTCTTAATGCTCAACAATCCGCCTTTGGAGGAGGGTTTAACGATGCTTTTGTGGGCAGGTTGGATGCTTCAGGTAGCCTAGTCTTCTCGACCTATTTGGGCGGTGCATCTCAGGAAGGTCTCGGAACTATAGTCATCGATGCGCAGGGAATAACGCATCTGGTAGGAACGTCGACAAGTCCTGGATTTATTGGTCCGGACCAGGTTCCGGGTGTAATCAACCCCGGCAGTGGATTTTTAATGAAATTGGATGCTGCTGGCCAAATACTTTTCTCCGCCCCCTTTCATCCAGCAGCCATTGCACTTGATCAAAGTGGAAATCTTTATCTTGCTGGATCGACTAGCAATAATCTCACTGTTCTTAATGCCATGCAGCCCGTCTATGGCGGTGGCGTTCAAGATGCGTTTATCGCCAAAATTGGCGCCGGGCCAGTGGATAGCGATGGCGACGGGGTGCCGGATAATCTGGATGCCTTCCCGAATGATCCGGCGGCTTCCGTGGATAGCGATGGCGATGGCTATCCCGATGCATGGAATGCCAATGCAACTCCGGCGCAGATTGCTGCATCTTTCCTGACACTCGATGCCTTCCCCAACGTCCCCACTGAGTGGGCTGATACCGATGGGGATGGTGTAGGCGATAATGCGGATGCCTTTCCTAACGATCCGGCGGCCTCAGTGGATACCGACGGTGACGGATATCCTGATGCATGGAATGCCAACGCCACTGCGGCGCAGATTGCGGCTTCACCTCTGGTTCTGGATTCCTTCCCGAATGATGCGAGCTTGTGGCAACCGACCAGTTCTAGCTTGGTTGCATATTACTCCTTCAACGGCAATGCCAATGATCTTACAGGCAATGGTCATGACGGTACGGTGAAGGGTGCAATCCCAACCGTGCGTAGCCCGGCAGACCCCGATCAGGCATATGCTTTTACCGGCGCCAACAATATTGAGATTCCGGATGCGCCAGAGTTTTCCGGCAACAGCCATACGGTTACTTTATGGATGAAGGCCGATGCTTTCCTTGGCGATCTTGTCAGCAAGGATGGAGAGGGTACCGAAAGGCAATGGGTGATCGGAAGTGGTGCGGGTACCGGCCAGATCCGTTCGCATGTATGGACCTCCACCGGGATTTATAATAAGGATTCAGTCGCGGTATTACCCGCTGGAACCTGGCATCATATTGCCCAGACATGGGATGGGGCGACGCTTTCCCTGTATATCGATGGCGCACTGGATAACTCTATCCCAGCTCCCGGAACCCTCGCTGCCGGTTCCCAGCCGGTCAGGATTGGCGGAGGGGCGCCTGCCGGAACGCTGCAGCTTTATTTTAACGGCGCGATAGATGATGTTCGTATCTATAATCGTTCATTGAACGCAGCAGAAATCTCTCACATAGCCAGTAATCTAGGTGATTTTGATGGCGACGGCGTGCCGGATTGGCAGGATGCCTTCCCGAATGATCCTACCGAATGGGCTGATTCCGATGGGGATGGTGTAGGCGATAATGCTGATGCCTTCCCGAACGATCCGGTGGCTTCGCTGGATACGGATGGCGATGGTTACCCCGATGCGTGGAATGCCGGTGTTACTGCGGCACAGATTGCCATTTCGCCGATGACTCTGGATGCCTTCCCGAATGATCCGACTCAATGGCAGGGAGCTCCGGCCTATGATGTCTACTCACTGGCCGGGACCAATGGCTTCTTTCCTCAGACTCACATGGTCAACCTTGGGCTTCACGATCCGAACCAGTTGGTTCAATCCATCATCGTGACCGGCGGGACCCAGCCTGGAATCACACTGAGCTACAACAACAACTTGGACCTTTGGAGTGGCTGGTGGAATGTATTCGACAACCCCGTGCCGACCACAGGTCCACTGTATTACACCTTCAACGTCTTCAATAAAGACGGATCGACAGCCAAGGTCGATACGGCTGTCAGCCTGTTTGTGACGGATACCGTTGCCAATGTGCAGCCGGCCGATGGTGCCGTGGTGACCAGCCCGCTTAACTTCAGCTGGACCGATCCGGCAGGCACCGGGCAGCAATACTCGGTCCACCTGATCGAAGCGGCCACGAATCGCTGGGTCTGGTCATCGGGCGGCATCCCGGCCACAAGCGCGGTCTACAATGGACCGCTTCTGACACCGGGAAATTACCATGTGCGTTATTTCCTGGAGCAGCTAGACCCCATCGACGGCGAGTTCAGCAGTTCGATGGTGCAAACCACCATCAGCCTGCCGGATAGTGATGGCGATGGTGTGGTGGATGCACAGGATGCCTTCCCGAACGACCCGACCAGGTGGCAGATTGTTCCTAACGGTTCGATTTCAGGCACGGTGACGAATAACAGCGGCCAAACAGGTTCTGTGGTGATTGGTCTGTTCAGTGATGCAGGCTTCACCAATATGCTTTCCGGCGCTTATGCCGATCCTGCAACCGGTGCATTCGTTGCCAATACCAATTCAGCGGGTGTGTCTCCGCTCCCTGACGGAACGTATTATGTAGCGGCTGTCGTTGATCTGAATAACAACGCCCAGCCCGATCCGGGCGAAGCGGTCGGCACCTATGCTGATCAGACAAGTACACCAATCGCAGTAACGGTTGCCGGAGCTGCTGTGCCGGGCATCAACATCACGATTCCGGTATATGTAGCACCACCTGCTCCTCTGCCGAGCGGCGCAGGCATCGTCACTGCATCCCGTGTAGTGGGTAATACCTATAACTACATGGAAGTCGGTTTCGATGATCTGTGGGGTGACTTTATTGAATATGGTTCCATGACACCCGGCGAAACCTCCACGCCATGGCAGGCCATTGGTGCTTATGCGGGCGGCTTTGCCGAGCCGGGACCTGCTGCATCGGGCACGATGACAACAGGTTTCGATGCCAACGGAGAAATGACTCTCAACGGAAGCAACCGCTACAACTTCACGCCGGATGGCGAGTTCGCAGTCAGCTATCAGGTTGATGCCGGAGCTGCCGCATCGCATTTCGTATTCCTCAGCAAGAAGGGGGCAGCCCCGACGGCGGCATCTATTGCCGGTACCTATCATGCCGTATCCCTCATCCGCCAGTTCGATGGCGTGACCTATTACCCGAATACGGGCTCGAACGGTTCGTTCGTGTTCAACGCCGACGGTACATATCGATATACGGGTGTTGAAACCACCAATGGTACGGGTCTGGCAATCGATACGGGCACACAGACCTTTAATATCGATGCGAACGGCATCCTGCATACCTCCCTGGCCGGTAACATCATGTTCTCGGCAAATGGACAATACGGCTTGTTCTTCAATGCCGTGCCGGGTACTAATGATATCGGTGTGCTGGTACGCGATGCTGGCCCAGCCCCGGTCAAGCTGAACGGCAGCAACGGCCGCTATGTCGAGCTGACTTCACAGGGTATTTCCGAGGTCGGCAATATGGCCTTTGCCAATGACGGGCACATGCTGCCGATCATTGAGCGGCAATGGGATGAATTTGCCACGCCGGGTGGCTTCATCTGTGGCGCGCCGGGTACGCCGAAGTGCACCACCACCCTGCTGGGTGTGCAGACGACCTCCCTGGCCAACGGCAAGCTGCAGTTTGTGCAGGATACCACCGGTAGGTTGAACGCTGGCTTTGCCTCATACGACGGTGGCCTTGTGCTGGCCGATCTGCAGGCTGGCTTCGATGTGCGTGTGGCTTCGCCCGATACACAGAACTTCATCGTTACAGGTGTTGTAACGGATATCGGCAGCATCACCGTTGATGCAGCGGGCTCTCCGGTCACGATGGCCTATCTCTCCGATCCGTCGGTTGATCCGACGGTGACCCCCGGGACTCAGTCAACCATCCAGAATCCGGGCTCAGGCATTATGCCGACAAGCATTGATGCCAACGGTGTCGTAAGCCTTTCGCATTCGGGCCCACCGGCATCTCCTTTCGAGATGCATACCTCACGTGACGGCCAGTTTTCCGCCGGTCTGTCCACCGACCTGATGCCTGAAGAGGTGTTGAGGGCCTCGGTGCGTGCGCCGAGTTTGCCATGGGCGCAGGTGGCCGATGCCGCCGGCCAGTATTTCCTGGCACTGTTCGATCCGAACCTGCAGTTCTCGTTCAGTGGTGATCTGAGCATCCTGACGGACGGGACGGCCAGCCTGGCAATTCCGGGATGGCCGGCCGAACCGCTGACGCTGCAGGCCGAATCGCATGGCTTCCTGCAGGAGGTGCACCCCAACGGCAATATCCTGTCCACCTTCGTGCCGTCCGCCGATGGCTCGGTTGTGCTGGTGGACAGCCATGCCACCGCGACCGGCTTCATGGTTCGCCAGCATAACAAGACGGTATCGGTCAACGGCCGCACCTTCCGCTACTGGAATATCTTTGCCAACGGTGTTGATGGGGCCGGACAGTATGTGGGTGTGACGGGTGCCAATTCGAAGGTCGGTGAAAGCGGATTGATTACCTTCGATGCCAACGGTGTGGGTGTTTCCGGCCTGCACGCCGTGCAGATGAATCAGGACTTCGCCAGTTGCGGCTTCGCTGCACCGGGTTCGGGTGCATGTACGAATGTCGGGCAGACGCGGGTGACGGTTGCCGGCCAGCCGAGCGGCGGTGCGATCACTGCCGACCTGGTCGCGAATCTCAATCCTGCCGTGAGCTATACCATTGGGTCGCCGGGTTACATCTCGGAAAGCGGTGATGTCATTATCATCGATCTGGGCACACCTTCCGGCACATTCGGGGAGATGCTGCTGCTGGTGGATACCGGCGAGCAGATCGCTCCGCCTGCCGATGCGATTGCTCCGGTGATTGCTCTCAACAGCGGCAATACGATGACCGTGGCGCAGGGCTCGGCTTTTGCCGATCCGGGTGCAACGGTGACGGACAACGTGGATACCGGCCTTGTTGCATCGGTGACGGGCGCGGTGGATACCAATGTGGTCGGCACTTATACCCTGACCTACAACGCCACCGATACCGCCGGAAATACGGCGATTCCGGTGACGCTCACGCTTAACGTGACCGATCAGACTCCGCCGGTCATCGCCCTGAACGGGCTGGCGAATATGAGCATTGTCGCCGGAACGGTATTCACCGATCCGGGAGCAGTGGTTTCAGACAATGTCGATCCGGCATTGGGCGTTACGATAATCGGAAACGTGGATGGTAATGCGGTGGGCACCTATACCCTGACCTACAACGCCATCGATACCGCTGGCAATGCAGCCACACCTGTGACGCGTACGGTGAATGTGACCAACCAGGCGCCGGTGGCCGTTTTTGATGCGGTGACCACGAATGAGGACAACGCAGTTGTCGCCTTTGTGTTGGCCAACGACATGGATGCGGATGGTCATACGCTGACTATTCAGAGCGTGGGCACGGCCGCGAATGGCACGGTGCAGAATAACGGCCTGGATATCCTGTATACTCCGAACCTGAACTACTCCGGACCGGATTCTTTCACCTATACCGCGACGGATTCCTACGGCGGCACGGCCTCGGCCACGGTGAGCGTGACTGTAACCCCGGTGAACGATGCGCCGGTGCTTACCCTGCTCGGAACAAGTCCTGTTTCAGTTGAAGCCGGGACTGCCTATATCGATGCTGGAGCCACTGCTTCAGATATCGAAGATGGCAACATCACGGCAAACATTGTCGTGACCAGTTCCGTGAATATAGCGGTTCCTGGTACCTATACGGTGACCTACGACGTGAGTGATAGTGGCGGGCTGAGCGCAACTCAGATCACGCGAACGGTGCAGGTGGTGGATACCACAGTACCGGTGATCTCTCTGAACGGTGCCAATCCGCTTACGGTGGCTCAGGGCTCGGTGTTTGCCGATCCGGGAGCAACGGTGAGCGATAATGTGGATGCAGGTCTTGTTGCATCGGTCACGGGTGTTGTGGACACCTCTGTGGTTGGCACCTACACGCTGACCTACAACGTTATTGATACGGCAGGTAATGCCGCGATTGCAGTCACTCGTGCAGTCAATGTGACCGACCAGACGGCACCGGTGATTACCGTTGCAGGTCCGGCCAACATTACGGTTGCCGCCGGCAGCACCTATGTCGATGCCGGGGCCACGGCGACGGACAACGTTGATGCAGTGGTGAACGTGGTTGTGAGCGGAGCGGTTGATACCGCTGTTCCGGGTGCCTATACCCTGACCTACACAGCGACCGATGCTGCGGGTAACACCTCCACGGCAACACGCACGGTCAACGTAACCGACCAGACCGCGCCGGTGATTACCGTTGCAGGTCCGGCCAACGTGACGGTTGCGGCCGGCAGCACCTATGTCGATGCCGGAGCCACGGCGACGGATAACGTTGATGCAGTGGTGAACGTGGTTGTGAGCGGAGCGGTTGATACCGCTGTTCCGGGTGCCTATACCCTGACCTACACGGCTACCGATGCTGCGGGTAACACCTCCACGGCAATCCGCACGGTGACTGTGACCGATCAGACTGCGCCGGTGATTACTGTTCCGGTTGCTACGGTTGATCCGGTGACGGGTGCGGTGACGCTTGGTGTTGCTACAGCTACAGATGCTATTGATGGAGCGGTCGTAGTTACCAACGATGCACCGGTTGTATTCCCGGTGGGCACGACGATCGTGACATATACCGCGACGGATGCGGCGGGTAATACGGCCACGGCGACGCTGACGGTGACAACAACACTGCTCAATGTAACGGCAATGAGTGCTGTGGAAATTGCTGCGCTGACGCCGACCCAGATCGCAACACTGACGCCGACCCAGATCACGATTGTGATCACCATGTTGACCCCGGCTCAGGTTGCAATACTCACTCCGGCCCAACTGACGGTTGTCATCGGAACGCTGACCAATGTGCAGCTTGCCGCTCTGACGCCTGTTCAGATCGCAGCTCTTTCGCCAGCGGACGTGTCGGTTGTGATTGCACTTCTGACACCGACTCAGGTTGCAGGTCTGACGTCTACACAGATCGCGGGTCTGAGCCAGGCTGATATCTCGATCATTATCGGTATGCTCACACCGACGCAGGTGGCAGGCCTCACACCGATTCAGATCGCCGGCCTCACTCAGGCCGAGATTTCGGTGGTGATCGGATCGCTCACGCCTTCGCAGGTTGCTGGCCTGACTGTAACCCAGATCGCCGGAATGACCTCTGTGAACATCTCGGTAGTGATCGGATCGCTCACACCGACGCAGGTTGCAGGTCTGACGGCTACACAGATCGCAGGTCTGACTCAGGCTGACATCTCAATTGTGATTGGCATGCTGACACCGGCTCAGGTCGCAGGGCTGACGGTTACGCAGATCGCAGGTCTTACCCAGATCGACATCTCAATCATCATCGGCATGCTGACACCAGCTCAGGTAGCAGGTCTCACATCGATTCAGGTGGCAGGTCTCACTCAAGCCGATATCTCGATCATTATTGGCATGCTGACTCCGGCGCAGGTCGCAGGGCTGACACCGATTCAGATTGCCGGCCTGACCCAGGTCGACATCTCGATCGTCATCGGCATGCTCACACCGGCTCAGGTCGCAGGTCTGACGGTTACGCAGATTGCAGGTATGACCCAGGCTGACATCTCGATCGCCATTGGCTCGCTCACGCCGACCCAGATCGCAGGCCTCACTCCGGTTCAGGTGGCAGGTCTGACTCAGGTCGATATCTCGATCATCATTGGCATGCTGACGCCAGCACAGGTTGCAGCGCTAACTCCGGCGCAGATTGCCGGGTTTGCTCCAGCCGATGTATCAATTGTAATTACCCTGCTAACACCTGCACAGGTTGCAGCATTGACGACTGTCCAGGTTGCAGCGCTTACACCTGCTGAGGTCACACGGGTGCTTGCATCGTTAACGCCAACTCAGGTGGCAGCACTTACGCCTGCCGAAGTCACGCTGGTGCTTGCCAGCCTGACACCGGCTCAGGTCGCAAGCCTGACGCCTGTTCAGGTAGGCGCTTTGACCCCGGCAGAAGTCACCTTGGTTCTCGCCGCGCTGACTCCAGCACAGGTAGCAGCTCTGGCACCAACTCAGGTGGCAGCACTTACGCCTGCCGAAGTCACGCTGGTCATCGCATCACTGACACCAGCACAGGCCGCACTCTTGACACCTGCTCAGGTTGGGACATTAACGCCTGCCCAGATTGCAGCGCTGCCTGCACAGGTAGCTGCAGCAATTGCACCGGCCCTCAATGCCGGGCAACCGACTGCGGGAAATCAGGAAGAGCATGGCGACCATCATGCCAAGACTGAGAATGAAGAGAGCAAGAAAGACAAGCACAGGGACAAGCACAGGAAGTCCAAGTCTGAGAATGAGGATGACGACAGGAAGTCCCACAAGGGTAAGGGGAAGAAGCACGACTAGCGCTTCCGGGGAAAGAAGCGGTTGGCCTTCCGGGGGGAGGGCCGACCGTTTTTGTACTGTTCACTGGTCTGATTGTTCACAGACCTGCATATCGTTGGCTTATCCCAAATGGGAGAAGACAGTCTTTTTTCCCGCTTTAAAATCAACGTTGTTCACGGCAATGGTGTGTCGGATCGAGTATCGATTGATTAAGGAGGAAGGGACATGTTAACCAGAACTGTTGTTATATGGATGACCGTTTTCTTTTTGCTTAGCTTCGTCACGGTGGCGGTGGGTATCTGAGTCCTTGTTGGACTCATAGGCTGGGTGGAGGGAATGCGCTCGGGCTGCCTGTGCTTCTGCTCCGCAGAACCGGGGCTTCAGGTGCGCAGTCCCTTAATGATCTGGGGCCACTGATGGAAATGCAGGAAATAACCCGCATCGTCGACCCATTGCAGCGATGCTTTTGAGCCGAGTTGCCGGCTGAACTTCTCAACCAGCTTAGGAGGCGTGAGCCTGTCCTCGCGTCCGTGCCAGAGGGTCACCGGGCAGTTTATTGCATCCGGGTCGGTGCTCCAGCGGCAGGCCAGGTGCATCAGGTCGTCGCACATCTGGCGGGTTCCCTGGCGCGTGGTTTCCCTGAACGAGCCGCTCAGCAGGGTCTGCAGCGCGGTATCTTCCAACACCTGACTGTCGAGTCGGGCGATGTGCTTGTTGATCTGGCCGAAGTAGGAGCCGGGATTCTTCAGCAAGGCGCGCAGCGACAGGCTGAGAAATGAGCGCGCCGCGACCGGACTCCTGCGCGCCAGAAGAACGAGCACGCGATTGATTAATAGAAGGTGTTTCACATCGGCCCGATTGCTTAGTGGCACAACACTGCCCAACAGCGTCAGGTTCCCGACCCGTTCCGGATGGCGGGCTGCCAGCTCCATGGCAAAGGCGCCTCCTGCCGAGTGACCGATGACCGGACATGATTTGATGCCAATGCAGGTCATGAACAGGTCTATATCCTTGAGCCATTGTTGCATGCAATTGCCGCCGGCCGGCGAGGAAAGGCCGTAACCTGCGCGGTCGGGCACAATCAGGCGGATGCCGTGATCGCAGAGGGTCCCATGATCCTGCGGGACCAGAAGACGGCAGCCGGTGATGGCATGGCAGAACAGTACAGGCCGGCCTTTCGGGCTGCCGTACTCCGCCCAGGATATGGTGCGACCGGTCGGTAGATGGGTTAGATGGCTGTCGCGCGAGTGTCCGCTGTTCACCACCGGCGTGGCAGCCTCCCTGTGCTGCAGGGTGAGGATGGGGTTGCTGAGTACCAGTTTCACCAGGTCGATCTGGCGCTGCGCACCGGTCTTCGAGAACACGCGTTTGAGATGTGAGCGCGCCGTGCCGATGCCGATGCCCATGTCGTCCGCCGCCTCGTCAAGGCTGTTGCAGCCGTCGCACAGGCGCGCGGTCAGCATGGCCTCCTTTGCGGTTAGCCCGTAATGGTCCATCAGGTGTCTGTACTGGATGTGACTCGGGCTGCTGCGATGGCCAAGGTAGACGACCAGTTGCATGGATGTGCCGCTCCCGTGGCGAGACACCCAGAGGTTCAGATGCTCCGCGCTGAGCGGGGAGCCCTGTGCCAGACCCTTGACCACCCTTTCCACGGCGAGGCGGAAGCCCTTTTGCAGACCGGAGTCGGCAAACTGCAGCCTGCCGTCGCGGTGGTGGGCTCCGATGGAATCAAGCAGCGAGCCGGCTCGGGAATTGATGCTGACGATGTCCAGCTGCGGGTTGATCAGCACGATGCCCATGGGGATGCGGTCAAGCACCATATCGGTATGACGGCTTTGCAGACGCAGATCAGAGAGTTTTTCGAGTAGCAGGTTGGCCCTTTCCATATGAGCCAGCAGCGGCGTTGTATCCTGATCGCGAGCGTCGGCATCCCCTTGTGCAAAGTATTCATCCAGCCTGAGCAGCAGCTCAGGCCACTCCTCTTCGTTGTCCACCATGCCGTAGATGTTGTGCACCAACTGGTCGCGCAGTGTGAGATGGCTTGATGGCAAGCTGCTTCCCTTCTCTCCCATGCAGACATCATCAGTGAAATTCCTCCCGCTGACAACGCCCGGACGTGAAAAAGTTGCCAGACCTATCCCATTTGGGAGAAGACAGGTTTGTTTGAAGACATGAACATCAGCCATGTCAGCAGGGGGTGCTGAACACCCGACGCACAGGGAAAAGGAAGGGAGGCGAAGGTGTTCGCAGGGAGGCTGACACGAAGGCGGCGCATTCGCGCCGGGGGAGAAGGGGAGGACCGGAAACACATGCTGTTTGACGTGTCCTGACAGCGAAGCAGCCGGTGATTCGGGGGGATGACCGGCCGCTTTGTTGTTCATGTTCGGGTGAATGCGGGTGGTCCGTTCCTCTCACCCGTTTGGGGGAAGATAGCCCCTGAAAAAGCCTGCATGATATCCCGATCAGGCTTGTATGGGGGCTTTATATGGTTGGTTCACGCGGTTCTAAAAAAGTGTCTTCATCTGGTCTGATCGCGACAGATTCATGGGTTAAGGCCGAGTTGCTCATCCTGACATTGATCCTGCTGGCCATGCTCCTGTCATTCGCAGTCGGCTGATTGATATTCGCAGGCGGGCAGACGCATCTCACATCTATCGCTACCGATGCTTTGATTGCCGTAATCGCTGCGCTACATTGCTGCAGCGGCCATGATATGGCCCGCGACTGATCTGCAGGGGAGGCATGATGAGCACAACACGGGTTCTGTTATCCATTTCGGGGCACGACAGGCCGGGCATCGTCCGGGATGTGTCCGGGGCGCTGCTCGAACTGGATACCAATATCGAGGATTCTTCGATGACCGCACTGCGCGGGCGCTTTGCGATGATGTTGATCGTTTCACTGGGCAGCTCCGCCAAGCTGGGGGAGTTGAAGGCGGCGATGGCCGACCTGGAGCAGAAAACCGGCCTGCATGTGCAGTCGCTGGAGCTCTCTGAAGATGAATTCGCGCACAGCGCACCCGAGCCCGATTGCGTGGTGACTGTTACCGGTTCGGACCAGCCGGGCATCGTGCATGCGGTGAGCGAGGCTCTGGCCGAGCTTGGGGTCTCGGTGGTCGATCTCTCGACACGCAGCCGGCAATACCAGGACGGTAATACGCAATACATGATGGCGCTGGAAGTGGCCGCCGGCGAGGCCCTTGCCAGGCTGGATGACAGGCTCAGATCCGTGGCCGAGAGCCTTGATGTCGATATCGAGGTGCACGAAATGGACGGGGACGTTCTCTAGTCGAATCCGTGCTCTTTTTCATGCAAGCCGGCTTTTCCGATGCCAACTGAGTCCCGGGCGATCCTGACCCTGCCCGATGAGCGACTGCGCCGTGTGGCGGAGGTCGTGGACGTGTTCGATGCCGGCCTCAAACAGGATTTCGCAGAGCTTGATGCCGCGATGCGTGCCGGCCCCGGCGGCGTGGGTATTGCCGCGCCGCAACTGGGTATCAACCGGCGCATGATCGTGGTGGATGCCTCGCTCGGACGCCATCCCAGCCGTAATCATGGCCTGCTGCATATGGCCAACCCTGCCATCATCTCGCATTCGGAAGGCAAGTCGCTTGGCCGCGAGGGCTGCCTTTCGGTGCCGGACTGGGTCGGCACGGTCCGGCGCTCCAGGTCGGTGTGCGTGCAGTTCCAGGATGGCGCCGGGGTGACCCATGAAATTGAGGCTTCGGGCTTCGAGGCGCGCATCATCCAGCATGAAATCGATCACCTGGACGGCATCCTGTTCATCGACCGCGTGGTATCCACCCAGGAATTGGTGCGTCGGATGGAGAAATCTTAATGCTTTGCATGCAGAATCTGAGATGAAGTATCGTCCGGAAATCGACGGTCTAAGGGCTGTGGCAATTTTACCCGTGGTTTTGTTCCATGCGGGTTTCGGAACGTTCAGTGGTGGATTTGTCGGCGTCGATGTCTTTTTCGTGATCAGTGGATACCTGATCACCACAATCATTCTTTCGGAGAAAGAGCAGGGGATATTTTCTCTGGTTAATTTCTACGAGAGGCGAGCTAGACGTATCTTGCCAGCTTTATTTTTAGTCATGTTCGTATCTTTACCCTTTGCCTGGATGTGGCTCATGCCCTCTGATATGAGGGATTACTCACAAAGCCTGATGGCCGTCTCCACTTTTGTATCGAATATTCTTTTCTGGAAGGAGACAGGCTATTGGGGTGCTGGCAATGAATTCAAGCCACTGCTGCATACCTGGAGTCTGGCTGTAGAAGAGCAATATTATGTCCTCTTTCCCTTGTTTCTCATGCTAATGTGGCAATTTCGTAAGAGCTGGATACTAAGCTCGTTTCTGTTAACCGCTGTGCTCAGTCTGTGGGCTGCGCAGTGGGGGGCAACTCATCACCCTGTTGCCAATTTCTTTTTGCTTCCGACGCGAGGCTGGGAGCTGGCTATAGGTGCCAGTATTGCTTTCTACTTTCTTTACCGAAAGCACACGATGCGCACACTATTGACCCACAAGTATGTCGATGAATTGTTAGCCATGAGTGGTCTTTTTATGATTGTTTATGCAGTTGTTGCATTTGATGAAACGGTGCCATTTCCTGGTTTGTATGCGCTAATTCCTACAGTGGGTACAGGGCTAATCATTGTGTTTTCATCGCCACAAAACATGGTCGGGCGATTACTGGCCACACGTATCATGGTGGGGATTGGCCTGATCAGTTATAGCGCCTATCTCTGGCATCAGCCGCTGTTTGCCTTTGCACGCCACAGGGTGCCACTTGAACCAAGTGAGCAAAGTTTTCTGCTGCTGTCGGCGTTTTCATTCCTGCTTGCGTATCTGAGCTGGAGATTTGTAGAGAGCCCGTTCAGAAACAAACGTGTATTGGGAAGGAAGGCGGTTTTCGCATTTGCCATTATCGGCTCGGTTGCCTTTATTGCGATTGGACTGGCCGGTCATGTGACGGACGGTTTTGCCAACCGCTCCACCGAGAGCGGACTAACGCTTCGGGCCATAGATGAAAAGCTGGCGGGTAATTACGGTCTGAGTAGAAAATGCGAAGATGCATTTACGCTCTCCTCTGAATGCAGGACAAGTGATCACCCAGAAGTACTTGTATGGGGTGATTCCTATGCCATGCATTTGGTGCAGGGGATATTGTCATCAAATCCCGACGCTAAAATCATTCAGATGACGAAAAGTGTGTGCGGCCCTTTTTTTGATGTTGCGCCAGTGTTAAAAAAAATCTACCCAACCAGTTGGGCCAGAGATTGCCTTGAGTTTTCAGGGCATGTGCGCGAATGGTTGCAGGCTAACGATTCAGTGAAGTATGCGGTGGTGTCATCGCCTTTCAGTCAATATGTCATGCAGGGCAACGGATTGCTGTATCGCAATGGAGACTATAAGGATGCAAATATGGATGCAGCAGTCCAAGCGTTTTTGCACACGCTTGGAGAGTTGGAAGCCATGGGAATTGCCCCGGTTGTTTTCTCGCCTCTGCCCCAAAGTGGTGTTAATTTCGGACGCTGTTTGGCCCGTGCGGGACACTTTGGATTGAGTTTTGATGAGTGCGATTTTTCAAAGGATGAACTTTCCAAACAAAGCATGGCCGCCTACCGGTTTCTGGACAGTGTAGAGGAAAGGTACCCGGTCATCCGCCTTGATGACTTTGTTTGTGACGGCGCATCGTGCAGGACGCATTTCGGTGCAACTTTTTTGTATCGAGACAGTGAGCATCTTTCAGCAGAAGGCTCTGCGAGGCTTGGGAAAATGCATGATTTTTATGGGAAAATAGTTGATGCTGATTCGCGTCGGCTAGCTTTACAAACTGCTGAGTAGATGGTTCGACAACATGTCAGTCGGGGAATATATGCTGCTACTGGGCTGGTTTCGTACGGATTCTAGGTTAGCATCGTGACTATGATCGAACAGCCATCACCTACCCTTATTATCACTCTGCAAGGCCAGCCGGCCCTGTCTGGTTTTCGACGTGAAAAACTGCTGCAACGCTTTGCAGCACTCACCCTTCACGATGTGCATCCTGAGGCGTTTTATCTGCATATCGCCGAGGTGGGTGCCAACTGGGGCGAGGCCGACAGCGAGCGGCTGGCCGAAATCCTCGGGCACGCGAACCAGCCTTT
>Ga0102953_1001489_pt1 | contig 14801 bp, 13 predicted proteins | sample SalPon2A_C_D2_MG_FD_78509 | JGI IMG/M metagenome (GOLD analysis project Ga0102953, IMG submission 78509) | Soil microbial communities from South San Francisco under conditions of wetland restoration - Salt Pond MetaG R2A_C_D2_MG | ecosystem: Environmental > Terrestrial > Soil > Wetlands | place... | reverse complement strand
TACCAACTACCAACTACCAACTACCAACTACCAACTATTTATGATCGACACGCATTGCCATCTGTTTGTTCACCAGTTTGACGAAGACCGCACCGAAGCGATAGAGAGAGCTGCTAAGGCCGGAGTCACAGACATCGTTATGCCGGCCATTGACTTGCAGTCACCCGAACAAATGAAGGGTATTACCCATTCATCCATCCGTTTCTATCAGACGGTGGGTATCCATCCAACCGAGATCAAAGAACTTCACGGGAATTTGGAAACTCAGCTTGGGGAGCTCGCTGCTGAAAGCAGGTTTTATGCTATTGGAGAGACCGGTTTGGATTACTACTGGTCTAAAGAGCATGTAGAGGAACAAAAGCAGAGTCTGAGGATACATTGCCGCGTATCACGGACGGCACACAAACCCATCATCCTGCATAATCGCAACTCAACCAACGACTTGCTGAACCTCATCGAAGAGGAGCAAAACGGGGAGTTGACCGGAGTATGGCACTGCTTCACGGGTACCCTGGATGAAGGGAAAAGAGCCATCGACCTGGGGTTGCTTCTTGGCGTTGGCGGAGTATCTACCTTCAAGAATGCCGGGGTTGACAAAGTTCTGAAAGAGCTGCCGATCGAAAAGATGATTCTGGAGACGGATGCACCATGGCTGGCGCCGACTCCTAAAAGAGGCAAACGCAATGAACCGGCTTTTGTAAGATACACCGGTGAGAAACTGGCTGAGAATTTAAGAATATCATTTGATGATATGGACGAAATAACCAGCCGGAATGCAAGAGGTCTATTTCAGTTATTCTGACCAGAAGCTTTGGGCCCGATTAATCGCATCTTATGCCCAACGCCTGCAGTTCGGGATATTTCCGGCATATCCCAAAGTTGGCAGAAAACATCCGGTATTCTTCCCGAAAAGGGCGATCGGTCCTCATTTTTCGAAAGGCAGTGCCCCGATCCTTCTCTGGTAAACCGGCTATTGAACGCAATTCTTTGTCGTATTTACAAATAGGATTGATGGATGTGAGGATGGAAGCAAGCGAAGCATCAGTGTTTGCCTCGGTGGCTGATGATACTTCCTTACCCGAAGCGTTGTTATTATCAAAAGGCAGATCAAACGTTTCAGACAGCGCCTCCATCATCATACGGGTTGCATTGTCTTTGGCCTGAACAGAGTAACCGGCAATATGAGGCGTTGCAAGAAATGCCATGCCGGACATGTTGGGATCGAACGCCGGTTCTCCTTCCCACACATCAATGATGCAATTATTCACCCTGCCTTGATCCATCGTTTTCATTAGGGCGGCTTCGTCGGTTACACCACCGCGTGATGCATTGATGACCAGATCATAATGGTGGTTAGACAACTTTTCAGCATCAAGCCAGTGCCGCGTGGCATATTCTCCGGTTTCCGTAAGCGGTACATGAAATGTGAGGATGTCGCAACCAAGAACCTCATCCAATGTGGCTGAAATGAACGATGGTTCACGGAGTTCACGAGGGGGATCGTAGGCAACATAAGAAATCTGCATGTCGTCCAGCAAAGCGGCCAGCTCGGAACCAACATGGCCAACACCGACGATGCCAATGGTATGGTTTTTGATATTCAGATCCATCTGATTACCCCAAAGAATCAGTGATGTCCCGATATATTCCGCCACCGCCCGTGCATTACACCCTGCGGCCGATGCAAAGTGCACACCGTGATTTTCCAGATAGCCGATATCGACATGGTCGGTACCCGATGAAGCGGTACCAATAAATCGGAGTGACTCAGGGATATTTCCGAGCGTTTTCTCGTTAACCTTGCTTACCGTTCGAACAATAAGAGCATCCGCATCCCGCAGATCCGGGATGCCGTCTGAGGGTTCAAAGGTAATGAGGTTTATGTTGTCGGGGAGCCAATCTTTGAGATGATAAATATTACGATCGGCATATAGGGTAACAGGCATATAAAAGTTTTACAATCGATTTATCCCGCCGGGATGTTGTTTGCGTTTGCTTACAGGTGGATCGAGTACTTCTCTTAACAAAATGGCATGCTGTAAATTGTGCGGATCACCCAGGGAATCAAACAATTTCTCATGAATAGGAGGAATATCCGTTTGATCATCGCCCGATATAACGAGTTCACCGGGTTTCAAATATTCAAAGGAAGGCTCAATTTTAGATTCATCCCTGAATGCATGTTTCTTCACTGGAGGAGATTGTCGCTTCCTCCGTTCAGTGATCAAAGCGGCCGGTTCGGCCATCTGTTCGGTGTAAATCCGTTCCGGCTGCAGAATATCATCGGCTTCGTCCGGGACGGGCTGAGTTCGTCGGGTTTCCTGGGTCTGCCGGGATGCTGCTTCTTGTTTCATCTCCTCTGCGGCCGACTTAAAAAAAGCCATTAGATCAGGGTTTCCCCGGTTCACCTGATCCATCGTTCCGGGTCGTGGCTGGGTGCTCTTTTTTGCACCTTTAGTGAACCCCTGGTAGATAGCGTAAATAATGAATCCGATAAAAATGATATCAAATAAAGAAAAATTATTCATTATACAGCTTACATTTGTGATTCCGGATTTTGCAGCGCAGATTATCCTTATTTTATATAATGTAATAGTTTAGAATGAATCATTCAGATTTTTGAAAATTTATGAAGGAGTATAATACGGTATCCCTTATCCGTAAAAAAAGAGACGGCTTACAACTTGGCGACGACGAGATATCATGGCTCATCAAGTCTTATACCGCCGGAAAGATCCCTGATTATCAGATGAGCGCCATGCTCATGGCTATGTTCTTAAATGGTCTGGATAAGAAAGAATCGGCATCCCTTACCGAACAGATGCTTCATTCCGGAACGGTTCTGGATTTATCCGATATTCCCGGGAGGAAGGTTGACAAACATTCGACAGGTGGTGTTGGCGATAAAGTGTCTCTTATCCTGGCACCGATCGTGGCCTCCCAGGGGGTTCCCGTTCCTATGATTTCCGGCAGGGGGCTGGGACACACCGGGGGGACGCTCGACAAGCTCGAGTCGATCACAGGCTATAATGTAAATCTGAGTCTGGATGAATACCGGGCTATACTACAAAAAAACAAGATGGTGATGTCTGGTCAGACGAAGGATGTTGCACCTGCGGATAAATTGTTATACGCCCTTCGTGATGTCACCGGAACAGTGGAAAGCATCCCGCTGATAGCCGGCAGTATCATGAGCAAGAAACTGGCTGAAGGGATCGATGGACTGGTTCTCGATATCAAAGTGGGCGACGGTGCCTTCATGAAGACCGGGGATGAGGCGATAAAACTGGGGCGAACGCTGGTTGATATTGGGGAAGAGTTTGGTAAAACAACCGTTGGATACATCACCGATATGAGTCAGCCGCTTGGATGCAACGTTGGCAACTGGCTTGAGGTTGTAGAGTGTATTGATGCTTTGAGTGGAAAAGGGCCTGAGGATCTGATGCAGGTGACGCATGTTCTTGCCGGAACCATGCTTAGGCTTGGCGGAAAGGTTGATTCAGTAGAAGAAGGTGTTAAATTAAGTGAAGAAGCCATTGATAATGGTTCAGCTTATGATAAATTTGTTGAAAATGTGAAAGAACAAGGTGGAGACATCCAATTAATCGAGCATCCTGATCGGTATCCCTCAGCTTCATGGAATTTTGAAGTGAAAGTGAAGCGGAGTGGGTTTTTGAGTGGCATTAAAGCCTACCAGGTAGGTATCGCATCCCTTGAGCTTGGCGCCGGCAGAAGAGCAAAGGAAGATGACATCGATCCGGTGGCAGGCATTATACTCCATCATAAAACAGGGGATCGTATTGAAAAGAATGAAACTTTATTCACGTGCTTTACGAACAATAAAGCAGTTGAACGTGAGGTTCATTCAATATTAGAAGATGCTGTTTCCATAGAAGATTCAAGGCGTACACCCGCTCCACTTATTTCACACAGAATCGACAGGAATGGTATATTGGAATGGAATGCATAGTCCTGGTCGGTGTATGGACCACGCACATCGGTGGCTTCGACCCTGATAATGGAATAATTAACAAAGTAATAAAATAAACAAGTTATGTGGAAACGATTTATACGCGCGCTTAAGTCGTTATTTGGCGGTTTAGTCAGTTCAATTGAAGATCCCAAGCTTATCCTGGAGCAAAATATCCGGGAGATGAACGATCAGGTGCCGAAGATGAACGAAAATATCGCTACGGTGAAAGCCAACGTGCTATTGCTGCAAAAAGAAGTGAAGCGATATGAAAAGGCGATATCAGAATACACTGCTAAAATAAAATCCGCTATTAATGTTAATCGCGACGATATAGCGGAGTCATATGCTTTGCAGCTGGAAAAAGCGAAAGAAAATATCGCCACGACAAAAGAGCAGCTTAATTTCGCCGAGCAGGCCTACGACAAGGCGCTACAGGTGAAGAAGGCTTTTATGCGTGAAAAAGACAAGAAAATCCGTGAAGCACGCGAGGCTCTTCGTGCCAGCGAGCGTGCAGAATGGCAGTCGCGCATCGCCGATACCCTGGAACAGTTTGAAGTCACCGGTGTTGATGCCACGCACGATGAGATGATCAATCGTATCAATGAGGAGACGGCCCGCAATGAAGCTCGTATGGAAATTGCGCTCGACAGCATCGATACCCAGAGTATGCAGGTTGAAGTTGATGCCGAAAAGTTCCGTGCCTCAGAGTTAGTCAAGCAGTTTAAACGAGAGATGAATCTTGAGGCAGGTGGCACGGAAGAAAAACCCAAAGAGATTCTGGATACCCAAAAGGAAAAGGAAGAATCGCCAGAAACTGGAAAAACGATAGGGAAAGAACGGTCTAAATCGTAAAGGTTATGGATCAGGAAGAATATGACCGGCTCAAGGAAGTCTACAAAGATCACTACCGAAAGATAGGCGAGCTGAAGAAAAAACTTAGTGATGTACGCCGGATGGACCGGGTGAACCGGGCGCTTGAGCAGATGAATCCTGATAACCTGATGGAGAATTTTGATCTTGCTCTGCTGAAATTGCGTGAGAAGATGGCCATTGCCGAAGCCCGGATTTCCACGGCTTTACATGGCATTGATGAAGAAAATCCGGTATCATCCGATACGGGAACCGAACCTGTCGAAAATGAAGAAGAACTGAGGAAAAGCAAGGCTCGCCAGACCCTGGAGGAATTGAAAAATCAGATGGGAGTTTTGCAGCAGGAGGTAGAGGAAAAGGCACGGTCCATTTCCAATAAAAATCAAAGCAAAACAATTGGCAGAACAGAGCGTACAACGGAAGTGAAAGCCGAAGAACCCAAATCGGGTGCGGTGAGAAAAACAATTGGAACACATCCTGTCCCGAAAAGCAATCAGGACAGGGACTGAAGATCAATAAGACGTTGGAAAAAGAGATCAATTATACACGGGAAGCATTTATGCATCCACTCAATGTGGGCATTTTGCTGGTGGCAACACTGTCGGCTTTTTTTCTGAGTGATGCCGGTTATCTGCCGAATGTAATTTTGAGCCTGGCGTTCGGTGTGGAACTGGTTTATCTGGGAACGGTACCCCGTATGCCACGCTTTCAAAGAGCTGTAAAGATCCGGAAAAGGAAACAACGTTCTCAGGAAATCGAAGATCGTGAAGTATTCAGCTCACTCAGCCCGCAGTTTCAGCGCCGGTTCCTGGTGCTCAAGCATCTGAATGAGCGAATCAATCAGAACTTCGAGAAGCTTCCATATACCACGCAGGGGATACTGGGGAGTATCAGTAAAAAGATCGAAGGGCTGTTATCCAATTATATTAATTTGCTCGATTTGTTTGAGCGTTACGGCAGCCTGATGGAATCGGATATCCGAAGCCACCTGATTAAAAAAATTGAGGAAGAGGAAAAAGAGCTGCAAGCCGCGGAATCCGAGAAACTTCAGAATATCAAAAACCGCCGGCTGGGTATCCTTAAAAAACGACTCGAACGTTTTGATTCTGCCAGGGAAAAATATTTGATATGTGAGAGTCAGCTTGAAACGATCGAAGATGCCGTTCGTTATATTTATGAACAGTCGATGACAATGAAGAATCCCGATGAGGTTGGAATGCAATTGGATAACCTGTTGGTTGAGGTAGAAGACACGTCACAAATAATACAGGATATTGACGAAGATCTTTCTGCGCATTATAATTTACTTGATACCGAACAGGATCTGCTGAGCAAAGAATCAAAAGAAGAAGCCAGGCAGAGCGAACAACCCGCGCAACGCCGGGTTCGAGAATAACAGATAAATGGATAAGCAATCATATTCTACCCTGATTTTAGAAGTTGGCGACAACGGTTCAGCAACACTGACCATCAATCGTCCTGATAAACTGAATGCACTGAATAATACGGTCCTCGATGAACTGGAAAAAGTTATCGAAGAGATAGTTGATGCGGATGAAATCAGAGGATTGATCATCAATGGTGCAGGTGACAGGGCTTTTGTGGCAGGTGCCGATATTAAAGAACTTTCCGCACTGGATGCAGATGACGGCAGGCAGGCATCCAGAAAGGGACAGAGAATTTTTCAAAAGATTGAAGAGCTTGGCAAACCCGTGATTGCCGTGATTGAAGGATACGCGCTGGGTGGTGGTTGCGAACTGGCGATGGCTTGTCATTTACGGGTTGCCAGTAAAAGAGCGGTATTTGGACTTCCTGAAACCAGTCTCGGATTACTACCCGGATACGGTGGAACTCAGCGGCTGACACGGCTTATCGGCCGTGGAAGAGCTATGGAAATGATACTGACGGCTAATCATATCAAAGCGGATCTGGCGCTTGCTTACGGACTCATTAACCGTTTAGTGAGCGATGGCAGTGCCATGGACGAGGCAAGAGATCTGATGGACGCCATTCTGAGCCGTGGCCCCGTGGCTGTACGTCTGGCTATGAAAGCAATTGATGCCGCAGCGGGAGATCCGGAAGAAGGTTATCGAACCGAAGCCCGTCTTTTCGGTAGACTTTGTGGAACAAAAGATTTTCAGGAAGGCACAACGGCGTTTCTTGAAAAACGAAAACCACAATTCAAAGGTAACTAAATCATATTATTTTGGAACTGCCGTCATATAAAGGAGTTACACCATGAGTGATGGACTCCTTATCGTGTTGACGATATTAGTAAGTGCCTTTTTTTCCGGTTCAGAGATAGCCTTTGTTTCCGCCAACCGGTTAAAACTGGAAATCAAGGCGCGTCAGAACACACTGGGTGGCCGCCAGCTTTCCTTTTTTATCAAAAACCCTGAAGAGTTTCTTGCCACAACACTCGTTGGTAATAATATTGTTAATGTGGTTTATGCCACATTAATTACGATCTACCTGGTACCTGTCGTCCAGCGCGAGTACCTGGCTCTGACAGCCGCAGTACCGTCGTCGGCCGCGGTATTATTGATTCAGACGATCATCGCATCGTTCATCATTATGATCTTTGGGGAAGTCATTCCTAAAGCATTATTCAGGGCCAATGCCGATCTGCTCATTTACCTTGCGGCTGTTCCTCTGAAAATATCTTACTGGCTCCTGAAACCGCTGATCTACATCGCAGAAAGGGCATCCCAGGTATTGGTCAACCGCATAGGTGGCGACACTCAAAATGTTTCCCGGCTCTTCCGGAGGCACGATATCGAACTGCTGCTTCAGGAACTTTACGAAGAGGGAGGAAGTGAGGAGATTGACCGGGACGACTCCGAGATATTGACAAACGTATTAAAGCTCTCTTCGAAGAGGGTACGTGATTCGATGATACCACGCACAGAGATCGTAGCCGTGGAGAAAAGCACGGATCTGCAGGATGTGCTGAAAACATTTATCAGCAGCGGTTTTTCTAAATTGCCGGTGTATGACGAGACGATTGACAACATCATCGGTGTCGTTTTTGCCTACGACCTGTACAATAATCCCAAGTCGCTGGATGAGATCATACATGCGGTTAAGATGGTCCCGTACACGCAGCGATCCAAGGATCTGCTTACCGAATTTCGCAAGTCTAAGATATCATTGGCTATCGTAATCGACGAATACGGTGGTACGGCCGGACTGGTGACGATCGAAGACCTGCTAGAGGAAGTCGTGGGAGATATCATGGACGAGTACGACACCGAAGATGAGATCATGAAAAAGCTTAACGACCGGACGTATGTGATCAGCGGATCGGTTGAGCTGGAGGAGTTACATGAGAAATTTCCCGAGATTAATATCCAGCCATCAAACGGCGACTTTGAGACTGTTGCAGGATTCATCATCCATGAAATTGCACGGATTCCTAAAGTAAATGAAGAGGTACTGATTGGCCGCTACAAATTTATCATCAGCAAGGCCACACCCTCACGCGTCGAGACTGTAAAGCTGATTGTGTTAGACGTTTGACCATCTGATCCTGATTAGCACTTCTGCATTTCAAAGAGATCAGAAAGTAGTTACTCCTTGTGATTTTCGATCAATTTGAGTTTGATGATTACCTTGCGCAATTTAGTCTTAGAGTAAAATAAACAAGAAGCTAAGTTTCATTGTGATCGAGGTCTTTCTGATTATACTGACCGTATTACTTAGTGCCTTCTACGAGGGTTCGGAGATTGCCTATGTATCGGCAAATAGGGTCAGACTTCAAATTAAAGCACATCAATATACATTTGGCGCAAAAACCCTGGCTTTCTTCATTAAAAAACCAGAAAAGTTTCTTGCAACAACACTGGTCGGGAATAGTATTGTAAATGTAATTTATGCTACTCTGATCACGATTTATCTTGTACCGATAATAGAACTAAAATTCTTTGCGCTTACCGGAACATATGCTTCGTCATTTGAAACATTGTTGATTCAGACGGTTATTGCATCAACGATATTGCTAATATTTGCGCAAATCATTCCCAAAGCGTTGTTTAAAGCGAATGCAAATTATTTAACATTTCTGGCAGCCGTACCGCTCAAAGTATCTTACTGGCTGCTCAAACCACTTATCTACATAGCTGAGCGGGCATCTCAAATCCTAATTAATCGCTTAGGTGGTGATACACAAAATGTATCGCGACTCTTCCGTCGCCACGATATCGAACTACTGCTTCAGGAGCTTTATGAAGAGGGAGGAAGTGAAGAGATTGATCGTGACGATTCCGAGATCCTTACGAACGTCTTGAAGCTTTCTTCAAAGCGGGTTCGCGATTCTATGATTCCGCGGACAGAAATCGTGGCGGTAGAGAAAAGCACGAGCTTGCAGGAAGTCCTGAAGACCTTTATCAGCAGCGGTTTTTCAAAGCTGCCGGTCTACGCAGAGACAATCGACAATATTATCGGGGTCGTTTTTGCCTATGATCTGTATAACAATCCGAAATCGCTGGACGAGATTATTCATCCGGTAAAAATGGTTCCTTACACGCAACGGTCCAGGGATCTGCTCACCGAATTTCGTGTATCAAAGATATCCTTAGCGATTGTCATTGATGAATATGGGGGGACCGCCGGACTCGTGACGATTGAGGATCTGCTCGAGGAAGTGGTTGGGGACATCATGGATGAATACGATACCGAAGACGAGATCATGAAGAAACTGAAGGATCGTACGTATGTGATCAGTGCGTCAGTTGAATTGGAAGAACTTCACGAAAAATTTCCTGAGATTGATATTAAGCCCTCCAATGGGGATTATGAGACGGTTGCCGGATATATCATTCATGAGATTGCACGGATACCCAAAGTAAACGAGGAAATCATTATTGGACGGTACAAGTTTATCATAAGCAAAGCGACACCATCCAGGGTTGAGACCATCAAGATGATTATTCTGGATGTGTGATAAACATGCCCTCGTGTTACCCGGTCGACAGAATCATGCAGTTAAATCCCAATCCGGAACTTAAATCCCTTTAATTCGGAAGTTTTAAAGTGTTTGATATTCGGAGTAATTAAGTACTTGCTATTACTGGCAAACACACATTCATAAAAGAGATTATCTTTTTCATCGATTAAAATTTAGGTAATAATCTTGTGCTCTGAGAACAATTCCTAACAAATAGTATCAATGTGACGTACATTCATTTATAACAGCACATACCAAAGCAATAACCTAGCCAGTGTCAATATGTTTGAAGATTATCCGATTTGGGCGCAGGGACTGGCGCACAAGTACCTGAGCAAGACGGTTAACCAGTTCATCCTCCACGGGAACATCCGTGATCTGACCTTGTGGAAACACGAGGATCAGGTTGAATTTATGCGGCTGAAAACATTTCTGTCCGAGGAGCTTTTTGGAGCAAGGGACATCGTTCTCTTTTATGACCGGTCGTCGGGTATTCAGTTCCGGGATAAAGAAAGCAGGATTGATTTCAACAGGGCGGTCTCCGGATATGACAGCCTGGTTGGAACGGAGTATGCACAGAAACTGCCCAAAGATCCGGTTCGCGTCTTTTCGTTGCTGGAAAGCTATTTTAATATTCGTATTTCCGAGAACAAGAGTATTGCCTGCATCATCGATTTTTCAGAGACCATCGTTCCTGCTTCCGAAGGCGGCATGGCGAATGCCGAAGACCGTACCGCGCTCGTCTATCTGCAGCGATGGGCGCATGATCCCGTTTTCCTGGCTGCCGATTTCTCCCTGGTCATGCTTACCGAGAATCTTAATGATCTGAACAAGAGCCTTATACAAAGTCCGTATAACACCGAGATCCGTATCGATCTGCCGGACGAAGAGCAGCGCATGGGTTACATCGAACATTACATGCCGAAGGAAGATTATGAAAAGGCATGCCAGGTGCCGGCAGCAGTGCTTGCCAGGCATACGGCCGGACTAAGTTACATCAACCTGCAGAGCCTGTTGGCCAACGCCGTTGAAAACAAACAGGTCATCACTTTTGACCGCCTGATCCGGAACAAGAAGGAGTTGATCGAGGCCGAGGCCTATGGATTGCTTGAATTTGTCGATGCCCGCCACTCGCTGGATGACGTTGCCGGCAACCACCAGGTCAAGAAACATCTAAGAGAGGCCGCCGCCGCATTGAAATCCGGCCGCAACGATGTGATGCCTATGGGTTACCTGATATGCGGTTCGGTGGGTACGGGCAAGTCGTGGCTTGTTACCTGTTTCTCCGGCGAAGTGGGGGTACCGATGGTGAAACTGAAGAACTTCCGGAGCCAGTGGCAGGGGGTGACAGAAGGAAACCTGGAAAAGATCCTCAACCTGTTGAAAGCCATGGCACCGGTGGCGGTGATGATCGACGAGGCTGATGCTTATCTCGGTGACCGTCAAATGTCGGGCGACAGTGGTGTTTCCAACCGGGTGTTTGCTCAGATCGCCCAGTTTATGAGCAACACGGAAAACCGCGGGCGGGTGATCTGGTTCCTGATGACGGCGCGGCCGGACCTGATGCCGGTCGACCTGAAACGGCAGGGAAGGGCGGAAGAGCACCTTGCCTTGTTTCATCCCACGACCGATGAAGAACGGCTCGAACTGTTCGAAGCCATGCGGCACAAAACGGGTATCAAGCTGGTCGACTCGTATGTACCTGAAGTCATTAGGAAAGGGACCAAGCCTCTGTCAGGGGCCGATATGGAAGCCGCCCTCACACGTGCAAAATTCAAAGCCGCAGCCAGCGGGACCGAAGAAGTGACACCGGAAATTCTGGATCGTGTGCTGGCAGATTTTATCCCGCCGACTTATCCCGATGAGATCGAGCTGCAGACTCTGTGTGCCGTCCTCGAATGTACCTCGCGTGATCTGCTTCCCGAAGCATACCGCAAAATGGATCGTGCCGAGATTTCCCGGATAGTGGAGAAGCTGAAGACGAAAGTGAGATAGCCACGGATTTTCACGGATGGGAAATGAAGCGGAGTTTTACCCGGGGCGTTACTATTAAGGCGTGAATGATATTAGATCGTTGGCAATTTTCTGAAACCTGCTTGTTCAAAATGACTATCAAAACTCAGTGCCTCATGGATTTTGTCTCTATCCATGACGGCTAATGAAATACAATCCGTTAAGGAATATCGCTTATCCGGGTGTTGTTGAAAAATCTGCCAACCTGAGTCGAACAATGTCTTACTCACGTGAATAAATTCAACACTTGGACTCGTCAAAAGCGTTGTTCCAATTTCCAAAGCTTTTGAGTGCCTGTTTCGGGAATTGAAAAATGTTGTTACTTCATCGAAGATATAACTGGTTGTTACTAAAAGAGGGTGGTGTTGCAGCAACCCTTTCCAGTACCGTATTGCTTTCTTATGATACTGGTCATCAGAAGACTCAAGAGCTATGAGATAACCGGTGTCCAAAAAGATGCGGTTCATTTATCTGATGTACAGATATATTGATCGTGATTTTTAGAAGCATCTGGTGTGCCGGTTTTAACCGGACTCTTACCAAGATATTTCACGGGATCTTCTTCAGCCGCAGATATGGAATTTAAAAAAGTTTCCACCATTTTTGATACGCTGATTCCCTGTCGTTGAGCATATCGTTTGGCGCGATCCTTGGTCTCTTTACTGATGGTCAATGTTAGTTTTTCTTTCATAAAATATTTCGACGCATATCAATTTATAGAAGACTTGCAAAGCCTTCTTATACGTATAACGTATTAAATACACGTATAATTTTCAATTATTGTAAGGGTATAAGGATGGATCTTAACCAACGCCCTTACTCAGAATAGATTAATGTATTACTCATCAAAGAGATGCAGCCGTCTGACGGTTTAGAACCGTCTGACGGGGATGGTGTCATCCTTCCATTGCAGGTCGAAAGAGTTCTTCGGTTCAAAATTTTTCGCCTTCCGAACCCATTTCCCATCCTGCAGAACACGCACGAATCCACGTTCAAGCGGTTCTATGGGATTATGAAGCTGCAGCGATTGTTCAAGGTGATTCAAGCGCATTTTGGCATTGGTCAGCTTATTTTGCCGGGCATGATTCATACGCAGTTTCAGAGTTGTGATGAGATCATGAGCATGACTGACTTTATCCTTTACCGCAAGCAGGGCATGCGCACCAATCAGCCTGTCGACACGCTCCCGGTTCGACCGTATCTTGTCCTGAACCGTCGTTAAAACAGTACGGGTAAGATCATCGACATAAAACCGGAGTTCGTTGGCATCGGGGACGGCCTTCAGAGCAGCCTGGGTCGGCGTGGCAGCGCGCAGGTCGGCTACAAAATCCGAGATGCTGAAGTCGGTCTCGTGACCCACGGCGCTGATCACAGGAATTTGACAGGCATGTATAGCCCGGGCAACAGCCTCCTCGTTAAAAGGCCACAGATCTTCCAGCGATCCACCACCGCGGCCGACGATCAGCAAGTCAACCGGCTTTACTTCAGAGAAATATTGAATCCCTTTTACTATCTCAGGTGCTGCATTGACACCCTGCACGCTTGCGTGATACAGAAGGACAGTAACCAGAGGGTAACGGTGTTCAAGAGTGGATGTGATATCATGGAATGCCGCTCCGGTACCTGAAGTTATCACTCCGATCGTCCCGGGGAAAGCAGGCAAAGGTTTTTTGTGCGATTCGTCAAAGAGTCCTTCGCCTGCCAGCTTATTCTTCAATTCTTCAAAAGCTTTCTGCAATGCCCCAATTCCGGCCTGCTGAACCGATCTCACGATCAGTTGATATTTCCCGTGCGGTGGATAAACCTGCAGATCACCGGTTGCTGTTACTTGTTGGCCATGAAGCAATTCGGTATTCAACATGCGAGCTGTACTGCTCCATATGACACATGGCAACTGGGCGCGATCATCCTTCAAAGTAAAATAAACATGACCGTTTGCACTGGTTTTGGGCTGACTGATTTCACCCTGAACACTTATGCCGGAGAACTTATCCTCCAACAGGCTCTTAATCTGCAGGGTCAGTTCGTAGACGCTAAGCGTCGAAATTTCTTCAAAAGGAAGCATGTGAATATCGGTACTTAGAGAAATTCTGATTGAGAAAAAAGGATAACGGAAAAACCGGTCAGTTGAAAGAGATGAAGTTATTAAGTTAACCTGAGCTCAGGTTAACTTAATAAGTGAAGAGGCGGGGGAAAATGAATAACAATAAACTATTGATAATACATAAGTTGATTTGATCGTTGTTCCTTGTATCATCGATAGTGGTCTCCAATTTTATATATGCAGTCGCACACTATTTACCTGGTAGTGTGCGACTGCCTTTGGAAATTTTGTTACTTAATCAGTGTCACTCTTGTTGTAAAGAGTTTTTCTCCCAGCCTAGCACGAATGAAGTAAACGCCGCTAGCCAGTTGATCGGCATTAAACCTAATCTGGTATGTGCCTGCCTGGAACTCGCGGTTGGCAAGAGTAGCAACCTGCTGACCAACGACATTATAAACCACTACCCGCACATGAGCCGCCTTCGGAAGACTAATCGGGATGATCGTAGTTGGTTCAGGGTTCCTGAGTTCATGGCATGTACCTTGGTTGCTACCGCTTGAGCGATCGTACAAGGTGGGGGACAACCACCACCGCTCCCGCAACTCCCGGTTTGTGGTCCTCCGTTGATGGTAGGATCATAGTTCAGGTAATCTGCATAGTTGACATTACCATACAAATTGGAGGTATTGGGTCCACTCACACTACCCCACCAGTAACTGAATCAGTATAATCAGGCTCAATATAATGCTGGAAAGCATTTTCAAGAGCCAAATAAAGATCCAAAGCGCGGGCCATATTTTCCAAGGAACGGGTCCATTTGACCTGATCCCCGGCAATGGAAGAATTGGCTAGAAAGTAACTTGAAGGCATGGTAAGGGCACTTTTAAGGCTGTCTATTGCGATACTATAATCAGGTGCATTAGTAGTAGCATTTGGAATCTGTTGTGTTATCCCAT
>Ga0102953_1001487_pt1 | contig 14810 bp, 12 predicted proteins | sample SalPon2A_C_D2_MG_FD_78509 | JGI IMG/M metagenome (GOLD analysis project Ga0102953, IMG submission 78509) | Soil microbial communities from South San Francisco under conditions of wetland restoration - Salt Pond MetaG R2A_C_D2_MG | ecosystem: Environmental > Terrestrial > Soil > Wetlands | place... | reverse complement strand
CCACCGCTTCCTCGCCGATGTAGAGGTGCAGGAAGCCGCGGATCTTGGTGGCCTGGTAGAGCTCGGCGCACGTCTCCTCCATGCGCCGGACGCGCAGCATGTCGAGCAGCAGCTCGTGCGCGTGCTCGCGGGTCAGCTCGGGGGTGGGCTCACGGCTAGCGTTCATCCCTGGTCCTCCAGCGTCGAGGTGTCGCCCTCGGGAAGTCCGAGCTCGCGCGCCTTCAGGAGCCGCCGCATGATCTTGCCGCTGCGCGTGTGCGGAAGGGTCTCGCGGAACTCGATGGCCTTGGGCGCCACCACCGGCCCCAGCCGCTTGCGGGCGTGCCCCTGGATCTCGAGCATCAGCTTCTCGCTGGGCTCCACGCCCTTGTGGAGGATGACGAACGCCTTGACCAGCTCGCCGACCACAGGATCGGGGATGCCGATGACGCCCGCTTCGGCCACGGCGGGGTGCTCGAGCAGGGCGCTCTCCACCTCGAACGGGCCGATGAGGTGCCCGGCCGACTTGATGACGTCGTCGGCGCGACCCACGAACCAGTAGTAGCCGTCGGTGTCGCGCTTCGCGAGGTCGCCGGTGAGGTACCAACCGCCCGAGAAGCACTTGTCGTAGCGCGCGTCGTCGTGCAGGTAGCCGCGGAACATCGACGGCCAGCCGGGCCTGAGCGCCAGCTCGCCCTCGGTGTCGGGCGCGGTGACCTCCTCGACCGCGCCGCCCTCGAGGTGCCGCACGATGCCCGCGGTGATGCCGGGCAACGGCCGCCCCATCGAGCCGGGCTTGACGTCCATGGAGCGGTAGTTGGCGATCATGATGCCGCCGGTCTCGGTCTGCCACCAGTTGTCGTGGATGGGCAGCCCGAACGCCTCCCTCCCCCACACCACCGCCTCGGGGTTGAGGGGCTCGCCCACGCTGCCGATGAAGCGCAGGCTCTTCAGGTCGTACTCCTTCGCCACCTCCGCGCCGACGCGCATGAGCATGCGCACCGCGGTGGGCGCCGTGTACCACACCGTCACCTTGTTGCCTTCGATGATGCCGTACCAGCGGTCGGCGTCGAGGTCGCCCTCGTCGACGACGTTGGTGATGCCGTGGAGCAGCGGCGCGATGATGCCGTAGGAGGTGCCGGTCACCCAGCCGGGGTCGGCGGTGCACCAGAAGACGTCGCCCGGGTGGAAGTCCAGCGCGTGCAGGCCGGTGAGGTAGTGGTGCAGCACGGCCTGGTGCACGTGCACGGCGCCCTTGGGCGTGCCGGTGGTGCCGCTGGTGAAGTGAAGCAGCGCCATGTCCTCCGGATCGGTCGGCGGGATGATGAACTTGGTCGAGGCGACCTCCATCAACGCGTGGTAGTCGCGCGTGCCGGGCGCCCCCGTGGGCTCCTTGTCGCTGCCGACGAGCAGCACGGACTCGAGGTCGGGCAGGTCGGCGCGGATCTCTTCCACCTTGCGCCGGTAGAGGCCGGGGGTGGTCACCAGCACCCGCCCCTCGCCGATCTGCAGGCGCTGGCGGATGGGGTCGGGGCCGAACGCCGAGAACAGCGGGGAGAACACCGCGCCGGCCTTCAGCGTGCCGAGCGCCGCGATGTAGAGCTCCGGCACCCGCCCCATCAGACCGAAGACGCGTTCCCCCTTCTTGATCCCGAGCTTCTGCAGCACGTTCGCGAAGCGGGAGGTCGCATCGGCGAGGTCGCCGTAGCTGAACGCGCGCACCTCGCCCGTCTTGCCCAGCCATCGCAGCGCAGTGCGGGCCCGGGAGGCGCCGCGAGCGTGGCGGTCGACGGTCTCGTGCGCGATGTTGAGGCCGGCTCCATGGGGGAGGCCCTCCAGGTGGCGGCGTACGGACTCCCAGCGGAAGTCCGCGGCGACGGCGTCGTAGTCGACGAGGTTCGGGCGGACGCCGCGGACCTCGCGCTTGGTGATGGTGTCGAAGCCCCTGGCGGATTCCAGCGTTCCCTCCATGTGCCGTCACCTCCTGCGGGCATACGCCCGCGCGGCCGCCACGCCCTGGGGGTGACGTGCCGGTCCTCTTGCCGGGGTCGCCCGCAGCCTAGGCGGCCGGGTGGAAGGGCGCATCGGCGAAAGTCCGACACGGTTGTAGTGAGAATGTACGACAGGGACGGGACATTTGGCTGTTCCGGGAGTTCCTGGAAGCGCCGCGACCGGCGTCGTGCCGGACGGGGCCGTCAGCCTCCGGTGATCATCGAGGCGACCAGCTCCAGCACCACCACCAGCGCCACCAGCGCCTCGGCGGCGCGGCGCGCGGCGGTGTAGTACGACATGGCTACCAGCACCCGCACCCCGGGCAGCACGGCCAGGACGCCGATGCCGAAGAGCATGAGCCGGTGGGACCGCAGCGACAGCCCCAGGCGCATCGGCGAGCCCGCCGCCTGGCCGTGGACGAAGGAGAGCACCAGGCCGAGCATCATCAGCGCGAACGCGAAGGCTGAGAGCAGGCGCGACACCCGCCGCATCATCGCGTCCATGCCCGCCGGATCGCGGTGGTGAGCGCCGGAGCCCGCCACGGCGTCAGAACCCTCTCGCCAACATCTGGACGCCGATGGCCACCATCAGCAGCACGAGCGCCCAGCGCAGCCAGGCCACCTTGAGACGACCTTGGAGCAGGGTGCCGGCCGCGGCTCCCAGGAACACGCCCGCCGCCGCGGCCACGGTGACGACCGGCCTGACGTCGCCCCGTCCCAGGTAGACGAACACGCTGGCCGCAGCCGTGATGCCGACCATGAAGTTGCTCGTGGCGGTCGCCACCCCGAGCGGGACGCCCATGATGGCGTACATGGCGGGGACCTTGATGAAGCCCCCGCCTACGCCGAGCAGGCCGGAGACCATACCTGCCAGGCTGGCCACGCCGTAACCGAGGCTCCACCGTCTGGGGGTGTAGTCGCGGCGGTACATCGCCTCGCCCGGCCCGGCCGCCTTGTAGAGGGTGTAGGCGGCCGATCCGAAGACGACGGCGGCGAACACGTAACTCAGGATGCGCGCCGGCACGAAGCCGCCGACCAGGCCGCCGATCACCGCGCCGGCCGCCGTGGCGATCTCCAGGCGCAGCGCCAGCGGGACGTCGGCGCCGCCCTCCTCGCTCGCCAACGAAGCCACGCCCGCGGAGGTGGCGATGACGCACACCAGGCTGGTGCCCACCGCCACCCGCACGGGAAGGTCGAACACCAGCGTCAGAACCGGCACGAGGAAGATGCCGCCGCCGAGGCCGAGCAACGCCCCCAACGTTCCCGCCGCCAGTCCGGATGCGAAGAGGCCCAGGAGCAGCGTCACAGCGGCTCGATCCTACCGCTTGCGCGGGGGCCGCGCCACGAGCGGGCGCGGTCCCCTATGCTGGAAGGGAGGGCGTCACGCATGGAGCACCTGGCGGATCTGTTCCTCAGGGTCGTCGGGCCCGGTCCTGTATGGCAGGGCCTGGCGGGCGGTCTCGTCATCACCTTCCTGAACCTGTTGGGGGCGCTCGCCATCCTGGTGTGGCGGCGACCCACGCGCCAGGCGCTCGATGGCGCCCTGGGGTTCGCCGCGGGCGTGATGCTGACGGCGAGCTTCACCAGCCTGATCCTGCCCGGGGTGGAACGGGGAGGGCTCCTTCCGGTGCTGATCGGCATCGTCATCGGCGTGGCGATGCTCGACCGGGCCGACGCCTGGGTGCCGCACGTCCACGTGCTGGTCACGGGCCGCGTCCGGCCCGACGCCGCCGCGGGCGGCTCGGGCGGCATCGCCGGGGTCATCCTCTTCATCGTGGCGATCACGCTCCACAACATGCCGGAGGGTCTGGCGGTGGGCGTCGGGTTCGGTGCCGGCGCGGTGCGCGACGCGGTGACGCTCATGCTGGCCATCGGCCTGCAGAACATCCCGGAAGGGCTGGCCGTGGCGGTGGCGGCCCGCAACGCCGGCATGGGCAGCCTGTGGTACGCGGCCTTCACGGGGATCCGCGCGGGCCTGGTGGAGATCCCGCTGGCCGTGCTCGGCGCCTGGGCCGTCAGCTTCATCGCGCCGCTGCTGCCGTACGCCATGGGTTTCGCCGCGGGCGGGATGCTCTACGTCATCAGCGACGAGATCATCCCCGAGACGCACGGCCGCGGAAACGAGCGCATCGCCACCATCGGCACCATGGCGGGCGTGCTGGTGATGCTGGCGCTGGATGTCGCGTTGGGCTGACCAGACGCGGGCTCCGGCACGGCCGCCCCGCGGGGCACGGTGCCCCCACCCGGATGCCCGTCCACGCCCACGCCCGCCCATCGCGTCCACGCCCTCGGTCGCTTCGCTACCGCCGGCGCCGGCGGGGGTGGCCCGCGCCCGGCGCCGTTTGCGGGAGTTCACGGCCATCGATCCCTTCACCCGGGAGTGCGTGGAGATCCATGCTCGGCAGAGCATCCGAGGCGACGACGTCGCTCGTATCCTCGAGCGCCTGGTGATCCGTCATGGGCTCCTGAGCGCGTTCAGGTCGACAATGACCCGACGTTCGTCGTTCGCACGGCGTGAGAGGCCCCGTGCCCCCACGAAAACGGGACGCGACCCATGCCGGCCGCGTCCCTGTCCCGAGGAATGCTTGGTGGAGCTGAGGGGATTCGAACCCCTGACCTCCTGAGTGCGATTCAGGCGCGCTCCCAACTGCGCCACAGCCCCAAGCGGACTGTAGTGTACGGGGTCGCGCTCGCTGTTGTCAACGAAGCTCGGAGGCCAAAGGTAGCGTCCACGGCGCAAACTTCGGCCTTACGCACGGCGGGCCGGAACCCCCGCGGACGGTCCGCGGCGAGCTCAGGTCGCCACGGCGTGCAGGGCGTCGGCCGCCCGCTCCACCTCGTCCGGCTTGACGTAGATGACGTATCCGAAACGGTCCGAGCCGGCCGTCACGCCGCTGGTGGCGTAGACGTCGACGTGGGCATCGGAGAGCCGCTCGTGGAGCTCGGCGAGCGCGCCGAGCCGGTCGTCGCCCTGTACGAGGAGCGCGTCCTGCACGGCGGAGATCGGTAGTCCGATGTCGTGGGCGACCGCCTCGAACTCCTTGGTGTCGGCGGGGAAGAGCGACCACTGCACGTGGGTCGGCCCGACCGGCGCGGCGGTGAACGCCAGCAGGTCCACGCCGCAGGCGGCGAGCTGGGCCAGCACCCCGTAGGTCTGGCCGGGGACCTCTTCGAGGGTGGCGTAGTAGTAGCGGACGCGGTGAACGGAGACCGGCATGGTTCCCCCTTTCCACGGAGGGCGGGCAGGGTCATGCTTGCCTCGAGTATCGGCGGGAAGGGGTCGGGCCGACAGTGACATGCGTCCTGCAGAGCCTTCCCGCGGCGTACGATGGCTCTCGTGCAGGAGTCGCCGAGGCCGGACCGGAACTTCTGGCTCGGTGTCTACAACGGCATCTTCGTCAACGGTTCCGAGGCGTTCTTCCACAGCACCCTGGTGCTGGCCCCCTTCCTCGCTGCCTTGGGGGCGCCGGCCGTGGTGGTGGGCCTGGTGCCCACGCTGCGTATCGGCGGTTGGTTCCTTCCGCAGTTGTTCGTGGCGCACCGGCTGGCTCCGCAGCCTCTGAAGATGCCCTGGTACCGGCGCATGTCGCTGGTGCGGGTATCGGCATGGACGGTGATGACGGGCGCGGTCTTCGCCTTCGGGGGGAGGCCCGGCCTGGTGGTGGTGGTCGTGCTCGCCATGATCGCGGTCAACGCGGTCGCCGGCGGCGTCACCGGCGTGCCCTTCGCCGACGTCACCGCCAAGGTGGTGCCGCACATGCGCCTGGGTACGTTCTGGGCGCTCCGCAATGCCATCGGAGGCGCGTTGGCGCTTCTCGCCGGCCTGGTGCTGCGCCACATCCTCGGCAGCGGCGTCCCCTTCCCGCGCGACTTCGGAACGGTCTTCCTGCTGGGGACGGTGCTGGCCGGCATCGCCTACCTGTCGTTCAGCCTGGTGCGGGAGCCGGCCGGCAGGCCCGCGCTCAAGCGACCGTTCCTGACCATGATCGGCGGCATCCCCGGCGTGCTCAGGCGCGACGTGAGCCTGCGGCGGTTCCTGCGGGTGCGCTTCCTCGGCCTGCTGCTGCAGCTGGCCGACCCCTTCTACGCCGTCTACGCCATCGACGTGCTGGGCGCGCCCGCGCGGGTACTCGGAACCTACGTGATCGTCGCGACCTTCGCCTCCATCGCAGCGAACTTCGTCTTCCGGGTACCGGCCAACCGCGCCCGCAACGTGACCATCCTGCAGCTCGGGATCGTGCTCTTGCTGCTGGCGCCCGTCACGGCGCTGCTGGCGCCCGGCTGGCACCCCTTCGCGCTGGTGTTCGTGTTCTCGGCCGCGGGCAACTCCAGCGTCGGCATCGCCGCATGGAACCTGCTCTACGCGCTGGCGCCCGAGGACGAACGCACCATGTACGTGGGCCTGTCCAACACCTTCCTGTCCCTACCGAGCCTGGCGCCGGTGCTCGCCGGGGCGCTGCTGCCGCTGCTCGGTTACGGCACCGTCTTCGCCGCCGCGGGCGTGAGCGGGGCGCTGGCGCTCGCGTTCGCGTTCCGCTTCCGCGAGCTGCGCGCGCTCGACCTGCGCGCCCTCGGCACGCGCGGTTGAGCCGTCACCGGGTCGTCACAGGCGCAGGAACTCGTCGACCGACAGCACGAAGACGATGGCCCCGCCCACCGGCACCTCGAGCGGCGGACTGGTGAACACGCCTTCCAGGGCGTGGATGGGCGAGGTGGCGCTCATGACCTTGGTGCGCTCGCGGCACGTCTCGCCGACGATGGCCTTGACGCGCTCGACCTCCGCCGCCTCCACCCCGATGAGGAGCGTGGTGTTGCCTTCGCGCAGGAACCCGCCGGTCGAGGCCAGCTTGGTCGACTGCAACCCCTGCGCGGCGAGCGTCTCCTGCAGGCGGGCTGCGTCGGCGTCCTGAACGATCGTCAGGAGCAGCTTCATGGGTGACCCCAGGATAGCACCGCGGCCGCGCGCGTGCGGCGCGCGAAAGCGCAATACCGTACGTACGGTCCGTGCGGCGCGGCGCTTACAATGGCCTTCGTCACGGGGGCGGACACTATGGCGCAGACGCGGTTCGTGGTCGAGGTGGTTGAGCCGGTGCCCGGCGAGCGCGTCGCCGATGTGGCGGCGCGGATCGCCGCGCGCTTCGACATGGACGTGAGGCGTGTGCGCAAGCTCCTCGAGGGCCGCACCGGCCCCGTGACGAGGCCCCTGTCCAGAGAGAAGGCGGACCGCATCGCGCGGGCGTTCAGCGATGTCGGGGTCGCGGTCGATGTGGAGCCGGAAGCGTCGCGACCCGCTGCGCCGGAGGCGGCCACGCCCTTGGCGGAGCGCCGTCACGGCACGCCCCCGCCCGGGCGGGGGGACGAGGAGCCGCCCGCCAACGTGTTCCTGTCCTCGACGCGGTGGGTGCCGTCGCCACACGAGGAGGGGATGGACGCAGGCGAGGACGCAGGCGAGGACGCAGCGGGCGCGGGGACGCTGGTCGAGGGCCAGGCTGCGGCGGTGCTGTCCGAGCCGGCCGCGGGCGGCGGCCCGCCCGCGGCCGGGGCCGAGCCGCGACCTGTGGCGACCGCGGAGCCGCGTCGAGAACGCGCCCGGGCGGCGCGCCGCCCGGGCGCGCGCAGCTACCTGCTGGCAGCCTTCGGGGCCGCTCTCGTGATCCTGCTGGCGCTGCAGGCGCTGTACCGGGCGGACCGCGGGAACGCGCCCGCGAGCGCGGAGTCGGCCATGGAGGCGGGTCTGGCGGCATATGCCGGCGGTGACTTCGCCCAGGCGAAGCGGGTGTGGATGCCGCTGGCCGAGTCGGGCAACGCGCGTGCTCAGTACATGCTCGGCTACATGGCGGAGAACGGTCAGGGGCGCGCCTGGAGCAACCACGACGCCGCCGACTGGTACGGGCGCGCCGCTGCGCAACGCTATCCGGAGGCCCAGGTCGCCCTGGGCCAGCTCTACCGGCGCGGGATGGGCGTCGACCGCCACCCCCAACGGGCGGTCGCGCTGTTCCGGGCGGCGGCGCAGGAGGGTTACGGCCCCGGCCAGTTCCAGTACGCGCTGGCGCTCTTCCACGGCACCGGCGTACCCCAGGACTTCCGGGAGGCGCTGAAGTGGTTCCGGGCGGCGGCCGCCAACGGTGTGGCCGAGGCCCGACCCTACGTGGCCTTCGCGGGCACCGCGAGCGGGGACGGGGGCGCCACCGCGGTCCCGCAACCGGACGCCGGGCAGACGGGCGCTCCGCGGTAGCCGCAGGTGGGGCGTGCTGAGGGCCTGTCTTGGCCGTCCCTTCAGGGAGCTTTCAAGTCCGCGTCATGATGCCCTGGTATCCTTGGTCGATGACATCCAGAAGGTACGCTCTCCCGCTGGTGGCTGCGTTGCTGGCGGTCCTGGCCCTGAGTCCCGCGCTGGCGCAGGACTCGGGCGCCCAGTCCGGCGGCGGCCAGGCGGCCAACAGCAATCCCATCCAGCTCCGCACCGAGATCTACATCGTCAGCGACGTCACCAACAGCGACGGCTCCAAGGGCGAGAAGCTCACGAAGGCGGACAGCGCCCGGCCCGGACAGATCGTCGAGTACCGCCTCTTCGCCAAGAACGTGGGCAGCACCACCTTGCCCGCCGGCGTGGTGGTCATCAGCACGCCGATCCCGGACGGCATGCAGTACGTCCCGAACTCCGCCACACCCTCCGGCGACAACTTGCTCACGGAGTTCTCCGCCGACGGCGGCACGAGCTACTCGAAGCCGCCGGTCCTGGCCGTCAACGGCGGGTCGAAGAAGGTGGCCGAGCCGACCAGCTACACCAACGTGCGCTGGACCGTGCTGACGAACATGGAGCCCGGGCAGGAGGTCCCCTTCTTCTACCGGGTGAAGGTCCTCAACCAGTAAGCTCCTGCGGCACGCAGCGAGAGGAACGCCCGGCGGCTTCCGGCCGCCGGGCGTCATGTCTACCGTCTGGGAGCGCGCCGGGGCCCCGCTCGGCGGGCACGGCACGCGCGGCCCCGCAGCCACAACGAGATTGAAAGGCCGGAGAGGGCGGTCCGGCCTTTCGTGGAGGGGTCACGTGTCTCTAGGAGGTGTTACGACGTTGCCCTGCACTTAGGAAGATAGCGCCGGGGGCTGAGCCCGGCTTGAAGGCCGCGTGAGGAATGTGAGGTGGAGCCCGTTCGGGCCACGCGCCGCTGCGGCGCCCGCGCGCGGAACGGCCGTCCCGGCCGGACCGGTCGCGTCGCGGCCGGCACGGCCATGGCCCGCGCCGACGTAGGATCAGGCATGACTCTGCTCGCCATCTACGCGCACCCCGACGACGAAGCCTTCGGTACCGGCGGCACGCTGGCACGCTACGCCGCCGCGGGCGTCGACGTCCGCCTCATCTGCGCCACGCGCGGCGAATCCGGCAAGATCACCGACCCCGCCATCGATCCGAACAGCGACATCGCCGCCCTGCGGGAGGGGGAGTTGCGCGAGGCGTGCGGCCATCTCGGTATCGGCGAGCCCATCTTCCTCGGCTACCACGACTCGGGCCGTCATGAACGCACGCGTCACGACGATCCGCGCGCGCTGATGAACGTCGACGAGTTCGAGCTCGAGTCCGCGCTGCTGCCGTGGATCGAAGGGCTGAAGCCGCAGGTTCTGCTGACCTTCGACCCGCACGGCGGCTACGGGCACATCGACCACATCCGCATCCAGCGCGCCGCCACGGCGGCGTTCTGGTCGTCCGGCAACGTGGTGGCCCGCGCGCCGAGGCGGCTGTTCTACAACGCCATGCCGCTCGAGCGCATGCGCCGGCTGCAGGCGGCGCGCCGTAACGGGCCCATGGACGGTCTCGACCCCGCCCGCTACGCCGTCAGCGAGGACTCCTTCGCCGCTGTGCTGGACGTCAGCGACTTCATGGACACGAAGGAGCGTGCCATACGCGCGCACCGCAGCCAGGTGGGCCCGCGCTCCAGCTTCGCCGCACGCGAGGGCCAGGACGAGGGCTGGCGCGCCTTCATGGAGCGCGAGACCTTCACCCTCGGGGGCGTGCGCGGCGCCTTCCCGGCCCCGCCGGTGGACGACCTCTTCGCCGGCCTGTGAGCGACCGCCTGGGACGGCGGGGCGCCAGACGCCGGCGGGCGGACGGACCCGGCAGCGCGCGCGTCAGGCGCTGTGCGGGCGCTCGCGGAACTGCAGCTCGTAGAGCTTGCGGTAGTAGCCCTCCTGCTTGAGCAGCTCCGTGTGGCTGCCCTGTTCGATCAGCTTGCCCTTGCGCATCACCAGGATGCGGTCGACGTCCTGGATGGTGGAGAGGCGGTGGGCGATGATGATGCTCGTGCGTCCCTGCATGAGCTTGTGGAGCGCGTCCTGGATGAGCTCCTCGGTCTCGGTGTCGATGTTGGCGGTGGCCTCGTCGAGCACCAGCAGGATGTCGGGGTTCTGCACCAGCGCCCGCGCGAAGGCGATGAGCTGCTTCTGGCCGGTGGAGAAGCCCGCGCCGCGCTCGCGCACGGGCGTGTCGTAGCCCTGCGGCAGGCGCGTGATGAAGCCGTGCGCGTTGACGAACCTGGCGGCCTGCTCGACCTGCTCGTGCGGGATGCCGGCGTCTCCGAGCGTGATGTTGCTGCGTACCGTGCCGCTGAAGAGGAACGGGTCCTGCAGCACGATGCCCACGTGGCGCCGGAGCTCCACCTGGTCGTAGTCGCGGACGTCACGCCCGTCGATCTTCACGGCCCCGCGCTGCACGTCGTAGAAGCGGCTGATGAGGCTGATGATGGTGGTCTTGCCCGCTCCCGTGTGGCCCACGAACGCCACCGACTCGCCCGGGCGGATGGTGAAGCTCACGTCGTCGAGCACCCAGTCCTCGGCGTCGTAGGCGAACGACACCTGGTCGAAGGTCACCTCGCCCTTGAAGGTGGTGTCGAAGTGGAGGCTGTCGGGGCGGTTGACGATCTGCTCGGGCGTGTCGATGAGGCTGAAGATGCGCTCCGAGGACGCCATCGCCGCCTGCATGATGTTGAACTTGTCCGACAGGTCCTGGAGCGGCCGGAAGAACATGTTCGAGAACTGGATGTAGGCCACCAGCACGCCGATGGTTACGGTGCCCGAGAGACCGGGCCCGACGATCTCGAGCGCGCCGTAGTAGAGGATGAGCGCCATGGAGACCGCGGAGAGGGTGTTGACGGTGGGCCAGAAGAGGCTGAACCAGCGGATCTGCTCCGCGTAGGCGTCCAGGAGGTCCAGGTTGAGGCGGTCGAAGTGGCGCCCGTTGCGGGCCTCGCGGTTGAAGAGCTGCACCGTGCGCATGCCGAAGAGGTTCTCCGCCAGGTAGGCGTTGGAGCGCGAGGTGCGCAGGCGCACCGCCCGGTAGGCGTCGCGGATGCGCCTGCGGAGCAGGTTGAGGACGAAGAACAGCGCCGGCATGACGGTCAGCGTGATGAGCGCCAGGCGCCAGTTGATGCTGAACATGTAGACGAGCAGCCCGGCCACCATGCCGACGTCGGCCACCAGGCCCACCACGCCGTCGGTCATCATGGTCTGCACCGCTTCCACGTCGCTGGTGATGCGCGTGATCAGACGGCCGACCGGGGTGCGGTCGAAGAACCCCAGGTGCAGGCGCTGGATCTTCCCGAAGATCTCGCGTCTGATGTCGTAGATGATGTGCTGCCCCAGCCACTCGACCAGGTAGGTGTAGCCGTAGCGCAGCCCGAAGTTCACCAGCCGCAGGCCCAGGTAGATGATCACGATGACCGTCAGGCCGTGCAGCCGCTGGTCGACGGTGAGGGCGTTGAACGGCGCCCTGTCGGCCACGATGTAGCGGTCCACGGCTCGCGCCAGCAGGGTGGGGAAGGCGGGCGTGAGGGCGCTGTAGATGAGCAGCAGCCCGATGGCGGCGCCCAGGTGCACCCGGTAGGGCTTGAGGTAGGCCATCAGGCGCAGCATGATCTGCCAGTCGAACGACTTCTCGAAGGCCTCGCCGTCCTCGTCCAGCTTGCTCTCCGCGCGCATGCGCTTGCGGCTGACACTGCGGCGTCGCTTGAACTCCGCCTTGGTCTCCTCGATGGAGTACTCCGGCAGGTCCATGTCGGTGACGGCGCGCGGCCTCGCGGGGTCGGGGAACGCGTCCATCAGGCGGCCTCCAGGTCGGCTTCGAGCTGCTGGCGGCGGTGCATGTCGGCGTACCAGCCGTCGCGCTCGAGCAGCTCCTCGTGGGTGCCCTCCTCGGTGACGCGCCCGCGCTCGAGCACCAGCACGCGGTCGCAGTGCTGGAAGGCGCTGATGCGGTGGGCCACGATGAGGGTGCTTCGTCCGCGTTGGACGTGCTCGAGCCCTTCGAGGATGCGCGCCTCGGTCTGGGTGTCGACGGCCGAGAGGGCGTCGTCGAAGATCAGCACCGGCGGATCGCGGACGATGGCGCGGGCGATGGCGGTGCGCTGGCGCTGCCCGCCGGAGAGCGTGACGCCGCGCTCGCCGAGGCGCGTCCGGTACCCGCGGGGGAAGCCGGACACGTCGTCGTCGAGCTGCGCCAGCCTGGCGGCCTCGCGCACGCGCGGCATGAGCGCTTCGAGGTCGGTCTCGGGCACGCCATAGGCGATGTTCTCGGCGATGGTGTCGCTGAACAGGAAGGGCTCCTGCGGGACCAGCCCGATGAAGCGGCGCAGCACCGCCACCGGGTAGCGCTCGATGTCCACGCCGTCGATGAGGATCTCTCCGGCGTCGGGGTCGAGCACGCGCGCGATGAGGCTGGCGATCAGCGTCTTGCCGGCGCCCGTGCGGCCGGTGATCCCGAGGCTCTCGCCGGCCCGCAGGTGGAAGCTCACGTCCTCCAGCGCCGGGACGCCGTCGAAGGCGATGCTCACGTGCCGGAACTCGATGTCGCCCCGGACCTCGGTGAGCGCGTAGTCGGTCTCGGGCCCGTCCACGACGTTGGGCCGGCTGTCGAGGATCTCGCGCAGGCGGCGCCAGGAGGTGGAGCCCCGCTGGGCGATGTTGGCGATCCAGCCGAGCGCCTGCAGCGGCCACTGCACGCCGCTGAAGAGGAACACGAAGCTGGAGAACTGGCCGATGGTGAGGTTGCCGCCCACCCCGAGCACGTAGCGCCCGCCGAACAGCAGCAGCACCGCCAGCGTGAAGCCGAAGAGCGTCTCCATCAGCGGGCTCAGGGGCCCGTCGATGCGCGTCAGCGCCAGGTAGCGGCGGATGTACTCGTCGTTCAGGCTCCGGAACGTGGCCACGTGCCGGTCCTCGATGCCGAAGCCCTTGACCACGCGCATGCCGTCGAAGTTCTCCTGCGCCATCGCCGACACCTCGCTGAACTGTTCCTGCACGCGCTGGTAGCGGCGGTGGATGACGCGCATGAACAGGAAGAAGGTGACCGAGATGAGCGGCATGATGACGGCCGTGAGCAGCGTCAGGCCGGGGCTGAGGCGCGCCATGCGGGTGATCGTGAAGCCGAGCAGGAGCACGGTGTTGATGGCCTGGAAGGCGCCGACGCCTACCAGCATGCGCACCGCGTTGAGGTCGGCGGTGAGCCGCGCCATCAGGTCGCCGACGCGGTGGTTGTCGTAGTAGTCGGAGTCGAGGCGGGCGAAGTGCCTGAACAGGTCGCGGCGGACGTCGAACTGGATCTCCCAGCTCGCGGCCAGCAGGCTACGGCGGACGATGATCATGGCCAGGCCGCCGGCGGCCGCCGTACCGAGCAACGCCGCCACGAAGAGCCACATGCGGGGCAGCGTCATCGTGCCCTGCTTGAGGGCGTCGATGGCGGTGCCCGGGATGATGGGCATGAGCGTCGTGAAGAAGGCATTGACGACCATCATCGCCACGCCGATCGTGTACGCCCGCCGGTGGCGGCGCACGTAGGTCGACAGATCGCGGATGGTCTTCAGCACGGTTCCTCCGGTGTCTTACGCGGATGCCGCCCGCGGCGGCGGGTGTCCTCGCTCACCTTCGCGGACGGCGGCCCCCAGATGCCTCGCCTGTGTGGCGCAGCTTCGCCTGCGACCATGGTCGCAGGCGCGCGCGCCGGTACCGACCGGGGTGGCCGAGCGCGCACGGCCGGCCGACACCATACCGCTTCGGGCGGCCCTCGAGTGGGGCATGTGACGACAGTGTCAGACCCGCGGGCGGGTCAGGGCACGAACAGGGGCTGCCCGTAGGGCTGGCCGTTCAGCTCCAGCGTGAAGGTGACGGGCCCCGGGTTGGTGGTCAGCCAGGCGCCTCGGAGCACGTCCCCGCCGGTCACCGTGGTGCGGTCGACGAGGATGCGCTGGCCGTTCAAGGGTTGCGCGTACACGGTGGCGACCTGCTGGGGGATGCCGGGTTGGATGGTCCAGGCGTAGGGCACGTGCCTGAGCTGCGGCCGCTTGATGATGGCGGTCGCGGCTGGCGGGGCCAGCGTCACCGGGTGCACGTTCACGGTGAGCGCCAGGCTGTGGTCGCCCGGGTCGGAGCCGGGCGCCGGCGTCTGCAGCACCACCCCCCGGGGCAGCAGCGGCGACGCCACCGTGGTGCTGGTGATCTTGTAGCCCGGGGCGGCGGCCTGCGCCTGTTCCGGGTCCATCCCGATGACCGATGGCACGGTGGCCGCCTGTTGCGCCGCCCCGCCGGGGTTGCCCTGCTGCACCACCAGCCGCAGGATGGTCTCGTCCACCGGCTCGGAGAGGTGCGGGGCGAGCGACTGGCTGAGCACCTCGCCGGGGTAGCCGTCCGGGGCGTTGACCCTGTCCTCGAGGATCTGGTCGGGCGCGAGCCCGGCCACGCCCGCCAGGTAGCGGGCGTCGTCGACCGAGAGGCCGACCAGCCGCGGTAGGAAGGTGCGCTGTTGGACGGGCCCCAGGCTGACGAGCACGTTCACGGCGTCGCCCTGCGCGAGCTTGT
>Ga0102953_1001486_pt1 | contig 14821 bp, 13 predicted proteins | sample SalPon2A_C_D2_MG_FD_78509 | JGI IMG/M metagenome (GOLD analysis project Ga0102953, IMG submission 78509) | Soil microbial communities from South San Francisco under conditions of wetland restoration - Salt Pond MetaG R2A_C_D2_MG | ecosystem: Environmental > Terrestrial > Soil > Wetlands | place... | reverse complement strand
CAACTGTTGACGTAAAAAATAGTGAAAAACGAGTGCCGCAACACTCAATATGAGGATGGTATTAAATGTCGACATTACGAGTGTCAGGATGAATGTGGTCGCGACCAGTAATGCCAGCACAATCACAATTCCTGATAATCCTTCACGGAAAAGAACGAGCACAAATACGCTGATTACCAAGGCTGAGCCAGTGTCATTTTGCAGGAAAATAAGCATGACCGGCAGGAAAAGGATCAAGCCTATCGTTGCCAATGACTTGATTCGATGCATTTTAAAGTTGAATGAACTAACATATTTCGCCAATGCCAGAGCGGTCGTAAATTTCACAAATTCAGCTGGTTGGATAGCAATACCTCCGATCTGGAACCACGAGGTGGCTCCCTTTACCTTAGTTCCTACCAGCAGTACAGCAATAAGAAGCAATATTGTGATGGCGTAGAATACATACGCAAACAGCACATAGAATTTACTGTCAATAATGAGCAACGTGAAACCGATTGCCAGGGCAGCGCCGATCCAAATCAGCTGTTTCCCATAGCGTTGTGTAATGTCCATGATGCTGCTGTAGCTTTCATTATAAACCGCTGCATAAATGTTGATCCATCCCAGGAATACCAATACCAGGTAGATGAAAAATGTCACCCAATCAAGATTTGCCCATGTGTTGTTTCTTGTTGCCACGTATTATTTTGGTTGATTTGGGTTTAATAAATTGGCATCATGCATTTTTTCCTCAATGCGTTTCCTTCGTTTTTCAATATGACCGCGTAGGTATTTTTCAATCATCAAACTGGCAATTGGTGCTGCGTAACGCGATCCCCACACCCCATTTTCAACATAAACAGAGATGGCAATTTTGGGGTTTTCTTTGGGTGCAAAAGCGATAAATACCGAGTGATCCGATCCCGATGGGTTTTGCACGGTCCCGGTTTTTCCACAGATCGTAATGCTGTCCACCTGCGTTTCCCAATGGTTGTTGGTTTCTTCTACAACAGCCTGCATACCATCAATTACGGTTTGGAAATATTCCTTTGGTATGGTTGTTTCGTGTTTTTTAAACTGAAGAATTTTGGGTTCTTCTTTTTTGCTCCAAACGGAACGAACCAAGTGAGGAGTGATGTAATATCCGCGATTCGCAACAGCTGCTACCACGTTGGCCAGCTGAAAGGGGGTGATCAGCAATTCGCCCTGTCCGATGGCCATTGAGCGGATCGTTAGTGCATTCCAGTGCCCTTTCCCATAATAATGATCGTAATAGGCAGCTGTGGGAATGTTTCCGGGTGATTCATTGGATAGCTCAGTACTTAATTGACTGCCAAGGCCAAAGCTCAACACATTTTTTCGCCAGGCCAGAAAACCTTCTTCGGGTGTTGAATAGTGGTTGATAATCGCTTTAAACGTGTTCCAGAAAAAGGAATTACAGGACTCGCGGATGGCATACTTTAAACTAAGCGGAGTGATGTGGTTGTGTGTACATTTGATCGGTCTCGATGCCGGTCCATTACAGGTAAACTGTGTCGCTGGCGTAATGGCATGTTCTTTCAAGCCAATCAATGCATTGACCAATTTGAAGGTTGATCCTGGTGGATAAGCAGCCCGGATCGCCCGGTTGAAGAGCGGTTCCAACGTGTCGTTCACCAACTTTTGGAAGTTGGCACCCCGGCTTCGGCCTACCAAAAGTGAAGGATCATAGGTTGGTGCGCTCAAAAAGGTGAGCACTTCGCCGGTTGCTGGTTCAATCGCAACAATACTGCCTTTTTTGTTTTGCATTAGGTATTCGGCATAGGCTTGCAGCTTGGCATCCAGCGTGGTCGTCAGGTTTTCACCCAGTACAGCGGCAGTATCACTTTTACCTTCGCGGTAACTTCCTTTGATGCGGTTGTGTACGTCCACCAATTGAAACGAAATACCTTTTCGTCCACGTAATTCTTTTTCATAGGCTTTTTCCAATCCAATGATTCCGATGTAATCACCCTGTGAATAGTAGTGATATTTTCGAATGGTTGAACGGTCAACTTCACCAACATAACCCAAAACGTGAGCCGCTGTTTTTTGCGGGTATTCGCGCAGGGTACGTGTTTGAACGAAAAATCCCGGGAACTTGTAAAGTTGCTCTTGGAGTACGGCGTAATTTTCAGGCGAAAGCTGCTTGATGACCACCGATGGCTTGTAATATGAATATTTCTTGGCTTTTCGAAGTCCTGCTATCAAATCTTGTTTTTCAATATTAAGAATGTTGCAGAGGCTGGTTGTGTCAAAAGCTGATAGCTCACGCGGGGTGACCAATAAATCATAGGCTGCTTTGTTATATATCAGCAGCTGGCCATTTCGGTCATAAATTAATCCGCGGGCAGGATAAGTCACTACCCGACGAAGCACATTTTTCGTTGCATCCAGCTTGTATTCGCTGTCTATGACCTGAAGCCTGAACAAGCGAACTGAAAACATGAGGGCAATTAAAATAAAAAAGGCACCAATTAAATATTTCCGTTTCGAAAAATTATCCACTCCCTGTTACTCCTTAAAAATCAGAAACTGACTAATCAAAATCAATATAATCGTGAATACCGAACTCAATAAACTTCTTAATAATGTGTGAATGAATCCCGACAAGGTAAACGCTTCAATAAAAAATAAGAATAGGTGATGAGCCAATACCAGGATCACCGTGTAACGCAAAAACCATCCGGCTCCCATGCTTTTAAGCCGGGGAGGGGCAGTTACTTCAAGGTTATCTCGCGTTGAAATCAACTCAATGATATAGGGACGTAAAAAAGCCATAAATGTTGTGGACGAGGCATGAATTCCCGGGGTGTTGCTAAATATATCAATCGATAGCCCCAGCAGGAAGCCCAAAATGAGCAACAAATATTTTGGGGTATCGAACGGAAGTAGCAGAATAAACAGCACATAAAGGTACGGATTGACATAACCACTAAACTGAATGTTGTTTAGCAGCAATACCTGTAAAAGAACCAGGATCACAAACATGAATAGGTATTTCAACAGGTCTCTAATCATCTGAATTCAGTTCCTCCAATTGTTTACGTTCTTCCTTAAAATTATGCTTTACCAGTTCAACATGCGAAATGGTTTTAAAATTCGTTGACAAGCGGACATTGATTTCATAGAAATTTGCGCCGCTTTTATGGTTAAAACTTTCAATGGTTCCAATCAGAATTCCCTCTGGGAAGATGGCTGAGTGTCCGCTGGTAATCACAGTATCTCCCACACTCAATTGCACATGAAAAGGAATTTCTTTCAGTTCGGCATGCTGGTAGTCTTGTCCATCCCAACTGATTGGTCCAAAGTAATTGTTCTTTTTAATTTTTGCTGAAACACCCCAGCGTTTATTCAGAATAGTTGGTCCGGAACTGTAATGATCCGAAACATTGTTAATCACGCCCACAATGCCATTGGGGCCAATAATTCCCATATCCGGCTCAATGCTATCAAGTTTTCCTTTATTCAGGGTAACGTAGTTGAACCGTTTGTTCACCGAGTTATTGATTACCTTGGCAGGGATGAACTGATAAATGGTGTCTTCCCGGTAGGAAGAGTCAACTTCAGAAATGATATCATGTAATTTGTATTGCTGAAGTTGGGTGCGTAACTGCGCATTTTCAGCTGCCAGCTCTTCATTAACTCTATTAAGATGAAAATAGTTGGTGAAATTATTGGACATCTCGTACAATGAGCCAGTGAACTGGTTGCTTGAATTGAGAAATTTAACCCGTTGGAAGTTATTGTAATTGACAATCAAAATTAACGATACAATTTCGAGCACCAGAAACAATAATAAAAACGAATGTCGAGCAAGAAAATGGAGCAAACTTCTCATTAAAGCGAAGGATTTGACTCCTTCCTACCCAGTTTATCGGATCAGGAAGGAGAATTTATCAACATTTTTTAATGCAATACCGGTTCCACGGGCAACCGCTCTCAGCGGATCTTCAGACACATGGAACGGAATATTGATCTTCTCGGTCAATCGTTTATCCAACCCACGCAGCAAGGCACCACCACCAGCCAGGTAGATTCCTTTATTGACTATGTCAGAATACAGTTCGGGCGGCGTTTGCTCAAGCGCACTTAAAATCGCAGTTTCAATTTTCGAAATTGATTTTTCTAAACAGTGCGAAATCTCCTGGTAGGATACCGGGACTTCGATCGGCAAAGCTGTCATTTGGTTGGGCCCCTGAATGATGTAATCATTAGGCGGCTCTTCCAACTGCGATAAGGCCGATCCTACATGGATTTTAATTTCTTCAGCTGTCCGTTCACCAATTTTGATGTTGTGTTGGTGACGCATGTACTCCATGATGTCAGCTGTCAGGTCATCACCTGCAATACGGATGGATTTGTTGGTGACAATACCACCCAGCGAAATAACAGCAATCTCAGTTGTACCACCACCGATATCTACAATCATGCTTCCTTCCGGGGCTTCAACATCCAGTCCGATACCAATAGCCGCGGCCATTGGTTCGTAAATCATGTAAACTTCGCGTCCACCGGCATGCTCTGATGAGTCACGAACAGCACGGATCTCAACTTCTGTTGAACCGGACGGGATACAAACAACCATTTTCAAAGCTGGCGCAAACCACCTCGATTTGGGATTGATCATTTTTATCATTCCCCGGATCATTTGTTCTGCAGCGTTAAAGTCTGCAATTACTCCGTCCCGCAATGGCCTGATTGTTTTAAGGTTGGCGTGCGTTTTTCCCTGCATCTGCCGGGCTTTCTCGCCAATAGCAACAAGCTTTTCTGTTTTCAGGTCAATAGTCACAATTGAAGGCTCATCAACAACAATTTTATCATTTTGAATGATAATTGTGTTCGCCGTACCAAGGTCAATCGCAATTTCCTGGGTTAAAAATGAAAACATTCCCATAGTATCTCTCTCTTAACTGTATGTATTTTGTCCGCCGAAGCAGTTTTGTGCATTAATGTTTAAAATGTCTTCTTCCTGTAAACAACATGGCAATACCGAATTCGTCGCAAGCTTCAATCACTTCTTGATCACGAATACTTCCACCTGGCTCAACAATGTATTTCACACCATATTCGTTGGCTGCCTCAATGCTGTCACGGAACGGGAAAAAGGCATCGGAAATCACGACTGATTCTGCAATTTTTACGCCTTCTTTCATTTCAAAACGTGGCATGGTTAGCTGGCGCATACTGTCCAGCCGGTTGGGCTGTCCCATGCCGGCACCTGTCAGCCAGAAAGAACCATCCGAATTTTCAGTGACGATAGCGATGGCATTGCTCTTTAGGTGTTTACAAGCTGTAATACCAAACTTAGCCAGGTTCATTTTATTGTCGCCAAACTGAATTTTTGTGACATTTTTATATTCGCTATCCATTCCCTCGTCTTCATCCTGAACCAACATACCACCACTGATGGAACGGTACAATTTCTCTCCCGTTGTTTCAGCTTTGATTGGTGTCACCAGCAAACGCAGGTTTTTCTTTTTGCTGAAAACCTCGAGGGCTTCAGGAGTAAATGCCGGGGCAATGATGATTTCAACGAATTTTTTGCCAAACCATTGTGCGACTTCTTCAGTCACAGTATCGGTAAAACAAATAATCGAACCAAATGCACTGATGGGATCACCGGCCCAAGCTAAATCAAGCGATTTCATGATGTCATCAGTAACAGCTAAACCGCATGGGTTTAAGTGTTTGATGACTGAGACAGCTACTTTGTTTTTCAGGTGTGTAACGGAATGAAAGGCATCGCTGGCTGATTTCCAGGAAGCGTCAGCATCCAACAAGTTGTTGTATGATAAAGCTTTTCCTTGAAGCACTTCTGCATTCGCCAGTGTTATTTGGCTGTCAGCATTGTCAAACTTATAGAATGTGGCTGACTGGTGTGGGTTTTCTCCATAACGCAGTACATGGCCTTTATTCAGGCTGACGCGGTTTTTATCGGTAATTCCTTCGTTGAAATAGTTGAAGATAGCCGAGTCGTAATGTGATGAAGTGGCAAATGCTTTGCGTGCGAACGCTTTACGGTCTTCCATAGAGCTCTCGCCATTCTTTTCACCCAGCAATTGATTGAATTCTTCGTATTGTTCGCGTGATGAAAGGATGATCACATCCTTGAAGTTTTTCGCGGCAGCACGAATCAAGGCGATACCACCAATGTCGATTTTTTCGATAATATCTTGTTCTGAAGCTCCAGATGCAACGGTTTCTTCAAATGGGTACAGGTCAACAATCACCAAATCAATTTCCGGGATTTCGTATTCAGCAATCTGTTGTTGATCGCCCTCATTTTCACGACGGTTTAATATCCCACCAAAGACTTTCGGGTGCAGGGTTTTTACACGGCCTCCCAGGATGGACGGATAGCTCGTCAGGCTTTCCACGGCGGTTACGTCAATGCCTAATCCTTCTATAAATGACTGTGTTCCCCCTGTTGAATAGATTTTTACTCCTAGTTTGTCCAGTTTCTTAACGATCGCATCCAGTTTGTCTTTATGATAAACGGATATCAGTGCCGATTTAATCTTTTTTAAATCCTTCATTTATAGTCTTTTGAAATTGATGCACAAAGATAATAAAATCGACTGATTTTCCTTTCTGATCAGGTGTTGATTTCGGTATTTTATTGATGAAAAGATACCAACAAACGGGTGACTTTATTAACGGTTGGAATTGTCAATTAAGTTAATTGATCCTTGTTAATTTACTTTTGTTCTGAACAAATCACGTGGTATATTTATAACTTCATTCTAACGACAGAAAGTAATGTTAATTTTGCGTTTAATTCTTGAGAGTTTTGCATTCGCTGCCGACTCGTTGCGGTCCAACAAACTTCGCACGTTTCTGTCGTTGTTGGGAATTACCATCGGAATTTTTGCCATTATCTCAGTTTTTACAGTGATCGATTCGCTGGAGAACTACATTCGGAGCAACTTGAATTCACTGGGGAATAACATGGTTTACATCCAAAAGTGGCCGTGGACGCCACCGGAAGGGGAGAAAGAATATCCCTGGTGGAAATACCTCAACCGGCCGTTTCCAAAAATTGAAGAAGAAGAAGTCATTAACCGGCAATCGCAATATGCTGCTAACGCGGTATTTTTCTTTGGGATGAACACAACAATTCATTTTGAAAATAATTCAGCCGAGAATACGCAGGTATTGGCCACCACCCATGATTTAATCGATACCTGGAATTTAACGGTTGATCGGGGACGTTATTTCACAGATGCTGAAATGGAAAACGGTACTCCATTGGCTTTGGTAGGAAGTGAATTGGTTACACGGTTGTTTGGAGGGCAGAACCCGATTGGCAAAGAGATCAAGATTATGGGGCATCGCATTCGGGTGATTGGAACCTATAAAAAACAAGGAACTGACATGTTTGGCACCAGCATGGACAAACGGGTTCATATTTCGGTAAGTTTCGCTGCCAATCTGGTGGATTTTAAAAATCGTGACCGCGGTCAAACCATTAATGTGAAAGCCAAACCCAATGTTGGTCGCGCGAACTTTGTAGCTGAGCTGGAGGGCATCATGCGTACATTGCATCGGCTTAAACCCATGGAAGAGAATGACTTTGCCATTAACGAAGTGACGGCTATCAGTGGCCGTTTTGACGCTTTTTTCAAGGTATTTAACCTGGCTGGGTGGATCATTGGGGGATTCAGTATTTTGGTCGGTGGATTTGGAATTGCCAATATCATGTTTGTGTCAGTCAAAGAGCGGACACACATCATTGGAATTCAGAAGTCATTGGGCGCCAAAAAATATTTCATCCTCGTGCAGTTTATTTTTGAATCGGTCGTGCTTTCTGTGATGGGGGGAATTGTCGGTTTGTTCCTGATTTTCTCGGGAACAGTCATTTTTAATTCCATTTCGGACATGTCCATACATATGAATCTTAGCAACATCGTCATGGGGATTATGATTTCCGGGGTGATTGGTATTCTGTCTGGTTTCCTGCCTGCATTGTCAGCATCCCGACTTGATCCGGTAACGGCGATCAATACCGTTTGAAATTCCAATGCCGATAGCGAAGGTGCAAATTCCATGATCCAAATTCCAAAAAGTTCATTGTAATTGTGGAATTGCATAATTGATTCGTTGTGCTTTTGAGATTAAAAATAGAACCTTAGATTCCCACGGTTCCACAGTCTCATAGCCCCACAATCCCATAATCTCACCCTCTTGTGATAAGCCATCCAACAGCTTGTTAAAACTAAAAAAACTGGAATTGTTCACTGCGACAGAATACTAATCTGTTATTGGGAATCCCAAATGAACCAACGCATCACCTTGGTAAACAATAGGAGCGTGATTCAATCCTAAAACATGACCACTGGCCGGAGTTTTTACCTGGTATTCCACGTAGCCGTATGGATCCGAGATAGTTCCAATGACATCGCCTTTTTCAACCCGAGCGCCGTCTTTTATCTGGAAGCGAAATAATCCGCCGTGACGGGCCCGAATCCAGGTCGAATTTTCGATGATGATTGAATCCAAATGGTCCCCATTGGTCAGTTCATTGCTAAAATCGCGCATGCCCAAATGTTGCATCACCCGCATGGCACCGCGCGTTCCGCGCAGTGTGATCCGCTTGTGAAAGTCGAGCGATTTGCCGCCTTCAAATAGCAATACTTTTTTACCAGCTTGTGTGGCTGCTTGCCGGAACGAGCGTTCGCGATCGGGCGCGTAAACGATAAAACGTGGGTTGAAAACTTCAGCCAACTCCAACAATTCCGGATCGCCTTTGCTGATGCGGATTTGCGAACTGTTGAATCGACTGGAACCTCCAGTGTGATAATCAATACAATAATCAACGTGAGGCAATATTTTATTCATCAGGTGATAGGCAAAAATGCTGGCCAGCGAACCCGTTTTAGAACCCGGGAAAACCCGGTTCAGGTCTTTGCCGTCAGGGAACTCGCGACTCTGGTTTAAAAAGCCAATCACGTTAAGAACAGGAATGCAAATGACCGTCCCGCATTTCGGCTTGTTGATTTTCCTTATAATGATTTCACGTACGATTTCAACCCCATTCACCTCATTGCCATGAATGCCGGCATTGAGCAAAAGTACCGGACCATCTTGTCGGGACCGTTCAATAATAACCGGAATTTCAACTTTTGTTTGGGTGTGTAACCGCGCAATGTCAAGGTTGAGGATGGTTCGTTTGCCCGGGAGAATCTCTGTCCCCAGAATATTCATGGGTTTGTAGGTTTTTTTGACCATTGATTAAACGTTTCGTTCAACGTAACGAATGATGCCTCTGGCAATATCTTTTCCAGTGGCCAATTCAATGCCTTCCAGTCCGGGAGATGAATTGACTTCTAGTATCAATGGTCCGTGATTGGATTGCAACATGTCGACACCGGCAATACCCAGCCCCATGACACGCACTGCTTTGAGCGCTGCATTTTCTTCATCTTCAGTCAATTCGATGATTTCTGCAGTGCCACCTCGATGCAGATTGGAGCGAAATTCGCCTTTCTTGCCTTGACGTTTCATGGCACCAATCACCACGCCGTCAACCACAAAGGCACGAATGTCTGATCCTTTGGACTCCTTGATAAATTCCTGAACAATGACACGAGCTTTCAACCCGTTGAACGCTTCAATGACAGATTCAGCAGCATTGTCGGTTTCAGCTAAAACAACACCCAGTCCTTGTGTGCCTTCCAATACTTTGACGACCAGCGGAGTGCCTCCCACACTTTTAATAATGTCTTTTACGTTCCGGGAATAATTGGTGAACACAGTTTTTGGCAAACCTAGTCCGGCGCGGCTCAGGATTTGAAGGCTGCGAAGCTTGTCGCGCGAACGAACCAGCGCCTGCGATTCAATTGCGGAAAACACTTTCATCATCTCAAACTGACGAACGACAGCTGTTCCAAAGAAGGTAACCGAAGCGCCAATCCGCGGAATGACAGCATCGACATTTTCCAATTTTTGTCCTTTGAAGAAGACTGCTGGTTTCCGCTTTTCAATCACCAGGTCACACTTAGAATGATCGACAACGAGCATTTCGTGGCCCTTCTTTTTACCGGCTTCGACTAAACGTTGGGTTGAATATAATTGAGGATTGCGTGATAATATGACAATTTTCATGCAGTGGTAATTTTAATAGTTTACAATTTTGACTTTCCCTTTTTCTGATAGATTTCTCAATGAGGGGTCGACAACAAATCGTTTCGACAAAAATTTTCGACCTAAAAGCACCGGAAATTTCATCGCTCCTCGTTCGGTTAACGTTAACTCAATAGAATATATTTGGTCGAACAATTTGATTTCAGTTTGTACGCTGAATCGCTCCTCCAGGTATCCGTTTGAACTTTTGACTTTCTTCAACGCAAACGATTCAAAAATAAACTCTTTATCGTGATATTTATCGTGATCAGGATCTAAAAACTGGCATTTCAGTTTTTCTTGTCCGCCATCGGTTATCAATTCAATATTGTGGCAGTGAAAGCTGGATGTGTAAGCACCTGAATCCAATTTGACCTCGATGCTTTCCAGATTTAACAAAGGAAAATCTGCTACGTCTTCCCGCCCGATTACAATTCTTTTTAATGTCATTCTATTGTATTGTTGAAATCGATTTTGTGAGGACTTGGCCTGATTATGCTTGATTTTCAATCAGCCGGGTCAACTGCTCAAACTCATTAACACTTAACTGCTCAGGACGTTTAGAAAAAATGTCTTGTGTTTTGAGTTCTTCATCGCGAATGAGGGATTTCAGGGAGTTTCGCAAGGTTTTACGTCGTTGGTTAAAACCGGATTTCACCACTTGAAAGAAAAGCTTTTCGTTACAATTTAAGTGGGTAGTCTCGTTGCGGGTGAGTCTAATAACAGCAGACTTCACTTTGGGAGGCGGATTAAAAACCTGCTCGTTGACTGTGAACAGGTAGTCAATATTGTAAAAGGCTTGCAGAAACACACTCAGAATGCCGTAGGTTTTGCTCCCCGGCCCGGTGGCAATTCGCTCTGCAACTTCTTTTTGAATCATGCCAACAGCTTCAGGTACGAGATCGCGATATTCCAGGATCTTGAAAAAAATTTGTGAAGAAATGTTATAGGGGAAATTACCAATAATGGCAACAGGTTCCTGGAAATGAAGAGCTAGATCCATCTTTAAAAAATCGGTGGAGATAATGCGATCCTCTAGTTCCGGGAAATGTTGTTTGAGATATTCCACAGACTCCCGGTCAATTTCGACAAGAGTTGTCTTAATTTTTTCATTTTGAAGTAAAAACTGTGTAAGCACACCCATGCCGGGACCGATCTCCAAAACGCTGTTGATCGTTTCAAGCTGAAGGCTGTCGACAATTTTTCGGGCAATATTTTTGTCCGTTAAAAAGTGCTGCCCTAAATTTTTTTTTGCCCTGACAGTGGTCATTTCTATCGTTCTTGTTTATTTTGGATAACAGATATGTTGTGAAAAATCGAGGCGATTTAAAACAAATATCTATTTTTGTCTGCGAAATTGCCTTCAAAAAGGCGTGCAAATTTAATAAAGTACTTAATATAAATGAGAAGTATCGCTAATAAATATAGACCTAAAATTAGCGTAATTTCAATAATTAACAAGTTTGATTTGAAACCGAAAATAATTAAGACCCTTAAATTTCTTGCCTTTTTATCCTTGGGAATTCTGTTGTTTTGGTTGGTATACAGAGGTCAGGACATACATAGCATTGAATCAATCTTAAAAAACGACGTCGATTATTGGTGGGTTTGGCTTTCCTTATTTTTAGGAATGTTGAGCCATGTGAGTCGCACAATGCGCTGGAGCCTGATGATTGAACCACTGGGTAAAAAACCGCGACTGTTGAATACATTTTTAGCGGTGATGGTGGGTTATCTGATGAACCTGGTGTTTCCCCGGATGGGTGAAATTTCACGTTGTGGGGTTTTGGCGAGATATGAAAAAATGTCGTTTACACAGCTGGTTGGAACAGTCGTGGTGGAGCGGATCGTCGATGTGATCATGCTTTTGTTGCTGACTGTTATCGTCATTGTTAGTCAGTTTGGGCAAGTGATCAAATTTCTGGAGAACAATCCTGATGTAAAAGAAAAGCTGAATGAAATTGTCTCGTCGCCCTGGACGTTGGTAGCTGTTGTTGTGATAGCTGTAGTTTTCTACTTTTCCCGGAAACGGCTGAAAAAGATGGCTGTTTTCAAAAAGGTGCAAGAGATACTGACCAAATTTGCAGAAGGGCTGAAGTCCATCAGGAACATGAAGAATAAATGGGCTTTCATTTTTCATACCATATTTATTTGGCTCATGTATTACCTGATGATGTATGTGGTCTTCTTTTCGTTCGATTTTACGTCTCACCTTTCGCCAATTGCCGGATTAACTACTTTTGTGTTGGGCAGTTATGGTATGGTTGCCCCGGTGCAGGGTGGTATTGGCGCCTGGCATTTTATGGTGACTCAGTCGCTGATGGTTTATGGCGTTACCAAGGCCAATGCAATGGTTTATGCCTTATTGGCCCACACTTCCATGACCGTTATGATGATCGTCGTCGGACTGATTTCACTGTTAATCCTACCGTTTATTAACCGGAGAACAAATTAAAGTTTGTAGCTTTACGTTTCGATAAAAATTGAGAAAGTAAAAGGCCGTGTTTGGCGTCGTCCTGAACTTGTTTCAGGATCTCCAGCAATAATAATCAAACCCTGAATTAAGTTCAGGAGAATCATAATAATCGCGTGGTTTTTATTTTCGTGGCTATCAAAAAGGATGAACACAGAACTATTCATAGCACGCCGCTTGTATTCTTCGAAAGATGCGAACCAACGCATGTCACGTCGCATTGTGCGGCTGGCGGTGGCTGGTATCAGTCTGGGCATGATGGTGATGATTCTTGCGGTTGGAATCGTGACTGGTTTCCAGCAGGAGATTGAGGCGAAGGTGAATGGTTTTGCGGCTCAATTGCAAATTGTGAACTACGACAGTAACAAATCTTACCAAACAGAAGCGGTCGATCGTAACCAGCCCTTTTTGAAAGAATTAAAAAGCTTGCCCAGTGTGCGGCATGTGCAGGAGTTTGCTACAAAGCCTGGAATGATTAAAACTGAAGACGAGATTCAAGGTGTGGTTTTGAAAGGTATTGGACCTGATTTCGACTGGTCTTTTTTTGAAAAGAACAAACTAGCTGGGCATCGCATAAAAACAGATTCCTTACGCACCAACGAGGTGTGGATTTCCCAGCAAATTTCCAATCTGTTGAAGTTGAAGTTGGGCGATTCTTTTCGCATGTATTTTCTGAATAAAGATGAAAATATACCGCGCATTCGCAAGTTTGAAGTGGGCGGAATTTACCGGACCGGTCTGGAAGAGTTTGACCGCATGTTTATGCTGATTGATATCCGTCACATTCAAAGTTTGAACTCCTGGAAGCCAAGCCAGATCAGTGGCTTTGAGGTTTTTGCAGACAACCTGGATGATGTTGACAACCTGGAATTTCAGCTTCGTGATCTGATTTTATCGCATTTGCAGGAAAACGATCCTTTGCTGAGGGTCGTGAATGTGAAACGAAAATTCCCTTACATTTTCGATTGGCTGAAATTGCTGGATATGAATGTATGGATCATTCTCACATTGATGGTTTTAGTGGCAGGTTTCAACATGATTTCAGGATTGTTGGTCATCATTCTGGAGCGAACACAGATGATTGGTATTTTGAAATCGTTGGGTGCGGCCAATGTCAATGTAAGAAAGGTATTTTTGTACCTCTCTGCATTTTTGGTTGGAGAAGGTTTATTTTGGGGCAATGTGCTTGGCATTTTCATTGGTTTGGCACAACACTATTTCCATCTGATTCATCTGGATCCAACTTCCTATTATGTGGACACTGTTCCAGTGCATATCACCATTCTTCAATTGGTATTGCTGAATATCGGGGCACTCGTTGCCACGCTTTTCATGCTCTTGGGGCCTTCGTATTTTGTCAGCCGCATACTACCCGAGAAGACCATTCGTTTCGAATAAAAAGAATGGGGTGTTGTATAATCTCTTTAGGGTGAATAATTGTTAATAAAATCATAAGGATTTACCCGAAAAGCAGCCATTTGCTTTTGGCAACAAAAGGATTGAAGAAATTGCATTACCTTGAAATGGATGTACGAAGATATCTTACAAAATATTAGTCATTTACTGAGCGACAAATTGCCGGGTGAGCAGGCACATCAAAAAATGATGCCTCCGGGACGTCGGTTGAAAATTGATTTAAGTGAAGTGGATCAGGTAAAATACAGCAGTGTTTTGTTGCTGCTTTTCCCGATTGACGGTAAGATACATACCTGTTTGACCAAACGAAATCCCAATATGAAAAACCATCCCGGCCAGGTAAGTTTCCCGGGCGGCAAAATCGAAGAAGGGGAGAGCCCGGAGTTGACGGCAATCCGCGAAGCCGAAGAAGAGGTTGGCATTTCTCCGCTTGACGTACGTCTATTGGGCAGGCTTTCTGAGTTGTTTATTCCGGTGAGCAGCTATTCCATTTTTCCGTATGTTGGTTGGATGGATCAAAAGCCACAATTCACGTTGAATAAGGATGAAGCGGAAAAATTGATCCTTTTCCCGGTTCAGGATTTTCTTCAGGATGAGAACATTGCCCACACCGACATGCAAACCAAACGCGGTTTGCTAACTGTCCCCTATTACCCGTTTGACGATGAAATCATTTGGGGAGCCACGGCGATGATTCTTTCGGAATTTTTTGAAGTGTTAAAAGCAGGCAGCCTCAGCCTACAGAGGTAATATTCTTATAGTGCTGATAGGTGTCAAGAACTTTGATGACATAATTATAGGGTTCTT